>Ga0105243_10000265_pt1 | contig 58881 bp, 51 predicted proteins | sample KBSM34metaG_FD_81525 | JGI IMG/M metagenome (GOLD analysis project Ga0105243, IMG submission 81525) | Miscanthus rhizosphere microbial communities from Kellogg Biological Station, Michigan, USA - KBS M3-4 metaG | ecosystem: Host-associated > Plants > Roots > Rhizosphere > Soil | place... | reverse complement strand
GCACCTTTGCCAAAGTGCTGGCCGGCCATCCGGCTTACCAGGTCTCGGGTGGAGAAGTGCTGTTTGAAGGGAAGAATCTTCTTGATGTCACGCCCGAGGATCGGGCCCGCGCCGGAGTGTTTCTTGGCTTCCAGTATCCGATCGAAATTCCGGGTGTGACCAATGGTTCGTTTCTGCGACTGGCTTACAACACCGTACAGGGTGCCCGCGGAGCCGAAGAACTCGATCCGCTGGAGTTCGACGATTTTGCACGGGAAAAAATGAAACTGCTGGAAATGGATCCAGCCTTTCTCGAGCGCAGCGTCAACGCCGGTTTTTCCGGGGGCGAGAAGAAGCGCAACGAGATCCTGCAAATGGCTCTGCTGGCCCCGAAGCTCGCCATTCTCGACGAAACCGACTCGGGCCTGGACATCGACGCCTTGCGTGTCGTGGCGAACGGCGTGAACAAACTGCATACCCAGGACATCGGCCTTGTGCTGGTCACGCACTATCAGCGACTGCTCAATTACATTGAACCAGACTACGTCCACGTCATGGAAGGCGGTCGCATCATCAAGACCGGCGACAAATCTCTTGCAGTGCAATTGGAAGAGCGCGGATACGACTGGGTGGCCGCCGAATTCAAAGCCAAGGCGGCGGCGTGATGCGCGTAGAGAGCCACACCGATTATCTGGAATCCCTGCTGCAGGGCCGCGAAGTGGTCGCGGATTTCGGCGGCGCATGGATGCGCGCCTTGCGCATGCGCGCGGTGGAGCGCGCCAATGAGTTGACGGTGCCGACGTTGCGCGACGAAGAGTGGCGTTTTACCGATCTGTCGCCGCTTTACAAATTGTCCTTTGCTCCCGCCGCGAGCACCGGCGTCGTCGAACAATCGCAACTCGATGCTTTGGACATTCCCGAAGCCAGCACGCGGCTGGTTTTCGTCGACGGGCACTATTCGGCGGAGTTGTCACGTGTTGCTTGCGTCGATGGCGTGTCGGTCGGCAATCTTGCGGATTTGTCAGGTGCCAACGAAGCAATTGTGGAACCGCATCTCGCGAAACTCGCCACGTTTGACAAGGATGCTTTCGCGGCGGTCAATACCGCCTTCCTGCGCGATGGCGCGGTCATTCATGTAGGGCGCGACCGTTTGGTCAGCACGCCGATTCACCTGCTTTTCGTCGCGACCCGCGCGGACAGCGCGAACTATCCAAGAGTGCTCGTCATCGCCGAATCCGGCTCGCAATGCCTGGTTGTGGAAGACTATGTCGCGACGGTGGCCGGGGCTTACCTGACCGACGCCGTAAGCGAGTTTTTCGTGGCCGACAATGCCAGCATTTCCCACGTCAAGCTGCAGCGCGAAGCGCAGGCTGCGTTTCACATGGCAACGACAGCGGTCAAAGTCTCGAGTGGCGGCCGGTATGCTACCTGGACCGTCGCGATTGGCGGGCGTATTTCGCGGAGCAATCTGTCTATCACGCAGGCAGGCGAAGGAACCGATTTTTCGGTTGACGGATTGGCCGTCATCGGCGGACGGCAACTCGCGGATATGCACAGCAGCATCGATCACGCGCATGCGTATGGCCGCAGCAGGCAGGTGCATAAGACCGTGGTCGGTGGCGGCGCGCACGCGGTGTTCAACGGCAAGATCCTGGTGCGCAAAGGCGCCCAGCAGACGGATTCCGGGCAGCAATCGCGCAACCTGCTGATTTCGGGCAAGGCGCGAGTCGATACCAAGCCCCAGTTGGAGATTTTCGCCGACGATGTCAAATGTGCGCATGGCGCCACGGTCGGTCAGCTAGAGGCCGAGGAATTGTTCTACCTGAAGAGTCGAGGGCTTTCCGAGACCGCCGCGCGCAACCTGCTCACCTATGCATTCGCCGCGCAGATCATCGAGCGCATACCGGTGAAGTCCATCGTAGAGAAGCTAGAAAAGACCATTCTCGAACAGACCCAGACGAAAGAGCCAGCATGACTTCAAGCAGTTCCGTCCTGCATGCAGTAAGAACGCCGGGTGCCCACGACGTCGAGCGTATCCGTGCGGATTTCCCCATACTGAAGCTGAAGGTCAACGGCAAGCCGCTGGTTTATTTCGACAACGCGGCAAGCAGTCAGATGCCGCAGCAGGTGATGGATCGGCTGCTACGTTATCAAACTGCAGAACACGCCAATATCCACCGTGGCGTGCATTATCTTTCGGAGATTGCAACCGCGGCCTACGAAGGTGCGCGCGGCAAGGTCCGGCGTTTCATCAATGCGGGGGAGGCGCGAGAAGTGATCTTTACGCGCGGTACCACGGATTCGGTGAACGTGGTGATGCATGGCTACGGACGGGCTTTCATCGGCGGAGGCGACGAAATCATCGTCTCGCAGCTAGAACACCATTCCAATATCGTGCCCTGGCAGATGCTTTGCGAGGAGAAGGGTGCGAAGCTGCGCATCATCCCCTGTAACGATGCCGGGGAACTATTGCTGGATGAGTATGCGAAACTCTTCAACGGCCATACCAGGCTCGTTGCCATCACCCACGTTTCCAATGCGCTCGGCACCATCAATCCGGCCAGGCAGATGATCGCCACCGCGCACCACCACGGTGTGCCGGTATTGCTCGATGGCGCGCAGGCGGTTCCGCACATGAAGGTCGATGTGCAGGATCTCGATTGCGACTTCTATGCTTTCTCCGCGCACAAGATGTGCGGACCCACCGGCATCGGCGTCCTGTATGGCAAGGCCTCCTTGCTCGAAAAGATGAAGCCGTTCGAAGGTGGAGGCGACATGATTCTGTCTGTCACCTTCGAAAAAACGACCTATAACGTGATCCCGCACAAGTTCGAGGCTGGGACGCCGCCGATTGCCGCCGCGATCGGTCTGGGTGCAGCAATCGACTATCTTGAAAGCGTGGGGATGGATCGGATAGCGGCGCATGAGCGCGATCTGCTGGTTTACGCGACAGACGCATTCAGCCAGCTCAACGACGTGCGCATCATCGGCACGGCGGAGGACAAGGCCGGCGTGCTGTCGTTCGCCATGAAAGGCGTGCATCCACACGATGTCGGCACCATACTGAACGAAGAGGGCGTTGCGGTTCGCACCGGCCACCATTGCGCTCAGCCAGTCATGCAGCGCTTCGGCATACCGGCAACTGCCCGCGCGTCGTTTTATCTGTACAACACAATGTCGGAAGTCGATGCACTGGTGGCCGGCATTCGCAAGGTCCAGAAAATCTTCGGTTGATCCCTGATCCGACCGGCCATGGAATCCAAGCATCTCTATCAGGAAGTGATCCTCGATCACAACAAGAAGCCGCGCAACTGGGGCAAGGTCGCGGATGCAAGCCACCAGGCCGAAGGCCTGAATCCGCTGTGCGGCGATCACATCTGGTTGTCGCTCAAATTGGAAGGCGACAAAGTCGGAAGCATCGCGTTCGAGGGCGAGAGCTGCGCTATCTGCAAGGCTTCGTCATCGATGATGACGACGAACGTCAAGGGCAAGAGCGTGGAAGAGGCTGAACTTCTGATTCAGGAGTTCCGGGACATGGCGACGGGCAAACTCGATACCGCCAGCCAACCGAACCACCTTGGGCGCCTTCGCGTATTTTCCGGCGTGTGCGATCTTCCGTCGCGTGTGAAATGCGCAATTCTGCCGTGGCATACGTTGCACGCCGCACTCAATTCCGAATCCACCATTTCAACCGAAGGCGACCGCGATCCGGTTGAGAGCGAACGCTGATGCCGAAGATCGCCGACCTGGAATACACGCCGAATCCGAATGCGCGCAAGTTCGTCCTCAAGGAGCCGCTGACCAATGGCCTGGCGCGTTCGTTCGAGAACGCCGAGCAGGCGCAGCGCGATGAACTTGCGACGAAGCTGTTTGCCATTCCGCATGTGAGCAACGTGTTTTATATCGACAATTGGATCACGGTGACGCAGGACGGCGAAGCCGACTGGCAGAACTTGTTGCGCGAGGTGGCCACGCCGATTCGAGAGGCGCCGGCCGCAGAGAAGGCGTCAGAAGAATTCGCCAAGGCCGCGGCCTGGCTTGCGGAGGATGAGGGCGGCGGCGCTACGATGTCCGACAGCGACAAGCTCAAGCTCGAGCAGATCAACGAGCTGCTCGATGAAGAAGTGCGGCCTTTCCTGCAGGGAGACGGCGGCGACCTCTATGTCGTCGGCCTGGAAGGCAGCACGCTCAAAGTCCACTACCAGGGCGCCTGCGGGACTTGCCCAAGCTCGATTTCGGGCACGCTGGCTGGCATCGAAGGACTGGTCAAGCGCATCGATCCCGAGATGGAAGTGGTAGCGGTCTGAAACGACCGCGGTGGTTAGTGGTTGGTGGTTAGCAAACCCAGTAAAGAACGCTTTGAGAACTACTCTGGCGCCCGCCATCAAACACTAGCCACTAGCCACTGCCCTTATGTCTGACTGGATCTTCGTCGCCGACGCGGCAGCCATCGAGCCCGGGCACTACGAAACCATTGATCTCGACGGTACCATCGCCGCGGTTTTCAACGTCGACGGAAAGTTTTACGCGATCGAAGACGTTTGCACCCATGATGGCACGGTACTGACCAGCGGTACCCCGATCGAAGGCGACGAAATCGTGTGCCCGCGACACGGTGCACGCTTCTGCGTCAGAACGGGCGAGGCGCTATCTCCCCCGGCATACGAACCCACGGCGACCTTTCCGGTCAAGGTCGAGGGCGGCAAGGTCTACGTGCGCGATGACAGGTGGGATTGAGTGACGTCGACCAGCGGCATCGTTCGATCCTAGGCGAGATCTTTCAGAATCGAGCCCACTTGAGCGATGCGCGCCGCTATGTCCGGCATTCTGGCTTCGATGCGTAACCGGTCTGGTCCACTGAGCTTGAAATTCTTGCGCGACTGCACCAATCGGATGATTTTCGAAGAGTCAATCGGCGGATTGGGAATGAATTGCAGGACAACCGTTTCCGTCCCTGCATCGATACGAGCAATGCCGAAGGCTTTAGACGAGATGCGAAGGCGATGGGTTTCGAGCAGGCACTTGACGGGCTCGGGGGGCAAACCGAAGCGATCTATCAGCTCCTCGTGCATCCCTTCCAGCGCCTCCAGGGTGTCGCAGTTGGCCAGCCGTTTGTAGAGTACGAGCCGTTCGTGGATGTCGGCGCAGTAGCCTTCAGGCAGCAGCGCGGGCGCATGTAGGTTGATTTCCGTGCCGAGATTGAAAGTCGCCGACAGTTCGGGCTCCTTGCCTGCCTTGAGCGATTTGACCGCGGAATTGAGCATTTCTGCGTATAGCGCGAAACCGACTTCCTGCATTTCGCCGCTCTGCGATTCGCCCAGCACCTCGCCGGCGCCGCGGATTTCCAAATCCTGCATGGCCAGATAGAACCCGGAGCCCAGTTCTTCCATCATCTGAATCGCCTCGAGACGTTTTCTCGCCTGCCCACCGACCGCATCTTCTTCGGGCGTGAGGAGATAGGCGTAAGCCTGGTGATGGGAGCGGCCGACACGGCCGCGAAGCTGATGCAACTGTGCCAGGCCGAATCTGTCGGCGCGGTTCATGATGATGGTGTTGGCGGTGGGCACGTCGATGCCGGTTTCAATGATGGTCGTGCACAGCAGGATATTGAAGCGCGCCTGGTAGAAGTCCCGCATGACCAGTTCCAGCTCGCGTTCCGGCATTTGTCCGTGTGCGACACGAATGCGCGCTTCGGGCAGCAGGCTCGTCAGGTGCTCTTCCATGCGATGGATGGAATCGATCTCGTTGTGCAGGAAATACACCTGGCCACCGCGTTTGAGTTCCCTCAGCACCGCCTCGCGGATAAGCCCATCGCCGATCGGAGAAACGAATGTCTTGATGGCCAGGCGCCGCTGAGGCGCGGTCGCGATCACGGAAAAATCGCGCAGCCCTTCCAGAGACATTGCCAACGTGCGCGGAATCGGCGTTGCGGTCAGCGTCAAAACATCCACTTCAGCGCGCAACGCCTTGAGTTGTTCCTTCTGACGCACGCCGAACCGGTGCTCCTCGTCTATGATGGTCAAACCCAGATTCTTGAACTTGACTCCACGCGACAGAAGTTTGTGGGTGCCTATGGCGATATCGACACCACCGTTGGCCAAATCCGCAAGCGCCGTGGTGGTCTGGGTGGCGGAGCGAAAACGGGAGAGCTCAACGATTTTGACGGGCCAATCGGCAAAGCGGTCCGAGAAAGTCTGGAAATGCTGCTCGGCGAGCAGGGTGGTCGGCACCAGCACGGCAACCTGTTTTCCATCGGCCACCGCGACGAAAGCGGCGCGCAACGCCACCTCGGTCTTGCCGAAGCCGACATCGCCGCAAATCAAGCGGTCCATCGGCCGGCCGCTCTGCATGTCCGCGATCACGGCGTCGATGGCCGCCGCCTGGTCCGCAGTTTCCTCGAAGGGAAAACCCTCGCGGAAAGCCTCGTAGTCGTGCGCTTTCAACTTGAATGCGTAGCCCTGGCGCAATGCCCGTTGCGCGTAGAGGTTCAGCAATTCCGCCGCGGTGTCGCGAACTTTCGCGGCCGCACGGCGGCGTGCCTTTTCCCATTGCCCGCTGCCCAGCTTGTGCAGCGGCGCGGCCTCTTCCGAGGCGCCGCTATAACGGCTGATCACCGCGAGCTGCGATACCGGGACATACAGTTTGTCGCCTGCATCGTATTCGAGGGTAAGAAATTCGGTTGCGCCCTCGCCGAGATCCATCGTGGCCAACCCCAGATAGCGGCCAATACCATGCTGTGAATGCACCACTGGATCTCCGACTTTCACTTCGGAAAGATCGCGCAGCATGCCCTCTGTCGCAATGCGACGCTCGCGTGTCGCGCGCGTGCGGACCTGCGAAGGATAAAGCTCGTTTTCGGTGACAATCGCAATGCCGTTGTCGGGATCGATGAACCCCGCGTGCAGCGGGCCGACGGTGAGCATCAGCGGTTGCGTCGATTGCTCGAATGCAGCCCAGGATTCGCAGACTGCCGGGTGCAAGTCATATTCATGCAGCAGTCCGAGCATGGTTTCCCGGCGCCCCAAGCTTTCCGCGATCAACAGTACCCGGCCGGCGAAGCTTGCGCAGAAGGACGCCAGGAGCGTTAAAGGATTGTCGGCGCGACGATCGACCGCCACTGGCGGCAACGCGCTGGTCGACGCAGGCGAACCGGCATCGGCAACGATGCCGGGGCCGGTCAACTCAATTCGGGAAAACGGCTTCAGGCCACCGAAGAATTCGTCCTCGCGCAGAAATAGATCGGCTGGCGGCAGCAGCGGACGATCGGGATCGCCGCGCAAAAGGTTGTAGCGGGACAGCGTGTCGCTCCAGAATTGGCGGACCGCTTCGGACACGGCATGATGCAGGCAGATATGCGTGCCTGATGGCAGATAGTCGAACAGCGTTGCGGTCTGGTCGAAAAACAGGGGCAGATAGTATTCGATCCCAGCCGGCAGAAACCCCTGGCTGACGTCCTTGTAAAGCCGGCTTTTGGAAGGATCGCCCTCGAATTTTTCGCGGAAGCGCACGCGGAAAGCGGTGCGCGCGGCATCGTCGGAAGGGAATTCACGCGCCGGCAGCAGGCGGACGTCATTGACTTTGTAAATACTTCGCTGGGTGTCGGCGTCGAATGTGCGGATGCTGTCCACTTCGTCGTCGAACAGCTCGATGCGGTAAGGTACTGGGCTCCCCATCGGAAACAGATCGATAACGCCGCCGCGAACGCAAAATTCGCCCGGCGAGACGACCTGAGTGACATGGGTATAGCCGGCGAGACTCAACTGCTTGCGCAAGGTTTCGGCCGGCAGAGTGGCGCCTTGCCGGAGGAAGAAGGTGTGCCCGGCAATGAAACTGGCGGGCGGCAATCGGTACAACGCGGTGGTGACCGGGATGATTGCAACGTCGAAGGCCTCGTGCGTAATCTGATAAAGGGTGGCGAGACGCTCCGAAATCAGGTCCTGGTGCGGAGAAAAACTGTCATAGGGGAGTGTCTCCCAGTCCGGCAGCAGGAATATCCTGAGTTCGGGCGAGAAGAAAGCCAGTTCCATGCGCAGGCGTTCGGCGTTCTGCGCTGTTTCGGTCAATATCAGCAGCGGTCTGGTGCCACGCATGAGCGAGGCCAGCGCCAGGGCGTCGGCGGAATCGTTCAGTAGTGAAAGTTTGGTGCGCGCTCCTGAAGCGGAGGCAGGGTGGGGCGGTTGCATCTTTGCGGCCTGGATGTGAGGGCCAATTATAGTGGATGCCACGTGGCCGCCAGAGAGAGCATTGCACGAGGAAAACGGGTGCGGTTCGTGCGGGGAGCCTCGATTGATTGGCGCAACGCGAGCACCCGGCCGCCCGACCGGTTTCATTTGCATGCCAACATGGATTAAGATCGCGGTCGAGGGTGGCGGCGGTGCCCGGATTGATCGACTGCCGACAATGCGAACCTCACTGAACCATGCCTCGCTATCTCGCAGTCATTCCCGCCGCAGGCTCAGGCAGTCGCATTGGCGCAACGTTGCCCAAGCAATATCTGGCGCTCGAGGGCCGGCCGTTGTTGTACTACGCCATCGCGCGCCTGTGCTCGCATCCCGCCATCGAGCGAGTTTGCGTCGTCCTCGCCCCGAACGATCGCCGCTTCGAGACTTATGACTGGAAACCCTTCGCGGCCAAGCTGGAGCCGCTCTATGTGGGCGGAGATTCGCGCGCAGCCACGGTGCTCAGCGCGCTCGAACGACTGGTGGGTAAGACCGCGGCCGACGACTGGATCCTGGTGCATGACGCAGCGCGTCCGTGCCTGAGCGCGCAAATGCTCGATCGCCTGATCGACGAAGTTGGAGAAGATCGCGCGGGCGGGTTGCTTGCGGTTCCTGTCGCCGATACGCTGAAACGCGCCAGCGACGATGGCCGCTCGGTACGAACCGAGTCCAGGGCTGGATTGTGGCAGGCGCAAACTCCGCAAATGTTCCGCTATGATTTGTTGTTGCGCGCGCTGCGCTCCTGCGACCTGCGATTGGCGACCGACGAGGCCTCCGCAGTCGAGGCGCTCGGCTTCCAGCCCAAGCTGGTGAAATCCGATGTAGTCAACCTCAAAGTCACACACGCGCAGGATTTAGCGTTGGCCGAACTGATACTGAACCAATCTGCCGGAATCAAACATCAATGAGAGTAGGTCAGGGATTCGATGTGCACGCGCTGGTTGCCGGTCGCCCACTGATCATCGGGGGCGTGAACATTGCATTCGAGAAGGGCCTGGATGGTCATTCCGATGCCGATGTGCTGCTGCATGCCATTTGCGATGCCTTGCTTGGCGCGGCGGCGCTGGGCGACATCGGCCGCCACTTTCCTGATAACGATCCCCGCTATAAGGGTGCAGACAGCAGGGCGTTGATGCGCGAAGTAGCGAAATTGTTGCACGACAATCACTACCAGGTCCTGAACGTCGACTCGACCATCGTTGCGCAGGCACCGAGGATGGCCCCCCACGTGCCGGCGATGATTGCAAACATCTCGGCCGATCTCGGCATAGCTCCAGAGCGCGTGAACGTCAAAGCGAAAACGACCGAGAGACTTGGTTTCACCGGTCGCGGCGAGGGCATCGCAGCGCAAGCGATTGCTCTGATCGAATGGCAGCAGCCAGCGGACTTCGGCAGGCGCTGAGGCCGGCCAAGCGCAGGGTTTTTTTCGCACTTCGGCCGGATCCCCGGGTGCGCGCGAGTCTTGCGCAGGCCGCGCTACACATGCACGGCGCAACGCAGGGCCGGTGTGTTCGCGACGACAATATCCATCTCACTCTGGCGTTTGTGGGTGCTGTCGGCCAACAGGATCTTGCACGCTTGTTGGAACCGCCGTCCGGAGTTTTTACTTCCGCTTTTGTTTTGACCCTCGATCATTGCGGATGTTGGGCGGAGAAAGGCATTGGCTGGGCCGCAGCGTCGCATACTCCCGATGGATTGCGGGTTCTCGCGGAAAATCTGGCAGGCTGGCTGCGTGATGCGGGGTTCGAATTGGACAATCGCCCTTTCCGGCCCCACGTCACTTTGGTGCGCAATGCGCAATGCGTGCCGCCAAAAGGACCCATGGCGCCTGTTGAATGGAGGATTGCCGAGTTCGCGTTGATCGAATCGCTACCGATGCCAGGCGGCGTGAGTTACCTGCCTCTTCGCAGCTGGCCGTTGCGGTGATTTCGTTTACGCTGCCTTGGGCACGACGGGTAATTCGACCCGGGCTTCCAGTCCGCCACCTTCGCGGCCCAGCAATCTGACCTGGCCACCGTGCATGCGGGCGGCTCGTTCGACGATCGCCAGTCCCAGGCCCGATCCTTTACCGCCGGCACGCGAGGCTTCCAGGCGCGTAAAGGGCTGCATGACGCGCGGGAATTCGTCGTCCGGGATGCCCGGACCGCGATCAAGGACGCGCACGATCGCGCAACCGCCGATATGTTCTGTCGTCACTTCGACATCTCCGCCGCCATAGCGTACGGCGTTGTCGACCAGGTTGGTGACCATGCGCTGCGTGGCGGTCGGCTTCAGCGTCAGCGGCGGCAACTCGCCCAGTTGCGTCCGGATTGCCTGCCCTGTGCGGGAGAAACGTTCGCACACGCTGGACACAATGTGATTCAGGTCTTCACCCGGGCGGGAGGGCTCGTTGCCGCCTTCTCGCGCGAAATCCAGAAACTGGTTGATGATGGCGTCCATGTCTTCGATATCCTGGATCATGCCGGGCTTCAAGCCGTCGTCCTGCCCGTCATCGAGCATTTCTACGCCGAGCCGCAGACGGGACAGCGGCGTGCGCAAGTCGTGAGATATGCCGGCGAGCAGAACAGCGCGGTCCGAGTCGATGCGCTTCAGATCTGACGTCATCTGATTGAACGCATGCGACAGCGCGCGGATTTCGGTCGGACCGTTTTCATCGAGCGGCGAAGGAGTCTTGCCGGCCCCGATCTCGCCGGCCGCCGCCGCCAGAGCGCGCAGGGGCCGGTTGACCCGCAACATCAGCAAATAGCCTCCTGCGATTGCCAGTGTCAGGCCGAATATGCTCCATCCTGTCCAGGCCCATACCGAAGCCGAGCCGCGAGCTTCCGGCGGGAACACCACCCAGTAGGCCTGATTTTTGACCTTGATCTTGATCCACAGCGCGTGCGTGGCGTCCTCGAGCATTACCAAGGCTTGCACATCCCCAGAGAAATCGCGCCTCAGATGCTCGCTGATACTGCCCAGCAATGGCGATTCCGGCAAAGAAACTTCCTCGTCGTCCCAGGCGGTAGCCGGAAGCAGGCGTATATTCTGCTGCACGGGCAATTTTTCGCTGAACTTGCGCCGGGCGGAAGCCGGCATGGTTTCCAGCGCCACGCTCACGGTGCTGATGACACTCGCAATCTGGCTGGCGAGATATTCCGACTGGGCGCGCACGTTATAGGTGCGATACAAGCCGAACCAGATCAATTGACTCAGCACGAGCAGCGCGGAGATCAACAGTACCGAACGGGACAAGAGCGATTGCGGGATCCAGTTCAAGTTGCGTCCCGCATTACCTGGGATCGTCAGGCACGAATACGTAGCCCACGCCCCAAACGGTTTGGATATAGCGCGGGTGCGCGGGATCTTCCTCGAGTAGGCGCCGCAGCCGCGACACCTGCACGTCGATGCTGCGATCGAACACGCCATACTCTCGGCCGCGTGCGAGTTCCATCAAGCGGTCTCGCGAGAGCGGCACGCGGGGATGCGTGACGAGCGTCTTGAGCATTGCAAATTCGCCCGTTGTCAGCCCCATCTGTTTGCCGTTGCGCGTCAGCGTTCGCGTTGCCAGGTTGATCTCGAACGGGCCGAATTTTACGGGCTTGCGGCTATCGTCGGGCGCCCCCGGCGAGGCGACGACGGGCGACGATACGACCGGAGACTGGCGTCGCAGCACCGCTTTGATGCGCGCCACCAGTTCGCGCGGATTGAACGGCTTCGGCAAATAGTCATCGGCGCCGACATCCAGGCCGGCAATGCGATCCGCTTCATCGCCCTTGGCGGTGAGCATGATGATCGGCGTGCGCCTGCCGGCTGCCCGCAATCTTCGGCAGACACTCATCCCGTCCTCGCCCGGAAGCATCAGATCGAGAATGATCATGTCCACGTCCTCCTTGCCCATGACCTTGTCCATGGCCGGTGCACTGGCTACCGCCTGGACACCGAATCCCTGTTCGCCGAGATAGCGATTCAACAGATCGCGCAGGCGCTGGTCGTCGTCAACGACCAATATGTTTGCAGCTGACTGGTTCATGATTGTTCCGTACGGTTAAGACCGAATTATGAGGCACGCGTCAAGGCCCGCGGAAGGGCCATGCTTGTACCCATGAGCCGCACTATTCTCGTAGAGGGGGATATTACCCGCCCGCGCGTGGATGCGAGCGTCAACGCCGCCAATTCGACCTCGCTGAGCGGCGATGGGTGGACGAAACCGTTTACGCGCGGGCGGCCGCGCACTTGTGGCCGCTTGCCGGGAGGCCGCGCAACCGTCGAGGCCTGCATTACACCGGGTTGACATTTTTGCGCGGCCCCAATGTCACAGTCACGGTCGCCGTCGACGGCCGTGCACCTACCTCCGCCAATGGGCAGACCAGAAGCAAGTCCAACACGTCAACAGTGAACATATACACCCTGTAACACCGCCGGCTTTCCCCGGGCACGACGGAACCGGTATGCCTTCCGACGGAGAGCGGAAACGCAAGCATCCGTCAACACGAACGCGGAGTGGATGACAGCGCTTTGCGGATATGACAAGGTTCCATTGTCGACCTGGGAGGGGAGATGAATATAAAAATCGCAATGCTATTGCTTTGCCTTGCGGGGTGTGGCGGCGGCGCGGGTGACGAGGGCAGCAACAACCATGGGTACGGGTTTGCATACGACGTGCAGGGTGCGACAGGACTGAAGCTGCGCTACACGCCGATACTCACGAGCGCCGATCCGATGTCTAACCCGATATTCCTGGAGAACATCTTCGCCCAGGTAGAGACCTGCACCGGAATGTCCGCACCGGCTCCGTTCGTTATCTTGGTGCCACCTGGCAGCATGGGTATTGACCCCGATACCGGGCTTACCATCCTGGGTAAAACCGATCGTGATCCGAACCTGATTCTTATCGGCGACCCCGACCTCTCCATCCCAAGGCATGAATACATTCACTATTTGCTGATCGTGAATACGGGCGACGGGGACGGAAAGCATAGATCGAAGTTCTTCGATTTACGCAGCAACGGTGGGTGCGCATGAACTGGCTGGCTCAAAGCTAAGCACATGGCCGCGCTCGATACCCGGGAATCTGCGAAGACGGGAATGCGGTTGCTGCCGAAGGGCTATTTGAGCAGCAGCGCAAAACGCTCCGCGCTGATCGGCCGCCCGCCCAAATAGCCTTGATAGACCTCGCAACTCAGCGAACGCAGGAAATCGAGTTGCGCTTTGGTTTCGACGCCTTCGGCAACGACTATCATGCGCAGGCTCTTGGCCAGATTGATGATGGCCTGCACGATCGCCGCATCGTTTAAGTCGTGCGGCAAATCCTCGACGAAGCTGCGGTCGATCTTTAGTTTGTCGATGGGGAAACGCTTCAGATAGTTCAGGCTCGAATAACCCGTGCCGAAGTCGTCTATCGACAGGCTGACACCCATCTCGTGCAGCTGGTCAAGCGTCTTCGCGGTTTCCCGGGGATCCTGCATGATCGCATTTTCGGTGAGTTCTATTTCAAGCTGCTGCGATCTGACGCCATGGCGGGCAAGTGCCGCCGCGACATTCTCGACAAGATTCGCGCGGCGGAACTGGAACGAGGAAAAATTGATTGCAACCGGCACCACGCCGAGGCTGCGCACCTGCCAATCGGCGATTTGGCGGCAGGCTTCATTGAGCACCCATGCGCCGATCAGATGAATGATGTCGGATTCCTCGGCTAGCGCAATGAAACTGTCCGGGAACAGCAGGCCGTGCTCGCTGTGGTCCCATCGAACCAGGGCTTCCGCGCCAACGAGCCGACCCGTCGCCGTGTCGAACTGAGGCTGATAGTGCAGTACCAGTTGGTCTTCTTCGATCGCGCGGCGCAACTGATTGGCCAGCACCAGGCGTTCGGCTACCGGCGCATTGAGCTCCGGCGTGAAGAACTCGAAGCGATTGCGCCCGCTTTTCTTGGAGTGGTACATCGCCGCATCCGCATTGCGGATAAGGTCCTCCATCGTCTGTCCGTCGTCGGGGAAGATGCTGATGCCCACGCTTGCGGAAATCTGGACTTCGTGACTTTCGAGCAAGAAGATCTCGTCGAAAATCTTCAATACCTTTTCCGCGACCCGCGCCGCTTCGGTTGGTTCGCGCAGCGCGGAAAGTACGATCAGGTATTCATCGCCGGCATGCCGGCAGACGGTATCGGTCTCGCGCACGCAACTGCGCAGCCTGGCGGCGACAGTCTGCAGAAGAATGTCCCCGGCGCGATGTCCGAACGAATCATTCACGTATTTGAAGCGATCGAGATCGATGAACAGCAAGGCGACACGGGATTGCATGCGTTTGGCCCCGGCCAGTGCCTGCTGCAAGCGGTCCTGGAACAGCGTGCGGTTCGGCAAACCGGTGAGCAGGTCGTGGTGCGCCAGGAAACGCACACGCGCATCCATGTCCTTGCGCTGCGAAACATCTTCGGTTACCCAAAGTACTTTGATCGGATCACCATCCAGGTTGAGCAGGGCATCGCCCTTGGTGCGCAACCAGCGGAAATTGCCGTCGGGCCAGGCGACCCGGTATTCGATGTCCAGATTGCCGGTGCCGCTCAGGCATTCATCGAGCGCATGGCCGAACTTGGGACGATCTTCCGGATGCAGACATTCCAGCAAAGTGTCATACGGCACGTCATGTTGGTCACTGTGCATGCCAAACAACCGCAAACTCATTTCGGATGTATGTACCATCGACGTTTTCACGTCTAATTCGCACGTGCCGATCTCTGCGAATGCCAGTGCCAGCTTCTTGCGATCGAGGCTGGCTTTGAGGGCCTCCAGTGTGCTGCGGGTGACGTCCTGGGAATCGCCGTGCCCGACTGAACCTGCGCTTTCGAGTTTGCTGTTTGCAGCAGCCAGCTGGAAATGAACCTCACGCAGTTCGAGTTCCAGTTCGACGATGCGCTGTTCGGGCGTCGAGACCGTGGCCTTGCGCACGCTGGGTGACGCTCGCTCGGTACTTGGACCGGTTCGGGGGCGAACCTTGTTTTTTGAAGAACTCACGGATTTGGAAGCCAGGATAGGTTGTCAGGACGGGCGCAATGTCAGCAGCATCGAACTGATTTCGCAAGCGTCGTGCCAGTCTCATTTTGAGCGAAACGGACTGGCTAGGCAACCCGTCGAAGGGTCGGGAAAGCGCGACAACGATCTGCGGTTTTGGTCTCCCGAAAGCTTGCCTTGGGTCAGGCATGACCGGGCGAGGCTTCGATGGCCTTGCAGAGTGCCTCGGTTACTTTTGCCGTTGTGGCGTGACCGCCCAAATCCGGCGTAAATACGCGCGAACTGGTCACATGCTCGATTGCGCCCATCAGCCTTGCGGCGGCACCGAGTTCGCCAAGATGTTGCAGCATCAGCACGGCGGTCCAGAAGGTGCCGATCGGGTTCGCTATGCCGCGCCCGGCGATATCAAGTGCGGAACCGTGAATCGGCTCGAACATGGATGGAAATTTGCGCTCCGGATTCAGATTGGCCGTCGGTGCGATGCCCAGGCTTCCCGACAAGGCGGCGGCAAGATCGGACAGGATGTCGGCGTGCAAGTTTGTCGCCACCATCACATCCAGGGAAGCGGGCTTCAGCACCATGCGCATGGTGGCCGCATCGACCAGCATTTTATCGGTCTGCACGTCCCGATATTCTTTTGCGATGCCGGCGAAAATTTCGTCCCACATCACCATGCCGTGGCGTTGCGCGTTGGATTTCGTGATCAAAGTCAAACGGCGCTGAGGGCGTTTTCGCGCAAGCTCGAATGCGTATCGCTGGATGCGTTCCACACCGACGCGGGTGAAAATCGACACTTCGGTGGCGACTTCTTCAGGCAGCCCTCGATGGGTACGTCCGCCATGGCCGGAATATTCGCCTTCGGAATTCTCCCGCACGATGACCCAGTCGAGATCGGCTGGCGATTCCAGTTTCAAGGGCGGGTCGATTCCGGGCAGCACCCGCGCCGGGCGCACATTGGCGTACTGGTCGAAACTCTGGCAAATGTTAAGGCGCAAGCCCCAGAGCGAGATGTGGTCCGGGACTTCCTTTGAACCCACGGCGCCGAAATAGATCGCATCGAAGGGCTTGAGCCGGTCCAGGCCGTCGGCCGGCATCATGATGCCGTGTCTGAGATAGTAGTTGCTGCCCCAGTCGAAATGTTCGAAGCGCAGCGCGAAACCGCCGTCGCGCTTGGCCAGAGACTCCAGCGCCTGAATGCCGGCGGCTATGACTTCCAGTCCGATGCCGTCGCCGGGAATGGCCGCAATGTTGTACGTTTTCATTCAGACCTTTTCCAAACTTTTTGCCACAGAGGATGCTTCACATGTCCCCTTGAGGGGTAATCCTCTGTGACCTCTGTGGCCAAGAACTTGTCTTAGATGGCGGCGGCGATCGCCTTGCCCATATCCACGGTATTCGCCTTGCCGCCGACGTCCGGCGTGCGCGGACCGTCCTGCAGGCACTGTTCTATTGCCTTGACAATCGCGGCTCCGGCGTGTGGATAGCCAAGGTGATCGAGCAGCATGGCGCCCGACCAGATCTGCCCGACCGGATTCGCGATTTTCCTGCCATAGATGTCCGGTGCCGACCCATGCACGGGCTCGAACAGCGAAGGAAATTTCCGCTCCGGATTGATATTTCCGGATGGCGCAATTCCGATCGTTCCCGCGGTCGCAGGGCCCAGGTCGGAGAGAATGTCGCCGAACAGGTTCGACGCCACCATGACGTCGAACCGCTGCGGATTCAATACCATCTGGATCGTCAGCCCGTCGATGTGATACTGGTTAATCTTCACCTGCGGATAATTCCTGGCCATCGCGGCGAAGCGTTCGTCCCAGTAAGGCATGGTGATGGATATGCCGTTTGATTTGGTTGCCGAAGTCACCAGCTTGCGTGGGCGCTGCATCGCCAGTTCGAATGCGAATTTCATGATGCGGTCCACGCCCTTGCGCGTGAAGATCGACTGCTGCATCGCCATCTCTCTTTCGGTGCCTTCGAACAGCCGACCGCCCACGGCGGAATATTCACCTTCAGTATTCTCGCGCACCACGTAGTAGTCGATGTCGCCGACCTTGCGGCCCGCCAGTGGCGGCGTGATTCCCGGCATTAACCGCACCGGTCGCAAATTTACGTACTGGTCGAAGCCACGCCGAAACAGGATCAGGGAATCCCATAAAGACTTGTGATCCGGCACTTTCTCCGGCCAACCGGTGGCGCCGAAGAAAATGCAATCGTGGTTTTCGATCTTCGAGCGCCAGTCCGGCGGCATCCACCAGCCGTGCTTTTCATAGTTGTCGCAACTCCAGTCGAAGTAGTCGAATGCCAGAGGGATGTCGAACTTGGTCGCCGCCGACTTCAGCACACGTACGCCTTCCGGCATGACTTCCTTGCCGATGCCATCCCCGGCGATCACTGCAATCTTGTGCGTTTTCATTTATACGCTCGCCACTAAACCGCATTTGCCACAAAGGACACAGAGATCACAGAGAAATCCTCGTCGCACGACGGCACTAAATTAGCAGAGACGGGCATTTCATCGAAAACTCCACGAACAATGCGTACCCTCATTTGATCTTGCTGTTGCCTTTCTCTGTGCCCTCTGTGTCCTCTGTGGCCAATTGCCCTAAAAGTTGACGTTGTTCTTGCCTTTGAGCTTGAGGATCTTGCGGGCATCGTCTGGCGTCGCAATTTCCAGTCCCAATTCTTCAAGGATGCGGCGGATCTTGGAGACCTGGTCGGCATTCGTCTTGGCCAACTGACCCTTGCCGATCCACAGACTGTCCTCCAGGCCCACACGCACGTTGCCCCCCATCACAGCCGACTGGGTCGCGATATACATCTGATTGCGGCCGCCACCCAGCACCGACCATTGGTACTGGTCGCCGAACAGCCGGTCCGCCGTGCGTCTCATATGCAGCACGTCTTCGGGATGCGGGCCAATGCCGCCGCGGATGCCAAACACGGACTGGATGAACAACGGAGGTTTGACCAGGCCGCGCTCGAGAAAGTGTGCTGCGGTGTAGAGATGGCCGATGTCGTAACACTCGATCTCGAAACGAGTGTCGTTGTTGCTGCACGATTGCAAAATGTGCGCGATGTCCTTGAATGTGTTCTTGAAGATGCGGTCGTCAGAACCGGCGAGATAGGGTTTTTCCCAGTCGTACTTCCATTGTTTGACGCGCGGAATCATCTCGTACAGGCCGAAGTTCATCGATCCCATATTCAGCGAGGCCACCTCCGGCTTCAATTGCAGCGCCGGTTGCAGCCTGTCTTCGATGCTCATGGTTGGGGCGCCGCCAGTGGTCAGGTTGATAACCACATCGCTGGCAGCCTTGATCTTCGGCAGGAACTGCAGAAACATCTTCGGATCCTGGGTCGGACGGCCATCCTTCGGCTCGCGCGCGTGCAGATGCACGACAGCCGCGCCTGCCTGTGCGGCGCCGATGGCCGCCTGCGCTATTTCGTCGGGGGTGATCGGCAGGTGCGGCGACATCGAAGGGGTATGGATTGCCCCGGTCACGGCGCAGGTAATGATGACTTTGCTGGCCATTTACGTTCTCCTGTAACTCAATCAGTTGCCGAATTTTTTCGTGGCGTCGCGCTTGTGCGCGATCAGGGCCATCAGCCGCCGATCGCGCCAGGCTTCGCGTTCGGCATGTTTGTCTTGCGCCATTGTCTTGCGGCGCTCGCCGTCGACTTTCGCGACCAACGCATCGTCCCACAAATCGTTCTTCACATTTGCCATCATGCCGTGCAGTACTTGCCCATAGCGGTTCGCATAATCCGGCACACCGCCCGGCGCGTTCAGGTCGATGGTCTCGAATGGTCCCATGAACGACCAGCGCAGGCCGAGGCCGTCCTTGACGCATTTGTCGAGATCTTCAACGCTGACAAAGTCCTCCTTCACCAGACGCCAAGATTCGAGCAACAGGGCCGCCTGCAGGCGGTTGAGTATGAAGCCTTCGACTTCTCTCTTGACCGTGATAGCGACCTGCCCCGCTTTTTCATGCAAGGCGCGCGTCCTTGCCACCACCTCCGCGCTGGTCCAGGGCGCGGGTGAAATTTCCACTATCGGCACGATGTGCGGCGGATTGACCGGGTGCGCGACGATGCAGCGGTGCTTGCCTTTGAGCCCTTCGCTGAAGCGCGAGGTCTGGATGGTGGACGTCGAACTCGCCAGGATGCAATTCTCCGGAGCGCAGTCGTCCATCTGCCGGTAAACCGCGCGCTTGACTTCGAGTTTTTCCGAGGTATTTTCCTGCACGTAGTCCGCGTCCATGACGGCTTCGGCGAGGCCGGGTGTCGCAATTACGCGCTTGGCAACGACGACGGGAGATTCTTTGATGAGCCCGAATTCGTGCAATTCCCGCAGCCCTTCTTGAATCAATGCCAGCGCTTTTTCAGCCGCCCCCGGCGCTGCGTCATAGAGTTTCACAGTATGACCGGCCCGGGCAAATACCATGGCCCAGGCGCGGCCAATCAGGCCCGAACCGACGATTGCTACTTTTTCCATCTTCCTGGTTCCTTGGCGACATCGCGCCTTACGGTAATAATCTTTTGCGGCTGAAGTTTGGCGGCGAGTGTGAACTATCCGAGCATTTCCACGCCGGCGCAGACCGAAATGGCCTGGCCGGTGATATTTTTCCCCAGATCGCTGGCGAGATAGAGCGCCATATTGGCAATGTCGTATGGACTGACCATGCGGTGCATGGACACGCGTTCGAGCGAGATTTTCTTCTGCTCTTCAAAACTGATGCCGAGGGCCTTGGCCTTGGCCTCGATGACGCGATTGATACGCTCCCCCTCGACTACGCCGGGCTGGATGGCATTGACGCGGACATTGTCCGGGCCGGCTTCCATCGACAGGCTCTTGGTGTAGCCGACTACGCCCCATTTCGCCGCGGAATACGGCGTGCGGAAAGGGAAAGCCAGGCGCCCCGCCGCTGATGACAGGTTGATGATGCAACCGCCGCCCGCCGCCTTGATCAGCGGCATCGCCAGCCGCGTGCAATAGAACATGCCGTTCATGTCGACGTCGATGCAGCGTTCCCATTCCTCGACCGGAATGTCTTCGACTTTGCCGGTAGGGCCAGCAATGCCGGCGTTGTTGACCAGACAGTCGAGTCCGCCAAGACGTTGCTTGGCCTCGGCGAACAATCGATCGACATCCTTCAATTTCGACACGTCGGCCAGCGTTGAAGTCACACCTGGAAATGCTTTCGTGGTTTCGTCCATCGCGGATTGAACCACGTCACAAATGTGCACGCGGGCGCCGGCCTTGTGGAACACGTCGGTCATCGCGCGACCGATTCCAGCCGCGCCGGCCGTGATCAAGACGCGTTGACCCCTGACGGAAATTTCCATTGCGTGGTACCCCTGGAATCGAAAAGACTGAAACTACGCTCGCTTGGTAAGCCAACAAACATCAACCCGAGCCTTGCGGTCACGGGTTTTAAGAACAGTTGAACGCGCCTAGCGCTTGAAGCCGGAGCGGATCCAGTCGACGCTTTTCATGCCGTCCGGCGGACTGATCTGGCTGGGCGGGTAATACTTGATATTGACCAGGGTAATCTTGCCGTCGACCTTCCTGATCGTTCCATAGGGAACGTGCTGCACGGCCTGGTGCCCTTTGCCCAATGCCATGTCGACGGTGCCCGCCACGGATTCGAATTTCAGGTTTTCCAGCGCGGCAATGAGCTGTTCGTCGGTGGGATTTTGTGTCTTGTTGCTTGCCTGCGCTTTCTCGTATGCCGCCTTGGCGCCAAAAAACGCCGTGGCGAGGTGATACGAGGCATAGACGGGCGCGACGTTGAAGCGCTCCTTGAAGGCCTTCTGAAACCATTTATTCAAGCTGGTCGGCGGCGCGAAAGGACCATTTGGCCCGCGTGCGCCGATCATCGTGCCGTCCGGCAATTCTGCTGCGAGACGCTCGAGCACGGTCTCTCCGGTGATCATGATGTTCGGCATCTTGGACATCACGGCGCGCGGTGCGGCTTGCAGAATGTAGGCCTCGAGATCGCCACCCCAAAGCGAGTTCTGGATAATCTCGCTGTCGCTGCCGAGCAGGGCGGATACTTCGGTGTTGTATTGTCCGGCGCCGAGCTTGGGCGTGACATTGGTCGAAATTTCCGCCGCGGGGCGCAGTATCTTCAAACTTTCCGTGAAGTCGGCCCAAGCGTCCTGACCCCAGGCATAGTTGGGATTGATGCCGGAATACTTTTTCAGGTTGGGATAGCTTTCGACGATGTAGCGCGCCGCCGCCACGTTCTCTTGTGTCGCCATGGTGGTCGTGCGGAATACGTAATGATAAGACGCTTCCTCAAATATCCGGTTGGTGGCGCAGTCGAACAGAATGGTAAATTTCTTGAGTTCCTCTGCCACCGGCGCCACCGCGAGGCAGTCCCCGCTCGAAATGACACCGATCACCATGTCGACATTTTGTCGCGCCACCAGGTTGCGATACTCGGTGACCACCTTAGTCGGCCCACCCGCTTCGTCGACATAAACGACTTCGAGCGCGCGTCCGCCAAATCCCTTTTTTTCGTAACCTGGAATCTGGCCGCCCTTGTTAAGGACGTCTATCAGGAGGTCCGCCGCGTTCTTGGCAGGTACGCCGAAAGGTCCGGCGGCGGGACCAGACAGGAATGTGATGACTCCGATTCGCAGAGGCGCATCCTCGGCCGACGTCGTTTGCGTGCCGAGCAGGGCAACGAAAAATGCAGTGATTGCGCCCAAGCAGCGCAGAGTGCGGGTCATGAGGAATCCTCCGGGCAAATTGTTATCGTTTTGACTTTGGTTGAGGCAAAGCCGGCAGCTATTTCGAGCCGCTTGCAGCCTGGCCGCGACTGACCGCGATTATAACGAACTAACGTCGGGTGTCGCGGTTCGGCTAGAATCCACCGACCACCGACCGCTAGGTCGGATGTCCACACAACCCGCGGCAGCGGACCCGAATTGAAGCTTCTCGCCCTCGACACCTCCACAGAATATTGTTCCGCCGCGCTCCTGCTCGACGCGGAATTGACGCACAGCGAGGCGCATGCCGTGCAGCGCCACTCCGAACTGATATTACCCATGATCGAGCAATTACTGAGTGCCGCCGGCGTTACGCTGACGCAACTCGACGGGATTGCCTTCGGTTCCGGACCAGGATCTTTTACCGGACTGCGCATCGCCTGCGGCGTGGCACAGGGCCTTGCATTCGGCGCCGGACTGCCGGTCGTTCCTGTGGGAACGCTGCTCGCGCTGGCCGAGGAAGCAGATGCGCTCAATGTAATTTCCTGTCTCGATGCCCGCATGGGGGAGGTCTATCATGCGGTCTACCGCCGCGAGCATGGACGCTGGAGCGAAATCGAACCGCCTGGCGTGGGCCCAGTCGAGTCGATGCCCGAGGTGCAAGGCGGCGGCTGGTTCGGTTGCGGCAACGGCTTTGCTGTTCATGCCGACGCGCTGGCAAAACACTATGAAGGACGGATCGAGGGCGTCGCTCCGGGACTTCATCCTCATGCGCGTGCGATTGCACATCTGGCGCTGCCCGTGCTGGCAAGCGGCGGCGGCCTGCTGGCGGATCAGGCGGCGCCCCTCTATGTACGCAACAAGGTCGCGCTTAAAATGCAAGAACAGCGATGAGCGCCCTACTGGACAATCTGCCGGAATGCCGGCCCATGCGCGCCGCCGACCTCGACTGGGTCATGGCGATTGAACCGGCGCTGTATGCGCATCCGTGGACACGGGGAAACTTCGACGATTCGATGACGGCCGGCTACAGTTGTTGGGTCGTCGAGTGCGGCAGCGCACTGGTAGGCTACGGCGTGCTGATGATCGGAGTTCGCGAGGCGCATTTGCTGAACCTCAGCGTGGCAATACCCTGGCAGCGCCGCGGAATCGGCCGCATGTTGCTCGAGCATTTCGTACAGATTGGCCGCGCCAGCGATGCGGCGCAGATGTTCCTGGAAGTGCGGCCATCGAACAACGCCGCGCGACGGCTCTACGCGCAGTTTGGTTTCCGCGAAATCACGGTCAGGCGAGCTTATTACCCGCTGGGACGCGGTCGAGAGGATGCCATATTGATGGGCATCCCGCTGTGAGTCGCCGGGACCTGGTTTTGAACGAACTGGGCTTGTCGCCGCTATGGGTGCGTCGCGACGGACTTCAGGCGGCGGCTTCGGCCGCAGCGGTCGATCGCGTCACGGAGCAAAAAGAGCCTGCGCCTCGCGTTGAGTCGGCGCCGCCCGCCGATCGAGCCGGGCAGATCCGTGCGATGGATTGGGCGCAATTGGAATCTTCGGCATCCGCATGCAAGGCATGCGTCCTGCACAAGGCACGCAAGCAGGCAGTCCTGGGGGTGGGCGATGAGAACGCCGAATGGTTGTTCGTCGGGGAAGGTCCGGGCGCGGAAGAGGATGAACGCGGCGAACCCTTTGTTGGACAGGCCGGAAAGCTGCTCGACAACATGTTGGCGGCGATCGCTTTGCAACGAGGCAAGAACGTCTACATCGCCAATATCGTCAAGTGCCGGCCGCCGGGCAATCGGAATCCCGAGCCCGCCGAGGCGCATGCCTGCGAACCTTATCTCGATCGACAGATCGAACTGATCCGGCCACGTCTCATCGTCGCGCTGGGCAAAGTGGCGGCGCACAACCTGCTTGGCTTGGAGACAACGGTCGCGAGTCTGCGCGGCCGAGTCCACCGCTATCGCGGTACACCCCTGATCGTGACGTATCATCCAGCGTACCTGCTGCGCAATCTCGTCGACAAGGCGAAGTCGTGGGAAGATCTGTGTTTTGCGGTCGAGACCATGACGGCATTGAAACAACAGCCGCAAGCCCCCACTTGAGCAGCGCGGTTTCTTTACGGAGAATTTCATGAATCGAATCGTTGCGCGGTGGTTGTTGATCGTGTTTGTGGCTGGTCTGGGCGGATGCGGCTACAACACGTTGCAAACCCAGGACGAAGGCATCAAGGCGGCCTGGGGCGAGGTGCTGAACCAGTATCAGAGGCGCGCCGATCTGGTGCCCAATCTGGTGAATACGGTCAAGGGTTTCGCCGCGCAGGAAAAAGAAATCCTGTTGGGCGTGACGAATGCTCGCGCCAAGGTCGGCAGCATCCAGGCCACGCCGGAACTGGTGAACGACACGGCGGCGTTTTCCAAGTTCATTGCTGCGCAGGCCGAGATGACATCCGCGCTGTCGCGACTACTGGTGGTCGCCGAAAATTATCCGCAATTGAAGTCGGACGCGAATTTCCGCGAATTGCAAGCCCAGCTTGAGGGTACGGAGAACCGCATCACGGTTGCGCGCCAGCGCTATATTCGCGCGGTGCAGGAATACAATGTCACGGTGCGTTCGTTTCCAAGCAACCTGACCGCCATGATGTTTGGGCACAAGGTGAAGCCTTCGTTCACTGTAGAGAACGAGCAGGCAATAGCGAAGCCGCCGACGGTCGACTTCTCTAAACCCGAGGCCCCCTCGGCACCTGCGCAGAACAAGTAATGCGCATGGGCATTTGCCTGCGAGCAGCGCTGGTCACGGCGCTGCTGGTCGCCAGCCAATTCACGCTGGCTGATGACCGGCCGATCCCGCCGCTCTCAGGCCGGGTAGTCGATGAAACCGGGACGCTGAGCGCGGAACAAAAACTCTCCCTTGAATCGAAGTTAAAGGCGTTCGAGGAGCGCAAGGGTAGCCAGATCGCCGTGCTGATCACCGGTACGACGTTTCCCGAACCGGTCGAGGCATTCAGCATCCGTGTCGCCGATGCCTGGAAGATCGGCCGCAAGGCAGTGAACGATGGCGTTCTCATCGTCGTGGCGAAATCGGATCGCGCCATGCGTCTCGAGGTAGGCTATGGCCTGGAAGGCGCAATTCCCGACGCCGTCGCGAAGCGACTCATCGACGAGGTCTTCATTCCCGGTTTCCGGGACGGAAAATTTTACGAAGGATTGAATGCCGGTATCGACCGGCTGATCAAGGTCATCGACGGCGAACCCTTGCCTGAACCCGCGACTCCGAGCGCTGGCAAAGGAAATCTGCGCTCGATCGAGTCCTATTTCGTCTTGTTCATCGTTGCCACGCTGGGCATTGGCGGCCTGTTGCGCCGCCTGCTCGGACGATTGCCCGCAGCGCTTGTCGTCGGCGCAGGAATCGGAGTTCTTGCCTGGATGATCATCGCACCGATGCTGATTGCGCTGCTCGTCGGGATCGTCGCGTTCATGGTGACGTTGCTCGGAGGCGGCATGGCGCGAGGGTTCGGCGGCGGTGGATTTGGGGGCGGCGGATTTGGCGGTGGCGGATTCGGCGGAGGGGGCGGCTTCAGCGGGGGCGGCGGAGGATTTGGTGGCGGTGGTGCATCGGGGCGCTGGTGAGATGACCTGGTCGCGTGTGTTTCGCCACCTCCTGTCGCCGCAGTGGCGGGTTGCGCGATCGTTCCCGCCGGCCGCGATGGCGGCTGTCGAACGGGCCATTACGCAATCCGAAGTCCGTCATGGCGGGCAGATTCGATTTGCGGTCGAGCACGCCCTCGACACGGGTGCGCTGCTGCGCGGCTTGTCCGCCCGAGAGCGCGCCTTGCAGGTGTTTTCCACACTGAATGTTTGGGATACCGAGCACAATAATGGCGTGCTGATTTATTTGTTGCTTGCCGACCGCAATGTCGAGATCATCGCGGATCGCGGCATCCATGGGCGGGTTGGTGCGCAGGGTTGGGAAGCGGTTTGCCGGGAAATGGAAAGTGCATTTCGGGCTGGACATTTCGAACAGGGGGTGCTGAACGGCATTGGACGCGTTTCAGGCCTGCTTGAAAGCCATTTTCCGCGGTCAAACCCTGGACAGAACGAATTGCCGGACCGGCCCGTTGTTCTGTAGCGCATGCCAGCCGCCAGGTTGCGACACTAACTTCGATCTTGATCGTGCCAATGTTTGCGGGTCAGATAACCCATGGCAAGCGCGATGAATGCCCCGAAGGCAACAATGATTGCATGAATCGGCAAATCGACCTTGATCATCAGGGCATAAACGCCCAATAGAACCAGAATCGACAGATTTTCGTTGAAGTTCTGCACGGCAATCGAGTGCCCTGCCCCCATCAGCAGATGGCCGCGATGCTGCAGCAAGGCATTCATCGGCACCACGAAATATCCTCCCATCGCACCGATCAATATCAGCAGCACGATTGCGAGGCGCCAATCGGTGACGAACACCATCGTCATGACGAGCAATCCCATTGCAATTCCGACCGGCAACACGCGCACCGCGCGTTTCAATGAAACGTATTTTGCCGCCAGCACGGAACCCAGCGCGATGCCGAAGGCGACGACAGCAGTCAGTTGCGTGGCTTTTTCCAGACTGAACTTCAACGCCATCGACGCCCACGTCAGCACGATCAGGCGCAAGGTCGCCCCAGCTCCCCAGAACAAAGTGGTAACGGCCAGGGAGACCTGGCCGAGCGGATCCCGCCATAGCAACCTGAAGCTGTGCCAGAAATCCTGCATGATGAATACGGGATTGCGTTTCTGCAGTTTGTGGTCGATGGCAACCTTCGGGATGTATAGATTGATGACCGCCGCAATGAAGTAGAACAGGAGGATGACGGTAATTGCCAGCTCAGGCGGCGTGTCGATGCCTGTATCGATGAGCGGCAGGTCCACGCGGGCGAATACGTAACGGGCGAAGCGCGGGCTCACCATGATGCCGCCGAGGATGGAGCCAAGAATGATTGCAGCAACGGTCAGGCCTTCCATCCATCCGTTGGCGAGCACCAATTTCTGGTGCGGCAGGTATTCGGTCAGGATCCCGTATTTGGCCGGCGAATACATCGCGGCGCCGACGCCGACGAGGCCATAAGCCAGCAGCGGATGGGTTCCCATCAGCATGGCTATGCAGCCCAGCAGCTTGACGGCGTTGGCAACGAACATGACGCGCCCCTTCGGCAGCGAATCCGCGAACGGCCCGACGAAAGGCGCCAGCGCGATATAGGCGAAAACGAAGAACTGCTGCAACACCGGCGTTTGCCACGCCTGTGCATTGAGGCTCGCCAGCAATGCGATAGCGGCAAACAACAGAGCATTGTCGGCTAGTGCGGAGAAAAATTGCGCAGCCAGGATGGTATAGAACCCGCGATTCATATTTTCGTGGCGGGTAAGAGCGGCGAGTCCGCGTTCTTTTCGTTAACGATCATTGCACCTTGGACCGGCGGCTTTATACCACATTAAGCGGCCCAATATCGCCCACGCATGGATAATCGGCCTGCCTGATTTTGTGCCCGAACGCATAGAATAACGAGTCGCGTGACTTCTTGAGTTTTGCAACATTGGGAAGACAGACCTTACATGGCCCGCCCGATTCAGGCTAGTTTCGACCTTGCGGCCCTGAAAAACAATTTCGCCGTTGCACGCCGGCATTCCGGCAGTGCGGCAACGCTGGCTGTCGTCAAGGCCAACGCATACGGGCACGGCCTGCTGCGTGTGGCGCGCACGCTGGCGGATGCGGACGGTTTTGGGTTGCTGGAACTCGACGACGCGGTGCGCTTGCGCGATGCCGGTCATCGTCAGCGCATCCTGCTGCTTGAGGGTTTCTTTCGGCCCGATGAACTGCCGGAAATCGTGCATCACGGATTCACCGTCATGGTGCACAACCGCGAGCAATTGCAGATGCTCAAAGCGCTTTCCGCCGACAGAAAACTGGACATATTCCTGAAGTTCAACACTGGTATGAACCGGCTCGGCTTTTCCGCGGCCGATGCACTTAGCGTGCTCGACGAGGCTGCAGTCTTGCCTTGCGTGGGGGAAATCGTGCTTGCAACGCATTTTTCCGACGCCGAAGGAGTGGAGGGTATCTCCGCGCAAATGCGGGAATTCGATACTCGAATTGCCCGCTCCGGCTACCAGCGCTCGCTGGCCAATTCGGCGGCCTTGCTGCGTTTTCCCGAAGCGCGCGGCGACTGGGCCCGTCCTGGGCTGATGCTCTATGGAGCAAGCCCGTTGCTCGACATCAGCGCCCTTGATCTGGGTTTGCAGCCGGTGATGACGCTCAAAAGCGAAATCATTGCTCTCCAGGAGCTTAAACCCGGCGATACGGTTGGTTACGGCAGGATTTTTTCGGCAAATCGAAAAATGCGTATCGGGGTGATTGCATGCGGCTATGCGGACGGTTACCCGCGGCATGCCGCCAACGGCGTCCCCATCCTGATCGGGGGCGTGCGTGTGCCGATTGTCGGGCGCGTGTCGATGGACATGCTCTGTGTCGATCTGTCCAATGTTCCCAACGCAGGCATCGGCATGCCGGCGATTTTGTGGGGGCAAGGACTTCCAATCGAGGAAGTGGCCGCCGCTTCCGGTACGGTCAGCTATGAACTCATGTGCGCCGTGGCCCGGCGCGTGCCGGTCAGCGAATCGGGTTGAGGCTATGGCCAAGGCGAAAACAACCCATACCTGCACAGAGTGCGGGGGACAGACACTCAAATGGCAAGGCCAGTGTCCGCACTGCACGGCCTGGAACACGCTGGTGGAAACCATTGGCGAAAAGGCGGGAGGCTCGCGTTATCAATCGGTCGCGGAATCCAGCAAGTTGCAGAAACTTGCCGATGTTGATGCCCGCGAACAACCCCGCCGGCCAACTGGCGTCGACGAATTGGACCGGGTGCTCGGGGGCGGACTGGTGACCGGTGCCGTAGTGCTCATCGGAGGCGATCCGGGTATCGGCAAATCAACACTGTTGCTGCAAGCCCTTGCTATCCTGGGCGCAAGTTGCAAGGCGATTTACGTGAGCGGAGAAGAATCAGCCCAGCAGATCGCACTGCGCGCGCGGCGTCTTGCCGTGGATGCGGCCGCGCTGAATTTGCTGGCCGAGATCCAGTTGGAAAAGATTCTGTCGGTCTTGACGGCGCAGCACCCCGACGTTGCAGTGATCGACTCGATCCAGACGGTGTATTCCGAGGCGCTGCAGTCCGCGCCCGGCAGCGTGGCTCAGGTACGCGAATGCGCCGCGCAATTGACCCGTTTTGCCAAATCGTCCGGTACGGCCCTGCTACTGGTAGGCCATGTAACCAAGGAAGGTGCGTTGGCAGGTCCTCGGGTGCTCGAGCACATCGTCGATACCGTGCTGTATTTCGAAGGCGATACGCATTCAAGTTTCCGGCTGGTGCGCGCGATCAAAAACCGTTTCGGTGCCATCAACGAGCTCGGCGTGTTTGCCATGACGGAGCGCGGCTTGCGCGGCATCTCCAATCCTTCTGCACTCTTCCTGTCGCAGCACGGTGCGCAGGTGGCGGGCTCCTGCGTCATGGTTACCCAGGAAGGCAGCCGTCCGCTGCTGGTCGAAGTGCAGGCGCTGGTCGACGAAGCGCACGCGCCCAATCCTCGCCGACTGAGCGTCGGCCTCGAGCAGAACCGGCTGGCCATGCTGCTTGCCGTACTGCACCGTCATGCGGGCATTGTCGCGTTCGACCAGGACGTTTTCGTTAATGCGGTAGGTGGTGTCAAGATCGACGAGCCTGCGGCGGATCTGCCGGTTCTGCTCGCGATCGTGTCTTCACTGCGCAACAAACCCTTGCCGGAAAAGCTGGTTGCTTTCGGTGAAATCGGGCTGGCTGGCGAGGTTCGCCCCGTTCAGCGCGGTCAGGAACGCCTCAGGGAAGCTGCAAAACTCGGATTCAAGCTGGCAATCATTCCAAAAGCGAATGCGCCAAGGACCGCGATCGAGGGAATTGAAGTAGTCGGCGTGGAACGCGTGGAAGAAGCAGTAGCGAGAGTGCGCTGACGATCAATGTATCAAGAACAGTGCGGCGGCCGCGACCGCCAAAACCCCACTGCAAATCCAAATCAATTTGACCTGTTTGTCATTTATTCGGGTTTGCGCGGAATTTCGTCCACCTGCAACGGATTGCCGCCACGTCGCGCTGCCCGACAGGGTCGAAGCGGCCGCAGAAGCCGCGCCCCGTTTTGCATCCGCCAAGGCTTTGAGGCGGGCGATCTTTTGCGTCTCGGAAAATTTATCCAGTTCCTTCTCCATGCCGGTCAGGGCTGCCAGACGCATGGTGGCGTCGAACGAATCAAACGCTTTCGACAGGCCTAGCACTCGGGGGCTGGATTCGATTTCCGAGGTTGGGCTATCCGGATGCAGTGGATCGGCATCGCTACCTGCGGCAGAGCGGTCGTCCGCCAGGTCAAGGATGCGCGCCTCCTTGTCCTCCTGGCGGGTAAGCGGGGAATCCAGCTCTACGTACGGAGTGGCAAGCGGGGCCGAGAATTCTGGATTGCTGGATTCGCCTGATAACGCAGACAGAGCCCGACGCAGGTCATCGCACAAGTCTTGCGCCTTTTGATAACGGTCATCCAGGTTTTTGGCCAGCGCCTTCGCGATGACGAAGTTGAGCATGTCCGGCAGTTCCGGGTTCAAGGTCCTCGGGGCCGGCGGATTGAAGTTCATGGTCTGGTACATCACACCATGAATATTGTCAGCCACGAACGGCGACGTGCCGGTCAGCATTTCGTACAGCACTACGCCCAGGGAGAAAATGTCCGAACGTGTGTCGGCGCGCTTGCCGGAAACCTGCTCAGGCGACATGTATTTGGGCGATCCCAGAATCATGCCGGTCATGGTCTTGACTTCGTTCGTACGCATGCGCGCGATCCCGAAATCGGTGATCTTTACCCTGCCGTCGTTGAGCACCATGATATTGGCGGGTTTGATATCGCGGTGAATGATTTGCCGTTCGTGCGCGTATTGCAGGCCTTCGGCGACTTGCGCGCCTATGTCCAGCGCCTGGGCGATCTGGATCGGCGCGCGGGCCTGCAGCATGCGTCGCAGTTCCTGGCCTTCGAGGAACTCCATCGCCATGTAAGCGACGCGGTCGCTGCGGCCGATGTCGTGGATGGTGACAATATTGCGGTGGGACAGGCCGCCCGCCGCTTTTGCCTCCTGGTAAAAGCGCGCCTCGTATTCGGCAAGCTCCTCCTTCGGCAGCGTGAGATTGATGGTTTTGATTGCGACGATTCGATCCAGCATCGGATCGCGGGCCTTGTAGACCGTGCCCATGGCGCCCTGCCCAAGCTCGGACATGATCTCGTAGCGCCCCAGAGTGTCGACCGATGTCGCCGTGATCATGGCTGTTTAGTCTGTTTTGCTTTGACGCTCTTGAATATCGGCCCCCAGATTGGGTGCCCCGCCTCTGCGGCGCTGAGTTCGAACGTCGGGTCGAGCTCCAGCGCAATGGCGAATTCCTCGCGACAAGTCAGTTGCTGGCTTGATACACAGGCAATGAAGGCAAGGTATTTGTGCGCCTTCACGCGGTCGGGCCGGCTCAGACCTTCTTCCAACGCGAACTGCAGACGCCGTTTCGCCACCCGGTAATTTCCTTCCTCGTAGTTCAGTTCGCCATCCTGCAGATAGCTGTTGCCTGCATACCGGGGAGCACCCAAATCCTTAAACGGCCCCGTCTGGCAACCGGCCAGCAGCAGGCTTGCAAGAAGGAGTGTGAGAACTCGGATACCGGTCATGCTCATCTAGTTGAACTTGTGTTTGATGCGGAGCTTCTGATCGGGCTTGACTTCAACTACTTGCGTATAGACCGGAAAACCGCCGTTCTTGATTTCGATCTTGCGTTTTCCAGGGGCTACCTCCACTTCGTTGACCGGCGGGCTGACACCAATGCGATCGCCATCGACATACACCTCGCCCCATGGCGCGATGGCCAGCGTTATGAGCGCAGTAGCGGCAGGGGCAACAGTCGGGGCAAGCGGGGTTTCCGTTTCAGGGGCGGGTTTCGCTCTGGAGAAGAAGGAAAATGCGGAAAGTCTGCCTTCTTTCTTTTCGGACGGTTCTTCCTTTGGTGCTGGCAGGCTGTTGTCAGCACGGGCCACCAGCGTTCTGGGCTTCTTCTCCCCGACTTTTCGCGGTGGGACGGTTTGTGTATCGACCGGATGGGCGGACTCCGCCACTTTCTTTGGCGCGTTGCGTTCCGCGGCTTGTGAGGGCAGGGCGGCGACTTCACTGTGGCCCAGCAGGTTGACCACGACCGCCAGTGCAAATGCAGCAACGGATAACGTAGCCGTGCCGAAAACTATAGTGCGGTTGGTGAGCCAGGGCTCGATGCGTGCCAACAGAGGCCGGATGTGGGGGCCGCTGATCCGCGTCGCCGTGGAGGCCTGGAGCTTGCCTTCGTGAGTGGACACCTTTGCGCGCTCGGCCGGGGAGCGGATGCCGTTAGCACGCGAGGTCGTGTAACCGACGCTGTAGACCTCGTGTTCGCGAACGTGCTTGTCGGTGCGCGAACCCTCGTAGTTGAAGAGCTTGGTATAGCCCTCCGATATGTGCAGCACCACCTCGTAGTAGGAGCGCGAAACCAGGATCTGTCCCGGCTGTGCGAATCCCATTACTCGCTGAGCGACGTTGATGCCATCGCCGATGATGTTGGGCTGGCTGTTGAGATCGCGAACCAGTCTAACCGGGCCCAGGTTGATGCCAATGCGCGCCGGCAGATGGGGTGGATTGGTGTTTTTCGGCGCAAAAGACTCGCGCAGGCTCATCGCCACAAAGAGGGCATCCTCGGGATCACCGAGGAAGTTGACGGCTACACCGTCGCCAGTGTCGAGGATGATGCGGTCGTTTTGGGCAATGTCGCGAATCGATTCCGCAATCAGCGCGTTGAATCGATCCTTCAGCTGAATCTGTTCCGACACCGCTTTCTTGGAGTATTCCGCAATGTCGAGGAATAGCACGCTGCAGATGAACGTGCGGTTGGCGCGCTCAGGCATCATCTAGGCGTCACCTGTAGCATCGGCATCAAGCAGTTTCCTTGGCGGAACAGAGCCTTTCGGGGAGGAGAATCTTATCACTATTCGCTTGTTGGACGCTAGGATGAATTATTAAATTTTCCACTGTCGTCAATCCCTTTCGCAACAATCTTCCATAGTTTTCGAGGTTTGGCGGCAGCGGTATCGCTGGGTTTGGCCTCCGCCAATCCCGTATCATTCGGTGGAGAGTGCCCCTACCCAAAGTGACGTCCCAGCCACCAGTAGTAAGGGGTCTTCTTAACTTCGGATTTATCGGAGAAAACTTGAATCGCCGACGCCCCTACGAGACCGGGCTGGATCGAAATCCGGCCAATTACGTTGCGTTATCGCCCCTGTCCTTTCTCGCCCGGACGGCCGAGGTCTATCCGGACCGGCCAGCGGTCATCCATGGCGACCAATCAATTAACTGGGCCCAAACCTATCGTCGTTGCTGCAGGCTGGCCTCAGCGTTGACGCAGCGCGGCATCGGCATCGGCGACACCGTTGCGGTGGTCGCGCCCAACGTGCCAGCGATGTACGAGGCGCATTTCGGCGTTCCCATGTGCGGTGCCGTGTTGAATACTTTGAATACCCGCCTTGACCCCGAAGCTATCGCCTTCATGCTGAATCATGGAGAAGCGAAGGCATTGCTGACCGATCGGGAATTTTCCGCCACGGTTTCTGCGGCCCTTCGCCATGTGGATCGGGACCTGCTGGTTATTGACATCGATGATCCGCTCGGCGGCGGGGGAGAACTACTGGGCGAGAGCAACTACGAGGCGTTCCTCGAAACGGGCGACGCGAACTATGCGTGGACCTTGCCGGCAGACGAATGGCATGCAATCGCGCTTTCCTACACCTCTGGCACGACCGGCAACCCGAAGGGCGTCGTGACTCATCACCGCGGCGCTTATCTGAACGCGGTCGGCAACATCGTTACCTGGACATTGCCGCATTTTCCGGTGTATCTCTGGACATTGCCGATGTTCCATTGCAATGGCTGGTGCTTTCCGTGGACTCTTGCCGCTGTTGCCGGCACCAGTGTCTGCCTGCGCAGGGTCGAGGCCAAACCGGTTTTCGACCTCATCCGACGGCACAAGGTTACGCACTTCTGCGGCGCGCCGGTGGTGCACAGCATGCTGATCAATGCTCCCGCGGAAATGCGCACGGGCATCTCTCACAAGGTGTCAGCAATGATTGCTGGCGCAGCGCCACCTCCTTCGATTATCGAAGGCAGCGAACGCATCGGAGTGGATCTGACTCACGTTTACGGGTTGACCGAGGTGTATGGCCCGGCATCGGTGTGCGCAAAGCATCCCGGATGGGAAGCTTTGCCACCTGCGAAGCGCGCGGAACTGAATGGGCGACAGGGTGTGCGCTATGAAATGCAGGAGGCCATGGACGTGCTCGACCCGAAGACCATGCAACCGGTGCCGCGCGATGGACAGACCATGGGCGAGATCTTCTTTCGCGGCAACATAACGATGAAGGGTTACCTCAAGAATCCACAGGCGACCGAGGAAGCTTTTGCGGGCGGATGGTTCCATACGGGCGACCTCGCGGTCATCGACGCCGACGGCTACGTCAAAATCAAGGACCGCTCCAAAGACATCATCATCTCTGGCGGTGAGAACATTTCAACCATCGAAGTCGAGGATGTCCTCTATGGCCATCCTCATGTCCTGGAAGCTGCGGTGGTCGCGAAGCCAGACGAAAAATGGGGAGAGACGCCGTGCGCATTCGTGGCGCTGAAAAGCGACTCGCCGCCGGTCACCGAATCGGAACTCATCGCGTTTTGCCGGACCCGGCTGGCCGGGTTCAAGTGTCCCCGTCGCGTCGTATTCGGGCCGCTGCCAAAGACATCGACCGGAAAAATCCAGAAGAACGTATTGCGAAACCTGGCGAAAGACTCGAGTAGCTAATCGTCAAGATGCGGGGCTTTCGGACTCGCTGCGGTAGAATCCATTTTTTCAATCTGGCACGAGGCTCCTTAAATGAGGGTACTGGTTCCCGTCAAGCGGGTAGTGGATTTCAACGTCAAAGTGCGCGTGAAACCGGATGGTTCGGGCGTGGAAACCGCCAACGTCAAGATGTCGATGAATCCTTTCGACGAAATCGCAGTGGAGGAAGCGGTGCGCCTGAAGGAGTCGGGCGTCGTCACGGAGATCGTCGCTGTGTCAATCGGCCCCGTGCAATGCCAGGAGACATTGCGCACGGCGCTCGCTATCGGGGCAGATCGCGCGGTACTCGTCGAGACCGGCAGCGAAATTCAGCCGCTGGCGGTTGCAAAGGTGCTCAAGGCGATCGTCGCAAAGGAGCAACCGGGCATGGTGATCATGGGCAAACAAGCCATAGACGACGATTCAAACCAGACTGGCCAGATGCTGGCTGCTCTTCTCAATTGGTCGCAGGCAACCTTTGCATCAAAGGTGAAACTCAGCGGCGCGACCGCGGAGGTCACGCGCGAAGTCGACGGCGGGCTGGAGACAATTTCGATCAAGATGCCGGCAGTAGTGACCACCGATTTGCGCCTGAATGAACCGCGTTACGTGACGCTGCCCAATATCATGAAAGCGAAAAAGAAGCCGATGGAGACACTGAAGCCGGAAGCGCTCGGCGTCGATGTCGCGTCCCGTCTGAAAACGCTGAGGGTGCAGGAGCCGCCCAAGCGTACCGCCGGCAAGGTGGTCAAAAGCGTGCAGGAGTTGGTTGAAAAACTAAAAGGCGAGGCAAAGGTCATTTGATGGCTATCCTGATTATTGCCGAACACGACAACACTGCCATCAAATCCGCGCTTCTCAACACGGTCGCCGCGGCACAGAAGATCGGCGGAGACATTGACATCCTGGTTGCGGGCCATCAATGTGCGCCGGCGGCGAAGGCTGCAGCCGCGATTCCCGGTGTAAAAAAAGTGCTGGTTGCCGATGCGCCGCACTACGCCCATGCTTTGGCCGAAAACCTTGCGGCGCTGGTTGTATCGATTGCAAAAAAATACAGCCATGTGCTTGCACCGTCCACCAGTTCAGGCAAGAACCTGCTTCCGCGGGTCGCCGCGCTATTGGACGTGGCGCAAATTTCCGACGCCGTAAAGGTCGAATCGGCCGATACCTTCGTTCGCCCGATTTATGCCGGTAATGCCCTTGCCACCGTGCAATCGGCAGATGCCATCAAGGTGATCACCGTGCGTTCCACGGGATTTGACGCGGTGCCGGGGACGGGTGGTTCCGCGGCGATCGAAAACTTGACGGCGCAGGCGGACAGCGGCCTCTCAACCATGATCGGTCAGGAGCTAACCAAATCGGCGCGTCCTGAACTCACCTCTGCGCGCGCCATTGTGTCCGGCGGCCGCGGCATGGGCAATGGTGAGAATTTCAAGATTCTGGAAGCGCTCGCAGACAAGCTCGGCGCTGCGGTTGGTGCTTCGCGCGCAGCCGTCGATTCCGGCTTCGTGCCCAATGACTATCAGGTCGGACAGACGGGCAAGATCGTTGCGCCGGAACTGTATATCGCCGTCGGCATTTCTGGCGCGATCCAGCATCTCGCGGGCATGAAGGACAGCAAGGTCATCGTGGCGATCAACAAGGATGCGGAGGCGCCGATTTTCCAGGTAGCCGACTACGGCCTCGTCGCCGATTTGTTCCAGGCCGTGCCCGAACTGACTGCCGCACTAAGCTGAAACGAAGCGTTCCTCATGACGATGACACGCAGTTACGCGGATAGAACGTCAAGTTTCGATCCGAATATCGTTCGATGCCTTGATAGCGATTTGCCAGTTTCGCATTCCAGGAGCTGACCCGATGTCCACATACGCGGCGCCGATTCGAGATATGAAATTCGTGGTCAAGGAATTGATCGGCCTCGATGACATTGCCGGGCTGCCGGGATGCGAAGATCTCACGCCTGATGTCGTCGATGCCGTACTCGAAGAGGCCGGCAAATTCGCTGCGGGTGTTTTGGATCCACTCAACCGCCAGGGCGATACCACGGGTGCCAGGATCAATGGCAACGCGGTAATCTCGGCGCCGGGATTCGCAGAGGCATTCAGGCAATTTTCGCAAGGAGGCTGGACCGGTCTGAACTGCGATCCGCAATACGGCGGCCAGGGGTTGCCGCATATCATTTCTGCACAGACGTCGGAAATGTGGAATTCGGCCAACATGTCATTCTGCCTCTGCCCGATGCTTACAGCGGGTGTCGTCGCGTCATTGATGCGGCATGGCTCTGATGCGCAGAAGGATCGCTATCTGCCGAACCTTGTGAGCGGCAAATGGACCGGCACGATGAATCTCACCGAAGCGCAGGCGGGTTCGGATCTCTCGGCAGTTCGTGCCCGGGCTATTCCGGAGGGCGACCATTTTCGTATCCACGGCACCAAGATTTTCATCACTTGGGGCGAACACGACATGGCGCAGAACATCATCCACATGGTGCTCGCGCGCACACCGGACGCGCCGGAAGGCGTGAAAGGCATTTCGCTGTTTGTCGTGCCGAAATTTCTGGTCAATGAAGATGGCAGCCTGGGAAAACGCAACGATGTGAAATGCGTCTCCATCGAGCATAAGCTCGGCATCCATGGCAGCCCGACCTGCGTCATGGCTTACGGTGACGCCGACGGCGCGATCGGCTACCTGGTTGGCGCGGAGAATCGCGGCCTGGAATACATGTTCACGATGATGAATTTCGCGCGGCTGGAAGTCGGCATTGAAGGCGTGGCGATCGCGGAGCGCGCCTACCAGCATGCGCTCGAACATGCGCGCAATCGCGTGCAAGGCAGGGAAATCGGCGTCAAGAGCGGAGAGCGGGTCAGCATCATTCATCATCCCGATGTCCGCCGGATGCTGATGAGCATGAAGGCACAGACCGAGGCTATGCGCGCGCTGGCCACCCTGGCATCAGCGTATCTGGATAAGGCACTATTGCTGGAGGATCGAACCGAGCGGGCCAAGAGTCAGGCCATGTTCGACTTGCTTACGCCAGTGGTAAAGGGCTGGTGTACCGAACAGTCCATTGAAATTGCTTCCACTGGCGTGCAGATCCATGGCGGCATGGGCTTCATCGAGGAAACGGGCGCCGCCCAGTATCTCCGGGATGCACGCATCACCACTATTTATGAAGGCACGACCGGAATCCAGGCCAATGATCTGGTCGGTCGCAAAGTTGCATATGAGAAGGGTGCGACGATCAAACTGGCGCTCGCAGAGATGCGAGACCTTGATGGGGAGCTCGCGAAGGTGGGTCATCCGGGGCTTGCGGTCATTCGGTCTTCGCTGGCGGAAGGTGTCGCGGCCCTGTCCGAGGCAACGGATTGGCTGTTGGCGACCTTTCCGAACAACATGAAGGCGGCATCGGCGGGTGCCGTGCCGTTCCTCAAGCTCTTCGGCACGGTGGCTGGCGGCTGGCAGATGGCGCGGGGAGCGCTGATTGCCAAGAGAAAGCTCGATGAGAATAGCGAGGATTACGACTTTTACCGGGCAAAGATCGGAACGGCACGCTTTTATGCCGAACATATCCTTCCTCTGGCGGCAGCCTATAAGCAGGAAATCGTGCATGGCTCCAGCAGTGTTCTTGCGCTGGAAGAAGCCCAGTTTTGATCTTGGGCGCGCATTTTACGAACACACGATCGTCATGCGCTTCAAGCAAGCGCTTGTGAGGTCGTTACGAGAGAAGCCGGATCGGGAATTGACGCGGCGCATGAATTTCATGTTTGGCACTATGTCTTACGCCGGTGGGAAACGACGCCCTGCAAGTGCTTGCAGGCGGCGGTTGGTTCCCTTCCGTGCTGCAGGACTGCAGGCACCGCTGCCGACTTCGAAAACCAGAAGCGATGCGCCAGGTCGATGGGCAGCCTAAGCCTCATGGACGGCTCTGAAAGAGGAGAAGGAATATGAATGTCGTGCTCTGGTTCGTTGCCGCAGCGGGCGTGTTGTGGATTCTCGCCTACTTTCGCGCCACCGGCGCGACGTGGACCGTTGGCATAGCCGCCTACCTCGGCGCCTTGACGCTTTGGTCCGGTGCCGGCGGCACAACCAAGGGTGGGCTATGGACATTGTTCCTGCTAGTCGTCGCATTGCTCATGGTGCCGCAGTTGCGCCGTGCGCTGATAAGCGATCCCCTGCTGAACTGGTTCCGCAAGGCGCTTCCCCAAGTCTCGCAGACAGAGCAGGAGGCCCTGGATGCAGGCACCGTATGGTGGGACGGCGAATTGTTCAGCGGTCAGCCAGACTGGAACAAATTATTCGGCACACCCAAACCGCGGTTGACGCCCGACGAGCAGGCTTTTCTCGATGGGCCGGTCGAGGAGTTGTGCCGCATGTGCGACGAGTGGGAGATCACGCACGAACTCAATGATCTGCCACCGCAAGTCTGGCAGTTCATCAAGGATCGCGGATTCCTGGGCATGATTATCCCGCGCCAGTATCAGGGCCTGGGATTTTCCGCGTATGCGCATTCCCAAGTCGTACAGAAGCTGGCTACCCGCAGCGCGACCGCTTGCGTATCGGTCATGGTGCCCAATTCGCTCGGCCCCGCGGAATTGCTGTTGCACTATGGCACCGACGATCAAAAGAACTTGTATCTCCCGCGCCTTGCCAAGGGACTCGAAATGCCGTGCTTTGCGTTGACTGGACCGGAAGCCGGTTCGGACGCGGGTTCGATTCCGGATTTCGGAGTGGTATGCAAAGGATTGCACGAAGGTCGCGAAGTAGTCGGAATCCGCCTGACGTGGGAAAAACGTTACATCACCCTCGGACCGGTGGCGACCTTGCTTGGACTCGCATTCAAGCTTCACGATCCGGATGGCTTGTTGGGGACCCAAGAGGAAATAGGCATTACCCTGGCGTTGATTCCGACCAAACACCCGGGCGTGCATATCGGTCGCCGGCATTTTCCGCTGAATGCCGCATTCATGAACGGACCGAATTGGGGAACGGACGTCTTCATTCCAATGGATTGGGTCATCGGTGGCCGCGAATTCGCCGGTCAGGGTTGGCGCATGTTGATGGAATGTCTTGCCGCCGGGCGGTCCATTTCTCTGCCCTCTTCGAGCGCAGGTGCGGCCAAAATTGCGATGCGGACCACCAGCGCCTACAGCAGGGTGCGCAGCCAATTCAAGCTTCCCATCGGTAAATTCGAGGGTATCGAAGAAGTGCTGGCCCGCATGGCCGGCAATACCTACGCAATCGATGCTGCGCGCACCATGACAGCCGGCGCAGTTGATTTGGGCGAAAAGCCGTCTGTCATCTCTGCCATTGTCAAATACCACTGCACCGAGCGCGGGCGCCAGGTTGTCAATGACGCGATGGATGTGCACGGCGGCAAGGGTATTTGCCTTGGACCGAACAACTATCTTGGCCGCGCTTATCAGCAAATCCCGATCGGCATCACCGTGGAAGGCGCCAATATCCTTACCCGCAGCATGATGATATTTGGCCAGGGGGCGATACGATGCCATCCCTACGTGCTGAAGGAAATCGCCGCAACGCGCAACGCGGATCCCAGGCAAGCCGGCCGCGAATTCGACGACGCATTCTGGGAGCATGTCCGGTTTGTCGTCTGCAATGCCGCACGGTCTTTGTGGCAGGGAATGACGGGCGCGCACCTTGTCAGCGTGCCGGGTGCGCCAGATTTGCGTTCGACCACGCGGCAACTCACGCGTCTGTGCGCGGCTTTCGCTTTCTCGGCTGACGTGGCGATGCTGTTTCTGGGCGGCGACCTGAAGCGCCGCGAAAAACTCTCTGCGCGGCTGGGCGACATCCTCAGCCAACTCTACATCGCATCCACGGTTCTCAAGCGATACGAAGACGATGGCAGGCCGCGCGCCGATCTTCCAGTCGTCAAATGGGCGCTTGACGATAGTCTTAACCGGATCCAGGATGCGTTTTACGGCGTTTTCGAGAATTTTCCGAGCCGGATCTGCGGGTGGATGCTGCGCGTAGTGGTATTCCCATGGGGAAAATCGTTTGCGGCTCCCCGGGATTATCTCGGTCGCCAGATTGCAAAGCTGCTGCTGGAATCTTCGCCCACGCGCGAGCGCCTGACCGCCAACGTGTTCGTGATGCGACATGAAAACGATCCGGTCGGGCGTCTGGAGTTGGCCATGCAATCGGCCCCCGCCGGCGAGGCCACGGAAGCCAAGCTTCGCAGCGCGATCAAGGCGGATGTCATCTCCGGCTTGACCGAACAGGCACGCGTTGCCGCGGCAGTCGAGAAAGGCATCATCAGCAGCGCCGAGGCGGCGCAGTTCCAGCGGTTCAGCGAACTGCGCAGGGGCTGCATCATGGTCGACGATTTCCCGCATGACATTGGCCGCTCCCAAGCAACGCGTGAGCCGGCGAATGTGACTGCGCTGGCCAATTCGGTTTCGCACAAGACTGCCGCGTGAGCGAAGTCGTAAAGTTGTCCGTCGCCGAGGGGATTGCGACGATTGCGCTAAATCGGCCGCACGTGATGAACGCAATGGACGGCGAGATGATGCAGCAATTGCGTCCGATTGCCGAATTGGTCGAGCACGATGCCTCCGTTCGAGTTGTCGTCTTGCGAGGCGAAGGCACGGCTTTCATGGCGGGCGGAGACGTCGCTGTCTTTCATCAACATCTTGCCGAATTGCCGAAATTGATCGTGAACTGGGGGCGCGAAATGCATGCGGCCTTCCTGGCCATGCGACGCATGGGGAAGCCGGTTCTCGCCAGCGTGCACGGGGCAGTTGCCGGGGCCGGCTTCAGCCTGATGTGCGCTGCCGATCTCGCGATCGCGGCGACCGGCACGCGCTTCACACTCGCCTACGCGAACATTGGTGCCAGCCCGGATGGCGGGAGCACGTATTTTCTGCCGCATTTGGTCGGGTATAAGGCTGCGATGGAAATGATCATGCTTCCTGATCACTTCGATGCGGAAACCGCGCGAGCACGGGGCCTGGTGAATTGGGTAGTCCCGCCCGAGTCACTTGCTGCGGAGACCTTGCGTATCGCGCGGCGACTCGCCATGGGACCGACCAGCGCGTACGCGGAAGCCAAGCGCTTAGTCAATCAATCGTTGAGTCCACTGGAAGCGCAGATGGAGCAGGAACTGCAGGCATTTGCCCGGTGTGCCCAAGGCCTTGATTTCAAGGAAGGTGTGATTGCCTTCCTGGAAAAACGCAAGCCTGTCTTCAGGGGTGCTTGAAATAGATTGAAATAGATATCGACGCCGGTCGCAAAGAAATCCGCATGCACCGCCGATTGAAATTTGCTCTTGAGAGTGTCGTTAGTATCCCAGTCTCTCACCCGTCAACTACCCGGGTTTCGCCGGTTCCCCTCTGTCTGTCGTAAAGCGTCGGTGGCGCCTTGTTTCCGGCCCAAAATAACTTGCCAAGAGGACCATAGTGCACCACAGCAGATAACCGTTTTGTCCTGAAATTCATAGCCTTCTGGTGTCGTCCGAGGGTTGCCGGGACCTCCGGGCATACAACCTGCTCACCTACGCACGGGAGGATGTCCTTTCACTAGATAGACGTTCGTTTCCCGGATCGCGAAATTTCCTAGAAAAACGGAAGGTCGATGGCGCACGCTGATATGAATGCCGGAATGACCGTTTTTACCAAAGTCATCCAGTGGTTCGTAATGAGCAAACGGATGCTGCTCATCGTTTCGCCGTTCCTAGCGATCGTGGTGGTGCTAGTGTGGCTGGCCATCGTGAGCATAGACATCCTGGCGGCGGGCCGCGCATACGTCGAAGGTGAAAGCCTTTGGTCCAAGAACCAGAAGGAAGCCGTATTCCACTTGTTGCGGTTTGCCGAAACCGGATCGGAGTCGCATTTTCTGAGCTATAGAAAAGCGCTCATGGTGCCGATGGGATTCCGCAAGGCGAGACTGGAGCTGGAAAAGCCAGATCCGAATTACGCGACGGTACAGGCCGGCCTCTTGCAGGGCGGAACCCACCCGGACGACATTCCGGGCGTCATCAGCCTCTACGAGCGCTTCCATCGCGTCAGCTACATGAAGAGCGTGTTGGACATCTGGAAAACCGGCGATGAGTTCATGGCTCGGCTGGATGCCGCAGCCGAAGATCTCCACGCATTCCAGGCTTCGGGAGGGATGGATTTCCCGGGGCGCGACATCGTTCTGAATCGCATTATTCAGATCAACGAAGAACTCCGACCCTGGCAGAACCGTTTCTCAAACACATTGGGCGAAGCCACGCGCTGGATCCGGTCGACGCTATTGCTCGTGATCCTCTCGGTCGCCGGTGTTCTGATTCCGTTCGGCATCCTGTTGACGCAGCGCATGGTCAGTCAAGTCGATCGGGCTGAGCGCGAACTCAAGGAGCTAAAGTTGGGACAGGAATACGCGGTGAAGCTTGCGTACCACGCAAGCCACGATCCGCTGACCAACTTGGTTAATCGTCTCGAATTCGAAAAGCGCCTGGCCTTGGCTTTGCATACGGCAGTTAACCAGGGACGCCAGCACGTTGTCATGTACCTTGATCTCGATCAATTCAAGATCGTCAACGACACTTGCGGACATGCAGCCGGAGATCAGTTGTTGCGGCAGGTAAGTGCCTTGTTGAAAGAGCAAGTGCGCGAAGGCGATTCTCTGGCCCGGCTCGGCGGAGATGAGTTCGGCGTATTGCTGGAAAATTGTCCGATGCAGGAAGCAATTGGCATCGCGGACAAGCTGCGCCAGTGCATAGCCGACTTTCGCTTTGTAAGCGAAGCAAAGTCATTCAGCATCGGCGCAAGCGTCGGTGTCGTTCATGTCGCGGATGGCATGATGAGCCTTACCGACATCCTCAGTGCCGCCGATGCCGCTTGCTACATGGCGAAAGACAAGGGTCGCAACCGCGTTCAATTGTATCGACCGCACGACAGTGAAGTTTCCATGCGCAAGGGCGAGATGGAATGGGTGTCGCGTCTGCAGCGAGCTCTTCAGGAAGGGCGCTTCGTCCTGTACTCGCAGAAGATCATGTCGATCGGGGAACAACTGCCCCAGAAAAGCCATCACGAGTTGCTCGTGCGCATGATCGATGAGCACGGCAAGATCGTGCCACCAATGGCGTTTATCCCCGCCGCGGAACGCTACAGCATCATGCCAATGATCGATCAATGGGTTGTCCACAATGCGTTCGCCGCGATCAGTACTCTCGGGCCGGACTGCGGTACCTATGCAATCAACATTTCCGGGGCCTCAATCGGAGACGAGCGCATCCTTGAATTCGTTCGGGAACAGTTCCGTAATTTCGTGATGCCGCCGCGGAGCATTTGTTTCGAGATTACGGAGACCGCGGCCATCGCCAATTTCGACAAAGCCGCGCGATTCTTCGGCGAAATGAAATCGCTGGGCTGTTTGTTCTCGCTTGACGACTTCGGGGCCGGCATGTCTTCTTTCGGATACCTCAAGCATTTGCCCGTGGACTTCATCAAGATCGACGGAAGTTTCGTGAAGGATGTGGCGCACGATCCGGTAGCCGTTGCGATGGTGAGGGCGATCAACGACGTCGGGCATGTAATGGGCAAGAAGACGATCGGCGAGTTCGTGGACGGTGAAATAGTGCTGGGTGCATTGCGCGAAATTGGCGTGGACTTCGCGCAAGGCAACTGGATATCCCCGCCGAGTCCGTTCCCGGCGAAAACCCCGAGTGCGACGCCATCTGCCCGCGCGGGTACGGAGTCTGCTCGTCTTCCGGAAGTACGCTCTTCGGTCGGCGAAATTGCTTTTAATTCCATAACATGAAAGAAAAGACCATGAACATGAATGACAATGCTGTTCGGGAAATGACTTCGCACCCCCGGTGGGTCTCCTCGCTGTATGAGTTCGTGGCGCCCCACTGGGACAATGTCGTCAATGGGCAATGGGCGCAATCGGTCGCCGCGGCACGTCTCAGCGTCGAGCAGATGCAGGGATGGATTCTTCAGATCTACCCTTTCATCTATGATTTTCCGAAGTTCCTGGCTGAGGGCTTGATCAAGGTGGAGGATGATTTTTCGAGGACGTTCCTGATCGAGAACATCCGCATTGAACGAGCGCACGCCGAACATTGGTTATGGATGGGCGAAGGATTCGGACTGGATCGGCAGCAAATGCTGAACCTGGCCGAAGGCGAAACCCCGATCCTGCGCGATGTGCAGTCTCTCACCGACTGGGTTTGGCGAGTGAATGCCAAAGGTTCGCTGGCGGAAGCTGTGGCCGCCACGAGTTTCGCGATCGAAGGTGTCGCGGGCGCGCTCGCAAGAAAGATTGCTACCGGCTTCGAATCGTACCGCGACCGCCCGGGCGTGGATATGAACCCGAAGACTTACAAGTGGATTCGCGAACATTGTCACTACGACGACGAACACCCGAAGTTCGCGTTGGAAATTGTGAAGCACTACGCCATTACCGAGAGAATGCAGCGCCAGGTCATGTTTGCGGCCAAACGCAGCCTTGAACTTCTCGAGTTGGCGTTGCAGAGTTCGACGCGCATGGTAGCTACGTCGAAGCGGTGACTGTGGTAAGCGAAAGGGAGAATGTCAGTGAGGGAGGCTCCGCTTTGCCGCCGGGCTTTGAAGTTCTCCTCACTGACGGCTCTTGACCGGGAAGCTAGTTGATCAGACACTACCCCCATGTCTCGGAATGTGCGTAACCCGCGCCTGACTCTTTCGATCCGCCACCTTTAGGCGCGCTTGGAGGGGGAATGTCGAACCTGAAGAATAAGACGATATTCATAACTGGTGCGACAAGGGGAATAGGCAGGGCAATAGCGCTTCGGTTCGGCAGCGATGGTGCCAACATCGTCGTAACCGGAAAGACGGCGGAGCCAAATCCCAAAGCCTCAGGTACGATTCATACCACGGCACGTGAGGTGGAGGAAGCCGGAGGTCGCGCGCTGCCTCTCCAACTAGACATACGCGATGAAAATGCTGTGGCATCGGCGGCAAAGGCAGCGGCAGATAGATTCGGCGGCATCGATATTCTGGTCAATAACGCCAGTGCGCTGAGCGTTTCCGGTACCCTGCAGACACCTCCCAAGCGCTACGACCTGATGAATCAGATCAATGCACGTGGTACGTTCATTTGCTCGCAGGCCTGCCTTCCTTACCTGTTCAACTCGGCCAATCCGCACATTCTCACGTTGTCGCCGCCGTTGAATCTCGGTCAGAAATGGTTCAAGGATCATGTCGCTTACACGATCGCGAAATACGGCATGAGCATGTGCACGCTTGGGATGTCTGCCGAATTTGCCGAAAAAGGCGTCGCGGTGAACTCATTGTGGCCGAAGACGACCATCGCGACCGCGGCCGTAGAGGTTTTTTTCCCGCAAGCGCTTGCGGGAAGCCGCAAGCCTGCAATTATGGCGGATGCCGCTCACGCGATCGTCGTGCAGGACAGCCGCAGCGTCACCGGCCGTTTCTTCATCGATGAGGATGTCTTGCGTGGGCAGGGGATGACAGATTTCGACCGCTACGCGCTCACGCCGGGAGCGAAGCTCTACACGGACATCTTTTTGGACTGATCCGGCACGCATAAGGAAAGCAATATGGACGAAGCGAGATGAGCCAGGCAAGCGACATCATTGCCCCTGAGATTGCGCGGACTCTCGATGGATTATTCAAGGAGCGCGTTCGACGCTCTTCCAGCGCAGTCGCGTACAAGAACTGGGAGGAACCAGGCGGCTGGAAGGACTACACTTGGAGCGATGTCGAGAGTCTGGTCGCGCGCTGGCAGGCAGGATTCGAAGCGGATCGGTTGCAGCCGGGCGATCGGGTTGCAATCATGCTGCGCAACAGTGTTAGCTGGATCGTATTCGATCAGGCTGCAATGGGGCTCGACCTCGTGACTGTGCCCCTTTACACCTCTGACCGTCCCGAGAACATTGCGTACATCTTGCAGGATTCCGGCGCAAAGCTGCTGGTGTTCGAGAATGCTGACCAGTGGGCATCGTTTGCGCAGGTGCAGGATCAACTCGTCGGACTCAAGCGCGTGCTGTGCATCAATCCCATGCCTGGGCCGTGCGACGACGCGCGCGTCAAGAGCGTCGCGGCCTGGCTGCCAAAGGCCTCCGCTCCTGCCAAGCATGTCAATCAAGACGGCGCGAAGCTGACGAGCATCATCTACACCTCAGGTACAACCGGGAAACCCAAGGGGGTCATGCTGTCGCACAGGAATATGCTGGAAAACGCCAGCGCAGCATTGCAGTGTTTCAAGGTGACAACGCAGGACCTGTTTCTGTCCTTCCTGCCGTTATCGCACACGCTCGAGCGCACTGCCGGTTGTTACCTGACAATGATGGCCGGAGCCTGCGTGGCTTATGCCCGCTCAATTCCGCAACTCGGGGAGGACCTTGTCGCAATCAGGCCGACGATCATGATTTCCGTGCCGCGGATCTACGAGCGCGTTTATGGAAGCATAAAGACCCGGCTCGCTGAAGGACCAGCATTTCGCAGAAATCTCTTCGAATACGCCGTCGAAGTTGGCTGGGCGAGATTCCAGCATCAGCAGGGCAGGGGGCCGTGGAAAGCCTCTTTCCTGCTTTGGCCCATCCTTGATCGTCTGGTCGCCGGCAAAGTGATGGCGCGATTGGGCGGACGACTACGCGCCGCCGTAAGCGGGGGTGCTGCTCTGGCGCCCGATATTGCGAGATTGTTCGTCGGCCTGGGCTTGCCCATTCTGCAGGGCTATGGCCTGACTGAAACCAGCCCGGTGGTCAGTACCAACCGCCTGGAGGACAACATTCCGGCCAGCATCGGCAAGCCCATCCCGGGAGTACAGGTCAAGTTGGGCGAGAAGGATGCGCTGCTCGTTAAAGGGCCAAACGTAATGCTCGGCTACTGGAATTTGCCGGAGGCGACGAGGTCTATGTTTACCGCGGATGGCTGGCTCAATACCGGCGACACAGCTCGCATCGACGAGACAGGGCACCTCTACATAACGGGCCGGCTCAAGGAAATCATTGTCATGTCAAATGGTGAGAAGATTCCGCCGGTGGACATGGAAGCCGCCATTTTGGTGGACAATCTTTTCGAACAAGTCATGGTCCTCGGCGAGGGCAAGCCCTATCTGACGGCGTTTGTCGTGATCAATCGTGATCAATGGACGAAAATTGCGGCGCAGGCCGGAATGCCGGAAAGCATAGACAAGGTCATGCATGACGAAGCGGGGCAGAAATTCGTACTGGAACGCGTGCAGCGACAAATCAAGTCGTTTCCAGGCTATGCACAGATACATCGTGTGGCGATCATGGCCGAACCATGGACAGTTGAGAACGGCCTGTTGACGCCTACCATGAAACTGAAGCGCCTGAAAGTCGTGGAATCCAACCAGAAGGAATTCGACGCACTCTATGCCGGACACTGACAGCAAGCCGTCGCTCAAGCAGACGGCGGTTCCCGATTTGGGGCGCGAGCCGACGTTGCGCGTCGTCCCGATGCCTTCTGATGCCAATTACACCGGGGACATTTTTGGCGGATGGATCATGTCGCAAGTCGATATCGCCGGCAGCATTCCCGCGATAGAACTCGCGAAGGGGCGAGTCGCAACTGTTGCCGTGAACGCCTTTACGTTCAAGCAACCGGTGATGATCGGCGATGTCGTCAGTTTCTATGCCAAAGTGGTACGAGTAGGGCGTACGTCAATCACGGTGGATGTCGAGGTATACGCGCGACGGCGCGCGTTGCGCGAGATGGTGAAGGTGACCGAAGCGACGTTGACGTACGTCGCGGTTGACGATGAGCGTCGGCCACGTTCCGTTAATGTGGATTTCGATAGAAAATAGCAGTGCCTGTGTTTGGTGGTTTCGATCTTAACTAGGAGAGCAAAATGCGCAGAAAATATCAAAGAAGTTGCATTGCACTGGCCGTTGCCTCGGCGTTCGCCGGCACATCGACACTTGCGTCTGCGGCAGGATTCGCGCTGATCGAACAAAGCGCCAGCGGCATGGGCAACGCCTTCGCGGGAGCCGCGGCAACCGCCGAGGATGCCAGCACGATATTTTACAACCCGGCGGGAATGTCCCTGCTGCAAGGAACGCAGGTTACGATCGGTGCGCATGCAATCGACTTGAGCGCCAAGTTCAGCAATTCTGGCTCTTCTTCAATCCCCCTGGGCGCGCAACTCATAGGAAGTCAACCTGGAGGAAACGGGGGAGATGCAGGAGGGCTGGCGGTTGTGCCCAACTTGTATTTCGCGATGCCGATCGGCGATCGGCTTAATTTTGGTATCGGAATAAATGCCCCGTTCGGCCTGGTGACGGAGTACGACGACAACTGGATAGGACGCTTTCAGGGTATCAAGTCGGAACTCACGACCTATAACATCAATCCCGCCTTGTCTTTCAAAGTAAACGATACCTTTGCGATTGGCGCCGGAGTGAATTATCAGCATCTTGACGCGAATCTGACGAACGCCGTGCTTCTTCCAGGAGCGCCGATCGAAGGTCGCGCCGAAGTGGATGCCAACGATGATGCATGGGGATGGAATGTCGGTGTCCTCTTTCAACCCTCGCCCTCCACCAAAATTGGTGCAAGCTATCGGTCAAAACTCGAATACAAGCTGGAAGGAACAACTACTGTTAATCTCGTCAACGGCGTTCCTATTGCGGCAGCCAGTGGAGCAACTACTGCGGATGTTACCCTGTCGGATTCCTTTTCGCTAAGTCTGGCGCAACGCCTGAACGACAAATGGGAGTTTCTCGCAGACGCTACCTTCACGCGTTGGAGCGAAATCAATCGAATCAATATCGTAAATTCCACGAACGGAACCTTGCGCGAGAGTCTGCTTCTGGATTTTGATGACACTTGGCGGTATTCAATCGGTGCCAACTACAAGTTGAACGAAAAGTGGACCCTTAAGGGCGGCGTTGCTTACGACCAGACTCCGGTCAAGGGTGCGACTACTCGCTCGGTCCGGCTGCCGGATACCGATCGTACCTGGCTATCGCTTGGTGCCGGCCTGAAGGTGCAACAAAGCGGCAAACTGGATTTTGCCTATTCGCACATCTTCCTGAAAGACGCTGACATTAACTCCACGCGCAGCCAACAAGTGCCTGGTCTTTCTACGCCGACGCCCGCACCAGGAACCGCATCGACCGTGGCTGGCACTTACACCGGTTCAATTGATATTTTCAGCGTTCAGTACACAATTAGCTTCTAAGCAGTTCCGGTGGCAGGTGCCTGCCTGCCACCGTCTTTCATTTCGGGCCTGGTGGACCGCGGCCAGGCCGTTGCAATTCTAAAGGCCAACATGGCATCGCCTGTCAAATTTGCCGTACGCAAAGTCGCCGTTCTTGGCGCGGGCGTCATGGGTTCTCAGATCGCCGCCCACTTGGTTAATGCGGGGGTCGAGGCGATCCTGTTTGAGTTGCCGGCGAAGGACGGGAATCCAAACGACAACGTGCGCAAGGCCATCGACGGACTCAAGAAGCTAGAACCCAGTCCGCTGTCGGTGATCTCGCGCGCGGAGTTCATCCAGGCGGCGAACTACGATCAGGATCTGGCGCTGCTCAAGGATTGCGACGTTGTCATCGAAGCGATCTCCGAGCGCATGGACTGGAAGAAGGCTTTGTACGAAAGAGTCGCGCCGCATCTGGGCGAAAACACCATCTTCGCAAGCAACACTTCCGGCCTCTCGATCAACTCGCTATCCGAGGCCATGCCGGCCCATGCACGAACCCGGTTTTGCGGTGTCCATTTCTTCAATCCACCGCGGTACATGCATCTTGTCGAGCTGATACCCGGCAGCGTCACGGATCCCGCGATTCTCGACCAGCTTGAAGAATTTCTGGTAACCACTCTCGGCAAGGGGGTCGTCCGCGCCAAGGACACCCCCAATTTCATTGCCAACCGCGTCGGGGTGTTCTCGATCCTGGCTACTTTCCATCACACGCAGAAGTTCGGTCTGGGTTTCGACCAGGTCGACGCGCTGACTGGCGCGCTGATTGGTCGCCCGAAGAGCGCCACCTATCGCACCGCTGACGTCGTTGGCCTCGATACGCTGGCCCATGTTGTCAACACCATGAAGGAAACCCTGCCTGACGACCCATGGCACAAGTACTACCAGGTGCCGGACTGGTTCGCGCAATTGCTTGAGCAAAAGGCGTTTGGCCAGAAATCAGGGCGAGGCGTCTATCGCAAGCAGGGCAAGGAGATCCATGTCCTGGATCTGCAGAAAAAGGACTACCGGCTTGCGGCGGGCGAGGCGGATGAATCGGTCGTCGCAATACTGAAAAACAGGAACGTAGCGGAACGCTTCGCGCAATTGCGCGCGAGTTCGCATCCGCAGGCGCAATTCATGTGGGCGGTGTTCCGCGACATGCTGCATTACTGCGCGGTGCACCTGGAGGCGATCGCCGACAATGCGCGGGACCTGGACTTCGCCATTCGTTGGGGTTTCGGTTGGAACCAGGGGCCGTTTGAAATCTGGCAGGCAGCAGGATGGCAGCAAATGGCCAAGTGGATTGCGGAGGACATCGCCGCCGGCAAGAGCATGGCGCCGACTCCACTCCCCGCCTGGGTTACCGAACCGGGACGAGAAGGTGTGCATAAGGGGCAAGGGTCCTGGAGCGTGGCTGAGCGCAGCTACAAGCCACGTTCAGGCTTGCCGGTGTATCGCCGTCAGCCTTTCCCGGAGCGACTCATCAGTGAGACGGCGGCATACGGCACAACCCTGTTCGAAACCGACGCCGTGCGTATGTGGAGCACAGGCGATGATATCGGCATCGTCAGTTTCAAGACCAAGATGCACGCCATTGGAGAGGATGTGCTCGACGGCATCATGCAAGCTATCGACGAATCCGAACGCACTCTCAAAGGCATGATTATCTGGCAGACCGAGCCGCCGTTTTCCATCGGGGCGAATCTATCCGGTGGCGGGGCGCGCAAGAGCGAGCAGAAGCCCTCTGCGTTTGCATCGATGATGAAGAAGTTCAAGCGCGAGGCGGAATCGGCGCTGCTCAAGGCAGCCTACAAACTCAACGTGGCCGATTCGCTGATGGCTGGACGCCTGGAGAAAGTCGAGCAGGTGGTCGAACAGTTTCAGGCAACCTCACAGGCCCTGCGTTACTCCATGATTCCGACTCTTGCGGCTGTCGACGGCATGGCTCTGGGCGGCGGCTGCGAATTCGTCATGCATTGTGATCGCGCAGTGGCCACCCTGGAAACCTATATTGGGCTGGTCGAAGCCGGTGTAGGTCTGCTGCCAGCCGGGGGTGGCTGCAAGGAGTTTGCGATGCGGGCGGCGGCCGATGCCAAGGGTGGCGACGCTTTCCCCTTTCTCAAGAACTATTTTCAGAACGTGGCGACCGCGCAAGTGGGAAAAAGCGCGGAGCATTCGCGCGAACTGGGATTCCTGCGTCCTGGCGACCGGATAGTCATGAACCGTTTCGAACTTCTTCATGCCGCCAAGTCGGAATTGAACAATATGGCCGATGCCGGGTATCGTCCTCCGCTCAAGGCGCGCACCATTCCGGCAGCCGGGCGCAGCGCCATTGCGACGTTCAAGATGGCGATGGCCAACATGCTTGCCGGGCGCTTTATCTCGGAGCATGATTTTCTGATCGGCAGCAAGGTTGCCTATGTGATGTGCGGTGGCGATGTCGAGCCCGGAACGCCACTCACGGAAGACTGGTATCTGGACCTCGAGCGACAGGCCTTCATGGAACTCATTTCCACTGAAAAGACACAAGCTCGCATCGAGCAAATGCTCAAGACTGGCAAACCGCTCAGAAACTAAGGTTCATCGCGTTTTTCCAGACGGAGATTTCATGGCCAGACAGATACAGGATGCATACATCGTTGCTGCGACGCGAACGCCCGTTGGCAAAGCGCCGCGCGGAGTGTTGAAGCATGCGCGTCCGGACGACATGCTCGCCCACGTGTTGAAGAGCGCCTTGGCTCAAGCGCCTGGCCTCGACCCATCGGTTATCGATGACGTCGTCGTGGGTTGTGCGATGCCCGAGGCTGAGCAGGGTATGAATGTGGCTCGCATCGGTTTGCTGCTTGCCGGATTTCCCAACACGGTTTCAGGAGTAACGCTCAATCGCTTTTGTTCTTCCGGCTTGCAGGCGGTGGCGACCGCGGCGGACCGCATTCGCCTCGGTGAGGCCGACGTGATGATCGGGGCCGGAACGGAAAGCATGAGCATGATCCCAATGGGCGGCAACAAGATCGTTGCCAATGAACAGCTCTTCGCCAAGAACGAAAACATCGGCATTGCTTACGGCATGGGCATTACGGCCGAGAAAGTGGCGGAGCAATGGAAGGTGAGCCGCGCGGCGCAGGATGAATTCGCCACCGAATCGCACCGCCGCGCGCTGGAAGCGATTGAGAAGGGCGAGTTCACGCAGGGAATTGCGCCCTATACGCTGAATGAACACGTTCCTGATTTCAGGCAGCATCGCGTAGTTACGAATAGCAAGGTCATTGCGATTGACGAAGGTCCACGCGAGGGAACGACGCGCGAGATCCTTGCCAAACTGAGGCCGGCATTTGCGGTCAACGGATCGGTGACCGCTGGCAACAGTTCCCAGACGTCGGATGGCGCGGGAGCCGTCATTCTGATGAGCGAAGCCGCGCTCAAGCGCTTCAATCTGAAGCCGCTCGGACGGTTTCTCGGCTTCGCAGTGGCCGGTGTTCCGCCGGAAATCATGGGCATCGGTCCCAAGTTCGCCATCCCCAAGGTCCTCAAGCAAACCGGCCTCAAAGTGGACGACCTCGACTGGATCGAGTTGAACGAGGCATTTGCTGCGCAGAGCCTGGCCGTAATCGGTGATCTCGGGCTCGATCGCAACAAGGTCAATCCGCTCGGCGGCGCGATCGCGCTTGGTCATCCACTTGGCGCAACGGGTGCGATTCGAACCGCGACGCTTCTGCATGGCATGCGCCGGCGCAGACAGAAATACGGAATGGTGACCATGTGCATTGGAACGGGAATGGGGGCCGCCGGTATTTTCGAGTCGTTGAGATGAGATCCGAGGGGCCGTGGCGGACCGTACAGCCGCGCGAATCGCTGCGGATCTGGTTGCGCCGGCTGGGCTTCAATTTCTTTCCGGCCTTTCGAGCAACCGGCGCGCGCGTCATCTATATTTCTGAGGACATGCGCAAATTGCGTATCAAACTACCGCTCAACCTGCGCACCCGCAACATCCACGGTACGTTGTTCGGGGGAGCGATGTACGCAGCTACCGATCCGCTGTATGCGATTCTGGTAAAGGTCGCCCTCGGCCCCGGTCATATCGTCTGGGACAAGTCCGGCGCCATCCGCTATAAAAAGCCGGGCCGCTCGACGCTTTACGCCGAGTGCAGCCTGAGCGATGCGCAGGTCGCATCAATGCGCAAACTTCTCGAATCCGGGTCGTCTGTCGATCTGAACTACGACATCGAACTCGTCGACGAGCGCGGTGTGGTGCATGCAGTGGTGCAGAAGACGATCTATGCCGCTCGCAAAGAAGAGTACAAGTTGCGCCAGGAAGCCGCACCGGCGAGGCTCGGTTAGAATTCAGTTCCGTCGCCGGAAACAACACTGAGGTAGCAGCATGTCCAAGATCATTCGGGTCGAAGTCTTCCAGGTCGACCTGAAGCCGCACGTGCAGCGCGGCGATGCAATCCAGTCCTTCCATACGCAGGAAACGCCGATGGTGCGCTTGTATGCCGATGACGGCGCCGAGGGCACCGGCTACTCCTATACCATAGGCACGGGAGGTTCGTCGGTCGTCGCCCTGATTCGCGACCACCTTGGCCCGCAATTGCTCGGGCGCGATGCTGCGATGGTCGAACAGATCTGGAAGGATTTGTTCTTCCATACGCACGCGACGGCCGTCGGGGCGATTACCAGCCTGGCGCTTTGTGCCATCGATTCGGCGCTGTGGGACATGCGCTGCAGGAAAGCCGGTCTGCCGCTGTACGTGATGGCGGGCGGAGCACAGAGGAAAGTACCCATCTACGATACCGAAGGCGGCTGGCTGCATTTTTCGACTGCGCAGATCGTCGACAACGCGCTGGCCAACAAGGCGCGCGGTTTTCAGGGCGTGAAAATAAAAGTCGGTAAACCACACGTGGGCGAAGACGTGAAGCGCCTTGGGGCGGTGCGCAAGGCGATTGGCGACGATATGGAATTGATGGTGGACGCGAATCAAGGCTTCACGATTGCCGAAGCCATCCGGCGGGCGCGCCACTACGAAGCGTTCGATCTCGCCTGGTTCGAGGAGCCATTGCCGGCGGAAGACCTGAACGGTCATGTCTTGCTGCGGCAATCGACCAGCATACCGATCGCCGTAGGCGAGTCCATCTATTCGATCAGCCATTTCCGCGAGTATATGCAACGCGATGCCTGCTCAATCGTCCAAACCGACGTGGCCCGCATCGGCGGCATTACGCCCTGGCTGAAATCCGCGCATATCGCGGAATCGTTCAATATGCCGATCTGTCCGCATTACCTGATGGAGTTGCACGTCGGCTTATGCGCAGCGGTGCCCAATTGCCCGTGGGTCGAGAACATTCCCCAACTAGGCGCAATCATGAAGAACGAAATGAAGATCGAGAAGGGATTTGCTTTTCCGTATGAGACCGCGGGGCTGGGTATCGAGTGGAACTGGAAGGCGATAGACAGATTGCGCGTCGCGCCGCCCACGATATTGCAGTCCGGCACATCCAACGCATCCAAGAGGAGGACGAAATGAACACTGTCAAGATTTTGACCGCTGTTTGCCTGTTGACGTTTGCCTACGCTCAGGTGATCGCCGCGGAGGTTTCACCTGTCGGAGTTTGGCGCACTATCGATGACAAAACCAAGAAGGAGCGCTCCATCATCCGCATCACCGAAGAGAATGGGGAACTCAAGGGCACCGTGGAGAAATTGTTCGATCAGCCTGGCGACGATCCAGCGCATTTGTGCAAGGAATGCAAGGACGAGCGCAAGGACAAGCCCATCATCGGTATGACGATCCTGTGGGGTCTCAAGAAGGACGGGAATTTGTGGACGGGAGGCGAAATTCTCGATCCCCACAACGGAAAAATCTATAGCGCCAAGATCACTCCTTCGGGGGATGGCAAAAGCCTTAACGTCCGGGGCTTCATCGGCATATCGCTGCTTGGAAGAACCCAGACCTGGCTGCGACAGGAGTAGGGCAGTCCGTCGGTCCACTTTGGACCCTCCGCGGTATTGAATCTCTGCCTAGCCGAGGCTTGAAGCGCATCGCGCCGCCACCCCGATTACATGTTCGGGTAGTTGGGCCCGCCGCCGCCCTCGGGAGCGACCCAGACGATGTTTTGCCGCGGATCCTTGATATCGCAGGTCTTGCAGTGGACACAGTTCTGCGCGTTGATCTGCAGGCGCGGACCTGAACTTTCCGTAACGATTTCGTATACCCCCGCAGGGCAGTAACGCTGTTCGGGCGCGTCGTAAAGCGCAAGATTGACGTCGATCGGTATCCGGGCATCCTTTAGCGTCAGATGCGCTGGCTGATCTTCGCGATGATTGGTGTTCGAGATGAAAACAGAGGACAGGCGGTCGAAAGTGACTATGCCGTCGGGCTTGGGGTAGGCGATAGGTTGCACCTCCGTTTTTTTCTTCAGCGTCTCGTTGTCGGCGTGATTGTGATGCAGCGTCCAGGGCGCCTTGCCTCCGAACACGATCTGATCGACGCCCACCATTGCGGTGCCGGTGTAGAGTCCTTTGGACATCCATGGTTTGAAGTTGCGCGCCCGCTGCAATTCCTCATGAAGCCAGCTGACGCGGAATTTTTCCGGATAGTCGCTTAATTCATCTGCGCTGCGTCCCGCGGATAAGGCGTCGATCGCGGCTTCCGCCGCGAGCATGCCGGATTTGATGGCTGCATGGCTGCCCTTGATGCGCGAAACGTTCAGGAAACCGGCGTCGTCACCTATGAGCGCCCCGCCGGGGAAAACCAGTTTCGGCAGAGACTGAATACCCCCGGCTACGATGGCCCTTGCCCCGTACGAAACGCGTTTGCCGCCCTCGAGAAAGGGACGAATGGCGGGGTGCGTCTTGTAGCGCTGGAATTCCTCGTAGGGATTCAGATAAGGATTGGCATACCCGAGGCCGACCACGAAGCCGATGCATATCTGATTGTCTTCCATGTGATAGAGGAAAGACCCACCATAGGTGTCGGCATCGAGCGGCCAACCGGCCGTGTGAATTACGAGTCCGCTCTGGTGTTTCTCCGGCTGGATTTGCCAAAGTTCCTTGAGCCCGATTCCATACACTTGTGGATCGCGGCCGGCGTCGAGCTTGTATTTGTCCAGGAGTTGGCGGCCCAATTGCCCGCGGCAACCTTCCGCGAAGAACGTGTATTTCGCGTGCAAATCCATCCCGGGCTGGAAGTTCGGTCCCGGCTTGCCATCCCGTTCGACTCCCATGTCCCCTGTCGCCACGCCGGTAACAGCGCCGCTGTCGTTGTATAGAACCTGCGTTGCGGCGAACCCTGGAAAGATTTCGACTCCCAGCGCTTCAGCCTGCTGTGCGAGCCAGCGACAGACGTTACCCAGGCTCACCACGTAGTTGCCGTGATTGCGGAAACATGCCGGCAACAGGAAATTGGGCACTTTGATCGCGCCGCTTTCGCGCAGGAAGAGAAAGCGATCCTCGGTTACCGGCGCATTCAGAGGCGCATCCTTCGCTTGCCAGTCGGGGAAGAGTTCCGCGAGTGCGCGCGGATCCATGACCGCACCGGAAAGAATATGCGCGCCAACTTCGGATCCTTTTTCGAGCACGCAAACAGAGGCCTCGCTGCCGCGCTCGGCTGCGCGCTGCTTCAGGCGGATCGCGCACGCCAGCCCCGCAGGCCCGGCGCCAACCACGACCGCGTCATACTCCATCGATTCGCGTTCTGCCAAACCATTCTCCTCGCTGCCGGGCGGTGAAATGCCCTGCTGTTAAAATCTCACCGTCGGGATGATAAACGCTTTCGCGCGCCGCCAGAATGGCGTGCCGGTACCGAACGCCATGAAAAAAGAAGAGGGCAAGCTGGTTCGCGTGGACCGCGTGGCGATGCGTTGGGGCGAAATGGACGCGCTTGGCCACATGAACAATGTTTCCTACTTTCGCTATTTCGAACAGGCGCGTATCTCCTGGTTCGATACGCTCGCGATCGACTATCGCCCGGGCTCGGAAGGCCCGATCTTGGGAAGCTTGAGTTGCAGATACATCAAGCCCGCAGTCTACCCTGCGGATATTGAGGTCACGACGTATGTGGGCAAACCGGGCCGCAGCAGTTTCATGATGTTCCATGAAATGTTCCTTGCCGGCGATCCCTCAATTCTTTACGCCGAGGCGAATGCGGTAATGGTGTGGATCGATATTTCGGAAGGCAAGTCCCGGCCGCTTCCCGGCTGGATGCTTGAGCAACTTCGTGTAACGGCCTAGCATTCCACTACCGCGCCAGAAACGCCACGACTGTCTGGACCGATCAGGTAGAGATAGGCCGGCATCAGGTCTTCGGGCTGGCGTTGCGAGGCAGCGACCTCGCCTGGATGTGTCCTGGCGCGCGAAGGCGAAGCAACCGGGCCAGGCAGCAAGGCGTTCGCGCGGAGATTGGCACGGTCCTGCCATTCCGCTGCCTGGATCTTCATGAGTGCTTCCACGCCGGCCTTGGCGACCGCGTAGCTTCCCCAGAAAGCTGTCGGGTCCTGTCCGTGGCTCTCCAAAGTGAAAATAACGGCGGCATCCGTCGAGAGCTGCAGTAACCGCTGGCACGCCTGAGTCAGTGCGAAAGGTGCGACGACGTTGATGCGCAGCGTCCGGTTCCACTCTTCGGGGCTTTGCTGTTGCAAGGGCGACAGTTTTTCCAGGTGCGATGCGTTGTGCAGGATGCCGTCGAGCCGGCCCAACTGTGATTCGATCGCATAGCCCAGCGCATCGAAATCGCGTGTCGTTGCCTTGTCCAGATCAAGCGGAACAACCGCGGGTTGTGAATAGCCGTTGGTTTCAATTTCGTCGTACACGCGTTCCAACGACGCCACGTCCCGTCCGTGCAATACGACCGTAGCGCCATG
>Ga0105243_10000263_pt1 | contig 59080 bp, 57 predicted proteins | sample KBSM34metaG_FD_81525 | JGI IMG/M metagenome (GOLD analysis project Ga0105243, IMG submission 81525) | Miscanthus rhizosphere microbial communities from Kellogg Biological Station, Michigan, USA - KBS M3-4 metaG | ecosystem: Host-associated > Plants > Roots > Rhizosphere > Soil | place... | reverse complement strand
GAATCACTGATTCAAGCACCAGATATCAATACAGCACTTGGCTTACGTGACCGAGCAATGTTTGAAGTACTTTATGCATGTGGTTTGCGTGTTTCAGAATTACTTAACTTGCGTCTGGAACTCATTAATTTAAAACAAGGCTATTTACGTGTTACAGGTAAAGGCAATAAAGAGCGTTTGGTGCCATTAGGACAATTTGCCTGTGAGTGGGTAGAACGCTATTTGAATAATGCTCGGCCTCAACTCTATAAAAGCTCGACTGACTATCTCTTTTTAACCCAACATGGAGGGATTATGAGTCGACAAAACTTTTGGTATGCCATTAAACGCTATGCGCTACAAGCAAATATTCAAGCTGAACTATCACCTCATACCTTACGCCATGCATTCGCAACGCATCTGCTCAATCACGGCGCAGACTTACGCGTCGTGCAAATGTTACTGGGTCATAGCGATTTATCTACAACTCAAATCTATACACATGTAGCACAAGTCAGAATGCAACAATTACATGAAAAACATCACCCTAGAGGATGATAAAGCTCTCAAGCTCCACGCAAGTATTTCAGATCAATCGTTTGATTTCGTTCACAAAGGTTAAGAAAGTTTTAACAATACACGTTAGATTTTTTGGTATGCTTAGCAGCTTCTGACTATAAATACTGATGAAATAAGGGTTATCTATGTCTTTTACCCGCTCTCAAATTTTTCTTGCCTGTACTTTGGCATCTAGCCTTTTGTTCAGTGCTTGTTCTAAAGAAAACAAACCACAAAAAGAAGATGCGCTCACAGCGACTGCACCTGCTACAGGGGAAGCTTCAACCATTATCGAGCGTAATGCCAAGCAGCGTTTAATCGAAACTTTGCAAAAACAATTTAAGAATGCAAATATCAGCGCAAAAATTTTAGATATCAAACCGACTGAAGTTCCTAATTTATATTGGGTGAATCTTGAAGGGATGACATCAGTTTATACAACAAGTGATGGTAAATATTTAATTCAGGGTGATGTAATCCGATTAGGAGGCAAAGAGCTTCATAATATTGGTGACTCACTTCAAGCATCAGAAAATAAAAAGCATCTTGCCGCTTTAAAAAATGAAGATCTTATTGTCTACCCTGCAAAAGGCAAGGCTAAGCACGTGATCTATGTGTTTACCGATGCAAGCTGTCCTTATTGCCATAAGCTACATGAGCACATACCCGAAATTAATGAAAAGGGTATTGAGGTACGCTATATCGCTTGGCCACGCGGCGAACAATTTATGCCGACCATGGAAGCTGTATGGTGTAGCGCAGATCGTAAAGCTGCCTTTAATCAAGCAGTACAAGGTATCAACATTCCACCTGCTCAATGTAAAAACCCTGTTCGAGAGCAATATCAACTTGGCTTGAATATGGGTGTAAATGGTACACCTGCTATTTACAATGCTGATGGCGAGTACTTGGGTGGATATCTAACACCAGATGAATTAATTAAACGTCTGGATAAATAATCCACTTAAAGTTGATGAATGATTAATCATCTGTCTCTTAAGAAAAGCGCTGCTCTTATTGCAGCGCTTTGTTTTTTCAATAATTAATACTTTATCCACCTGTGTTTAAAGACTGATCTACTCTTCTTTTCCAAACATCGCACTCTAATTCATTGAACAGGCACTAAAAGCGCTAGAGTCTGGCGTTTTTTTTAGCTATGATCTAGCTTCAACTAAATGATTAAATGATGAATGGAGTGTGACGTGAAACCAGTTCGCCTGGCAATACTCGGTCTAGGAACCGTAGGTGGAGGAGCCCTTAAACTACTACAAGAAAATGCCGCTGAAATTAAACGTCGCACCGGTCGAGAAATTCAAATTACCCACGTTGGAACACGCCGCCTCGTCCAGATCTCGAATTAGAAGGGATTAAACAAAGCGCAGATTTACTTGATATCGTTCGTCAACCAGATGTTGATATGGTTGTTGAAGTGATGGGTGGTATACACCCTGCTTACGAAGTCATCATGGAAGCGATCAAACACGGCAAACAAGTCGTTACTGCAAATAAAGCTTTACTCGCTGAACATGGCAACGAACTATTTAAAGCAGCTGAAGATAATGCTGTACAAATCGCTTATGAAGCAGCAGTTGCTGGCGGTATTCCAATTATTAAAGTCATCCGTGAAGGTCTTGCTGCAAACCATATTCAATGGTTGGCAGGTATCATTAACGGCACAGGCAACTTTATTCTGACCGAAATGCGTGAGAAAGGTCGTGCATTTGATGATGTATTAAAAGAAGCTCAAGAACTTGGCTATGCAGAAGCAGATCCAACTTTTGACGTTGAAGGTATCGATGCTGCGCACAAACTTACAATTTTAGCGTCTTGTGCGTTTGGTATTCCTCTTCAGTTCGATAAAGTCTATACCGAAGGTATTAGCAAAATTACTGCACAAGATGTGAAATATGCCGAAGATCTCGGTTTCCGCATTAAACACCTAGGAATTGCGCGTCGCGCTGAAAAGGGTATTGAACTACGTGTTCACCCAACACTCATTCCAGATGAGCAGCTTATTGCGAATGTAAATGGTGTTAAAAATGCTGTTTTAGTTCAAGCGCATGCTGTAGGCCCTACACTCTATTACGGCGCTGGTGCTGGTGCTGGTCCAACTGCTTCTGCTGTTGTTGCAGATGTAATTGATATTGTCCGTGATATTTCTTATACCGAAGATGGTGCTGGAACTATTCCTCAACTTGCTTTTGAAGCATTAACAAATGTGCCAATTTTAAGCCGTGAAGAAATGACCACAGGTTATTACATCCGCTTAAATGCAGAAGATCAAACTGGCGTACTTGCAGATGTCACTACCATCTTAAGCCGTGCTGGAATTAGTATTGATGCCATCATGCAACAATCCCGTTTAAAAGACCTTATTCCAATCGTGATTCTCACCGATCCAATCGTCGAATCTAAAATGGATGAGGCACTTGCACAAATTCAAGCCTTACCTGCAATTCGTGGCGAAATCGTAAGAATTCGTTTAGAATCGCTCGATAGTTAATCAGGTTGAGGGAAAGATTCCCTCTCCCGCTTCATCTCTAATTGGAACACCATCATGTCTAATGCCAATCGTTATACTGGTCTTGTAGATCGTTATCGTGACCGTTTGCCAGTTTCGGCAACTACTCGTGCTATCTCTTTGGGGGAAGGCAACACCCCACTCATTAAACTAGAGAATATTCCACGTATTATTGGCAAAGATGTTGAAATTTATGTGAAATATGAGGGTTTAAACCCAACTGGTTCATTTAAAGACCGTGGTATGACCATGGCTGTAACCAAAGCGGTTGAAGAAGGCTCTAAAGCGATTATCTGTGCATCTACTGGTAACACTTCTGCTGCTGCTGCTGCTTATGCTGCACGTGCAGGTATCAAAGCATTTGTTTTGATTCCAGAAGGCAAAATTGCAATGGGTAAAATGGCGCAAGCGATGATGTATGGTGCGATCACTATGCAAATTCGTGGTAACTTCGATGATGGTATGCGTCTTGTAAAAGAAGTCGCTGATCAAGCGCCTGTAACGATTGTAAACTCAATCAACCCTTACCGTTTGCAAGGTCAAAAAACCATTGCTTACGAAATCGTTGAAGCTTTAGGCCGTGCACCTGATTATCACTGCTTACCTGTAGGTAACGCAGGTAACATCACAGCTCACTGGATGGGCTATACTGAAGCAGTAGCAAATCAACCTGCTGATCAGTTTGAACAAGTTATTTATGACGCAGCAACAGATCAGTTTACTGGTCCGAAACCTGAAGGTTTACCAACAATGGTAGGTTATCAGGCTTCTGGCGCAGCTCCATTCTTACGTGGTGCTCCAGTTGAAAACCCAGAAACAGTTGCAACTGCAATCCGTATTGGTAATCCACAAAGCTGGAACCATGCTAAAGCGGTAGTACGTGACTCTAAAGGCTGGTTCGATGAACTTCAAGACAGCGAAATTTTAGAAGCTCAGCGCTTACTTTCTATGTATGAAGGTGTATTTGTTGAGCCAGCATCTGCTGCTTCTATCGGTGGTGCGATTCGTGACATTAAAGCAGGTAAAATTGCTGAAGGTTCTGTAATTGTATGTACAGTGACTGGTAATGGCTTGAAAGACCCAGATACTGCAATCAAACAATGTGCTGATGCAGTCATGTTGTCAATTGATGCAACAATGAGCCAAGTAAAAGATTCGATTTTATCTAACATGTAAAATCTGAGTTTTCATAAAAACGGCTGTTCAACACAGCCGTTTTTTTATGTCTTTTTTAATAGCCATAAAAAAACGCTTCTTGATAGAAGCGTTTTTAGAATAATTAAATTAAATACGTTTTGGTAAATTACTTAACCAACTCAATAGGTTAGTTGCATCATTATTACGTGCTTGCGAACTTGGCTCACCAAGCAATACAATCACGGCTGGACGCGAGTTTACAGTCGTATGCATGACAACACAGCGACCTGCTTCATTAATATAACCCGTTTTAGACAAGTTAATATTCCAACCACCATTACGTACTAGAGCATTGGTATTGTTAGATTTCAACACGCGATAACCCAAGTTAAAATCATAAGTTGGTGTGGTTGAAAATTGACGAATCAAACCATACTGAGAAGCAGTACTCGCCAAAATCCCTAAGTCACGCGCAGAAGATACATTACGCGGATCCAGACCTGTCGACTCATAATAATGAGTTGCGTTCATACCCAAAGAACGTGCTTTAGAATTCATTGCAGCAACAAATGCAGGACGACCTCCTGGATAAGTACGCGCTAAAGCCGCTGCTGCCGGATTTTCAGATTTCATTAAAGCAAACAACAACACTTCTGCACGGTTCATCTTGTCACCAACACGAAGTGTTGAACTTGAATTTTTACCGTTTGCCCCCGCAAAATCAATTTGCTCAAGCATAATTTCTTCTGACATGTTTAAACGAGCATCTGCCGTTACCACTGCTGTCATTAACTTAGTAATAGATGCAATTGGCACAGAAGCGTTCGTATTTTTACTAAATAACACTTCACCAGTTTGCGCATCCATCACTAACGCAGCGCGAGCACTTACACTCGGCTGAGCATTGTAACCAGAGGTATCGCGGATTTGAGCAAATTTTGGTGCAGATGCCACAACTTTGGGTGCATTACCACCACGTAAAGTTGTAGTTACAGATGTTGACCCTTGTATAGTTGGCTCATCATCTTCATCATTCAAAAGTTGACTAGCGTCAGCTGAAGACCAATTTAAACTTGCACTCCCACCACTCCCTGAGGACGGGTTATTGACGAGTTCTGCAAAGCTTGTTGAACTCAAACTAAGCAAAATAGACATGCTTAGCACATGTATTAAAGACTTTTTAGAATTTTTCACGGCACAATACTCGACTCAGGGTGATACACATTTGCGCTTACTATAATTATGCCTTACATTTGAGGTATAAGGTATAACGCTTTTACCGACACAATTGTGCACAACTATTCGCTCACTATATAAGAATAGGATTGCTAATTTTGTCATTCCATTGCAAGCTAATTTTGCTTTATGTAACAAAAAACTTGTTTTTTGAAAGAAAGGAGGTCTTCTTGATTACAGTTTTAGTTGTGGATGACCATGAACTTGTACGTACAGGCATTTGCCGTATGTTAGAAGATCATGCCGATGTAGAGGTCATTGGACAAGCCGAATCGGGTGAAGAAGCAATTGCTATTGTTCGTCAGAAACATCCTCAAGTTGTGCTACTTGATGTCAACATGCCAGGCATCGGGGGCGTAGAAACAACGCGTCGTTTACTACAAACCGCACCAGATACAAAAGTTATTGCTGTAAGTGGCTTATCAGAAGAACCTTACCCTTCTCTTTTGCTTAAAGCAGGAGCTAACGGCTACATCACGAAAGGTGCTCCAATTACAGAGATGGTTCGAGCAATCAACAAAGTCATGCAAGGTGGTAAATACTTCAGTGCAGATATTGCTGAGCAGTTGGCGAGTTCCTATCTATCCGACACACAACAATCACCTTTTGATGCCCTATCCGAACGAGAAATGCAAGTTGCAATGATGGTTGTAAATTGTATTAGCGCTCAAGAAATTGCGGACAAACTTTTTGTAAGTGTCAAAACGGTGAATACTTACCGCTACCGTATTTTTGAAACGCTCGCCATCGATAGTGATGTTAAACTAACTCATCTTGCGATTCGGTATGGTCTGATCAAACCATAATCACACTATATGCAATTTCCCTTAAACTCATCGTTGTCCAATACGATTTTTCGTTTGGGCACGTGGTATGGTTTATATCGTCTTATTATTGCGGTTAGCCTCAATATTATTTTGGTTTTAACCGATGCTCAAATAGACAATAGTCTACAACAACCCGCTTTATATTCTTACACACTGCTTGGCTATTCCATATTAAGCCTTCTTCAGCTTTTGTGTTTTAAGTTTGTTGCAACTCAGGCAACAAAGCAGCTTATTTTATTTTTTGTAGTTGATGTTATCTGCCTGAGTTTACTTACATTTTCTGTAGGTGAACCAAATCTACAACTCAGCTTGCTGTATGTTATTACTATATTCACCTCGGCAATTTTACTCAGCGCAAGAATGTCTTTACTCATTACATTACTTGCGGTCATTGCCATTATTTACCAACGCTTTGTTGGTAGTTTATTTGACTACAATAATCTAAATACAATTGGTAATAGTGCCTTATTAGCCTTCTTATTTTTTGTGGTGTATGGCATCGGGCAAATTGCTGTTCAGCGCTTTAAATTACTTGAGACGCTAACTTTCCACCAATCAATAGAACTCTATCAACTACAAAATATTAACCGCTATATTCTGGAACAAATTGAAGAAGGCTATCTTGTTCTAGATGAAAACTATGACATTGTTCTAAGTAATCCGGCTGCCTGCTCTCTGTTAGGCATTCCCCCACAATTTGCCAGTGAAAAATATCCTTTAGCTAAATGGCACCCCGATTTATTTGAAATTCTTAAGTTTGATAACCTACAAGAAGGTGATCGATTTATTTTTGAGTCTCGGCTGTCGGCTTACTCTATTAACATTAAAGTTCAGCATCTTGTGGTGCCGCAACAAGCATTGACGCTACTCATCTTACAAGATGCGCAACACATTAATCAGCAAGCTCAACAACTCAAACTGGCTGCTTTAGGGCAACTTTCAGCCAGTATTGCACATGAAATCCGTAATCCTCTGGCAGCAATTGTTCAGGCAAATGAATTACTTAAAGATAGTGATTTAGAGCAGCAAAATACTTTACGCCGTATGATTGGCAAGCAAACAAAACGCATCGATAGTATTGTTCAAGACACCTTAGGACTTGCCAGCAGCGAAAGAACTCATCCAATTCAGATTGAATTAAATGACTTCATAAAGACGTTATTAGACGAAGATCTATCGGATGTTAAACATTCTATACAGCTTAAAATCTCTGATTCATCCTTAAAATTATTATTTGACGAGAAACAACTCAGACAAGTGCTGATTAACCTTGTCAGGAATGCTTTACGACATAATGCCCCCGATTCACCCCATGTTCTGATCAACATTCACTCACAAACAAATAAAATTTATATTGATGTGATTGATTACGGCGAAGGTGTTTCAAAACGTGATATATCTCAATTATTTAAACCATTTTTAGTACCGAAATTAATGGAACTGGTTTAGGATTATATTTGTCTCATAGTTTTTGTGAGGCAAACCATGCAAAGCTCACGTATGTAGAGCAAAAACAAGGGGCATGCTTCCGAATGGCATGCCCAATAATATATTGATTTTTTTATTAGGTTTTTGGGGAAATGGCAGAACAGCAACCACTAGTTTTGCTTGTAGACGATGAAGAAGATTTGTGCCTTTTAATGCAAATGACTCTTGCGCGAATGGGGATTAAAACACATCTTGCTTATCGGGTTGAACAGGCCAAACAACTCTTTACTCAGTTTCATTACGATGCATGCTTAACCGATTTAAACCTACCTGACGGTAGCGGTTTAGAATTAGTTAAACATGTTTCTCAAACTTATTCTCAGACACCAATTGCAGTTCTAACTGCGTACGGCAATATGGATATTGCAATTGCAGCATTAAAAGCGGGAGCTTTTGATTTTGTAAGTAAACCTATTAACCAAATTCATTTAGATCAGTTATTAAAAAAAGCGCTAAATCAGCCAAAACCAGAGCATGAGTTTGGTGAAACAACGTTGGAAAATGATCTATTAATTGGACGTTCTCCACCGATACAAAACTTGCGTATTGCTATAAAAAAAATAGCTCGTTCCCAAGCTCCTGTGTTTGTTACGGGGGAATCTGGTACAGGTAAAGAAGTTGTTGCTAATCTTATTCACCGTTTGAGTAACCGCAGCGAAGGTCCATTTATTGCGATTAACTGTGGAGCAATTCCAACTGAGCTCATGGAAAGTGAACTTTTTGGACATAAAAAAGGTAGCTTTACGGGAGCGACCCAAGACAAACAAGGCCTGATTTTGTCCGCTCATGGCGGCAGCTTATTTTTAGATGAAATTGCTGAATTGCCTTTAAGTATGCAAGTCAAATTACTTCGGGCAGTACAAGAGAAAAAAATTCGTCCAGTAGGTTCAGATCAGGAAATCGATGTTGATTTTCGGGTGATCAGCGCCAGCCACCAAGATTTAGAGTTATTAGTCCGACAAGGCAAATTCCGTCAGGACTTATTTTTCCGTATTCATGTTATGGATATCATGTTGCCGCCACTGCGTGAGCGCGGTGGAGATATTTTGTTATTAGCCAATCATTTTATTCAAAAGGTTTGTATGGAATGGGAAATACCAAGCAAACAATTAACTACTACTGCTGAAACTTATTTATTGCAGCAAGATTTTCCAGGTAATGTTCGTGAATTAAGAAATATGATTGAACGAGCTATTACCTTAAGTGATGATGAATGTATTGATTTAACACATTTAGCACCTCCTCTCAGAGGCAGTAGCATTAACTCGCAAATCACAACTAAACAAGTGAATGACACATCAACTGCGATTGCTCAGACTCGGCCAAAATTACCAATGGAAGGCTTAGAACGTTACTTAGAAAATATTGAAAAAGATATTCTACTGAACGCATTGGACATGACACATTGGAACCGGACCTTAGCAGCTAAAAAGTTAGGAATGACCTTCCGTTCTTTACGCTATCGATTGAAAAAGTTTGGCTTAGATACTGAATTGGGAGAGGAAGTATAAAAGACTATTTTTTCTTTAGAAATAAGTCTGCAACACGATCTAAATATACGTCTTCTTTCATTTCTGGGGGCAAAGGATAGGTCTGGTTAGGCTGAATACCTTGCCCTTCAATCATATTGCCATTTGGTGTGTAGTAATGTGAGACTGTCATTTGTAGTGCCGCACCACTTGGCAAAGGAAACAGTTTCTGCACTACGCCTTTCCCATAACTTTTTTCACCGATTACCCAAGCACGCTGGTGTTCTTTCATGGCCGCAGTAAAAACTTCGGCTGCCGATGCAGAACGATGATTAATTAATATACCTAATTTTATATTCTGAAATTCATTGCCGGGCAGAGCCTGAAATTGCTGATTACCTTCCGAACGGCTTTTAGTTGAGACGATAATCCCACTATTTAGAAATAAATCTGCCGACTCGACTGCTGCCGATAACAACCCACCTGGATTGTTTCGTAAATCGATTAAAACGGCTTTTAAACGTGGTGAACTATTTTCTTCAATTAACCGTTTAATTTCATTTGCCGTGTCTTGCTGGAATACTCTAATTTTTAGCACCAAAACCTGATTATGCAACATTACAGGTTCTATATCGGTTTCTATTTTTTTATTACGAACTAAGTTGAGGTTTCCATTTAAATCTTCTGCTTGTACTTGAAGCGTACTTCCGATAGAGCCATAAAGCAGCCCAAGCACCTTATCTTGGTTTAAATTTTTTAAGTCTTGATTATCAATCTTGAGAATCGATTGACCATTTCTCAAACCTAATTTGTATGAGTCTGAACCAGTTTTAAGATCACGAATCATCCATTTATGGACATGCACTTCAGGGCTTAAAGCAAAATCAACCGAGGCGAGGTCACCTTCAGTATATTGAATCAATTGACGATATTCTTCTGCCGACAAATAACGTGAATAACGATCTAGTCCACTCACCAACCCTTTAATGGCTTGTTGAAATAAGGCATCGTCGGACTTCACATCAACGTAATTATCTCGAACGATTCCATAGATTTGAACAAACTGTTGGATAGACTCGATCGGCACCTCTGCATAACTATGTTCCGGTTCTTCCGAATCCGAATGCAGAGGTGACAATTTCTCTTTTACAACTGGCGCCGCAAAAGCAAATTGGCTGCAACACAGCAACATACTTACAATAAGTTTTTTATATTTAATGTGTTGCAGCATCCAATCACCTTTGGCTTATGCAGATAATGTAATCAGATTACGCCCTTGCATTTCAGCAGGAACAGGAATCTGCATTAAATTGAGAATCGTAGGTGCTACATCGGCAAGCACACCACCTTCTGCAATTGTTGCTTGTGTTGGGCCAACATAGATAAACGGTACAAGTTCCGTTGTATGTTGAGTATGAACTTGACCGCTTTCGTAGTCTTGCATTTGTTCCACGTTACCATGGTCAGCAGTAATCAACATATGGCCTTTCTTTGCCATTACCGCTTCATAGACACGTCCTAGGCAGAGGTCGACTGCTTCAACTGCTTTAACAGCAGCATCAAAAATACCTGTATGACCTACCATATCACCATTGGCATAGTTCACAACCAATAAATCGTATTCGCCAGAATTAATGGCTTTAACCAATTCATCAGTTACTTCATAAGCACTCATTTCAGGCTTAAGGTCATACGTTGCAACGTTTGGAGATGGAATCAAAATACGCTTTTCGCCCGGATATTCATCTTCACGCCCGCCACTAAAGAAGAACGTTACATGAGCATATTTTTCAGTTTCGGCAATACGTAACTGAGTCTTTCCAAGAGAAGATAAATATTCACCCAATGAATTTTTTAATGCTTCTGGCATGTATGCAACTGGCGCATCAATGCTAGCCTGATAACGCGTAAGCATCACAAATTTAGAAAGGTTTGGTACAACTTTACGCTCAAAACCTGCAAAGTCTTTTTCTACAAATGCACGAGTAATTTCACGAGCTCGGTCAGCACGGAAATTCATAAATACCACGCTATCGCCGTCTTGTACTTTAGCAACATCACCAATACGAGTCGCTTTTACAAACTCATCGTTTTCATTGGCTGCATAAGCTAACTCTAAGCCTTCCACTGCTGTTTGCGCAGTACGAAGTGCCTCACCTTCAGTCAACAAGCGATAAGCTTGCTCAACACGATCCCAACGGTTATCGCGGTCCATTGCAAAGGAGCGGCCAATCATGGTCGCGATACGGCCTTGACCTTGGTATTGCGCGAATAATGCATCTAATTTTTCTAAAGACGGCTGAGCACTGCGTGGAGGCGTATCACGACCATCAAGGAAAGCATGTAAATAAACTTTTGCACCACGCTTTAATGCAAGCTCACACATCGCCACAATATGGTCTTCATGTGAATGAACGCCACCGTCTGAAAGCAACCCCATAATATGAACAGCACCACCAGCAGCTTTGGCTTTTTCAACGGCGTCAATCAACACTTCATGTTTAAAAAAGTCGCCAGTACGAATATCTTTAGTAATACGGGTAAAGTCTTGATATAAAACACGACCAGCACCAAGATTCATATGGCCGACTTCAGAGTTACCCATTTGTCCATCAGGTAAACCAACATCTTCACCAGAACCAGAAATTATACTATTTGGATGCTTTGCTGTCATTGCCGCCAAATTCGGTGTTTTTGCTGCAAGAAAAGCATTATCTTCAATTGCTTCACGGTGACCAACACCATCCATAATGACCAGAACGTGAGGGATCTTGCCAGCAGTTGCATCCGTCATAATCTATTTCTCTTTTGTCTACAATTTCGTCACGATATCTTACCGAATTTTCGGTCAAGACTCTATTTTTTCCTATGGCTTTCACCAATATCTACGATTGATGAAAACCATAAATTTCAATTATTACTAGCGAGCGCGGTAAAGCAAATAACTTCCGACGCCAAACATTAACAAGATAGGTACGAGTACGAACCAAGCTGGAGATGGGGCATAAACCAAGCTGGCATAGCACAAGAAATCTTGCAAATAATAGAAACTCAAACCAATAAACAATGCAATTACCAAACGGAAACCCATCGATTGTTGGCGTAATGGTCCAAAAATAAATGAACACGCCACGAGAACCAAAGCGATCAACGAAAATGGCGAGGCAACTTTTTGCCAGAAAGCCAATTGGTAAGTCTTTGGTACCTGACTATATTCATCCATATAGCGCATGAAACTAATGAGCTGGCTTGGAGATAAATCCTCAGGATCTAAAGTCACCATATGCACATATTTAGGCTGTAATGCTAAAGCAAGCGATTGTTCATCATGGTCAGTTTTTATGGCATTTCCTGCCGCCAAAATATCCATTTGTTCTGCTTTCTTCAAAGCCCATTGACCATTTTTTACAAACTGTCCTTGCTGAGCATTGATTAATGATTGCAAGTAATAGTTCTGGTCAAAGTCGACCACTTGAATATCTTTTAAATTGCCCTGAGAGTTAGCATAGTCGATATAGATAAATCGCTGTCCTTCACGTGACCAATAACCTTTCACTTCACCTAAAGCAGCTACAGAGCGGTGGCTTTTAACACTTTGTGCTTTTTCATTCGTATAAGGGATAACCCACTCACTTAAGGCAAACGACAGAATAATAAGCAGTAAAGCTGAGCGCATCACCCAACCAACAATACGCCATAAGCTAATACCAGCAGAGCGCATAACAATAAGTTCACTGCTAGTCGCTAGTGAACCTAAACCGATTACAGCACCAATCAAGGCAGAAATAGGCAAAATTTCATATAGATAACGAGGCGCTCCCCACAACACATAGATGAGAGCTTGCCATGCGTTATAGTCTGGTTTGAGTTCACCCAACTCGCCAAGGTACGTAAATAAGATCTGTAAAATCGACAAAACAACTGTGGTGCCAAACATTGCAAGCGCAGTGGATTTCGTCACATATTTGGCGACTATTCGACGTGCTAACATTATAATTTCACTCGCTTGATCTGTTTCTTGATTTTAGGTGCCAACTTCTGTTTACGTGAAAATAAGGCAGCTGCAACGCCATAAACAACCAACACGGCAGGATAAGCCCAAATATCGAGTTCTTCTTTACTAATACGAGTCTTGATTGCAATCATTAATACGATCAGACTGGAAAAAATAAAAACCGCCGGAATAAGACGGTAATAACGACCTTGTCTTGGACTCACCTCAGACAATCCCACAGAAAGCATTAAAGCAATAAGAATGGTGAATGGTCCAAACAAACGCCATCCCAACTCGCTTCTTATGACTGGATCATTTGTTTTTGAAAAGAGTTTAGTCGTTGATAAGGCTTCTACATCGCCACTCTCAAACTTAACATCTTTATCATTTTCTAAACGTAGACGATAAGACTGAAACTCTGCTTGTGTATATTTTGGTTGTCCTGGAAATATTTCATAACGACGGCCTTGCACCAGATCAACGACATTGGCTGTGTCATTTGCAACTTCTACACGAGTCGCTTCTTTTGCCAAGATCATGACATCAGGCTTGTCTTCTTTGGTCGCACGTTGATAAAAGAAAATATCCTTCAAATTCTTTCGGTCTTCTGATAATGAACCTGCATAAATCGTATAGGGTCCAGAAGAAATAAATTCTCTTGGCCGAACCAAATCGAAGCCTGTCCGAACTGCTTGGGTGGTGGTTAATTTTTCAAACTCACGTAGTCCCCACGGCGTCATCCAGAGCATAAGCACAGACTGACAAACCATATAAACAAGCGTCATTGGAATGAGTAATCGTGCTAATTGATGACGGCTCACACCACTACCGTTCAGTACTGCCATTTCATGGTCAACATATAAACGACCAAACACCAACATTAAACCAATGAAAAAACCCAGTGGTAAAATGAGTGTTAGAAATTCAGGTAAACGATATCCAATGATGCTAAACAAGATGCTGGCATCTAAACGCCCCTGCGCCGCCACACCAAAGTATTTGATCAGACGACCACCCATCATGATTAAGGTCAATAAAGAAATGACCACCAATGAGGTAGAGACAACTTGCTTGACGAGATAACGCCGAATAATCAAAGTAATACTTCCAAAAGGCTAATCGGGACGACTGCTAGTTTACCCGAATGTTAAAAATATAAAACCGCACATTGCAACGCTATGCTTGAAAGTGTTTCAATGTTTTAATTCATCATAACTTTCTATAGGCAATCACGACAGCCATGAAATTTACAACTTATACAACTTTTCCCGAACAGACATCTAATGAATCTTTGTGGGTTTTAGTTGATTCAGAACAGTTACAAAGCAACGTCAACACATATCAAATCAATAACCTAGAAAGCGTTCTTAGCGCTACCCAATTTAAAGGCAACTTCAATGAAACTCTGCCTTTATTTGGTCAGATTTCAAATCAGCCTCACAGCCAATTACTTGGCTTAGGAAAAACAGCTGAACTTCAGACAGTTAAGTTAGCTAAACTTGCCCAAACGATTATCAAATCGACACAAAATAAATTTAAGCATATCGCAATTGATATTGCTGCGTTACCTGTCGAGCACAATTATTTATTTGCTTTAAGCTTAACTCAAGCAGCTTATGGTTATGATGAGTTTAAATCGAAAAAAAATGAATTTGTGTTACAACAGGTTGATTTAATTAGTTCAACGACTAGCTTAGATGAAAAACAACTGGCTTTAGTACATGCAGTACAGTCTGGTCAGTCTTATGCACGTGATCTTGGCAACCGCCCAGGTAATATTTGTTTCCCAGAATATTTGGCAGAACAAGCTCTAGCTTTAGCGGCAGAATTCCCAGACTTACTTAAAGTCACTGTTTTAAATGAGCAACAAATGGCTGATTTAGGCATGTATGCTTTTCTTGCAGTCAGCAAAGGATCTGATCGTCCGGGCCGTATTGTAACGCTCGAATATCAAGCACAGATTGATCAAGCTCCGGTTGTTCTCGTTGGTAAAGGTGTAACTTTTGATACGGGTGGTATTTCTTTAAAACCAGGCCTTGGCATGGATGAAATGAAATTCGATATGTGTGGTGCAGCCTCTGTACTAGGTACCATTCGTGCATTATGCGAAGCAAAACTTCCTATTCATGTAGTAGGTGCAATTGCAGCAGCAGAAAATATGCCTTCTGGTAAAGCAACCCGTCCGGGTGACATTGTGACAACCATGAGCGGGCAAACTGTTGAAATCTTGAATACAGATGCTGAAGGCCGTCTTGTACTGTGTGACACATTGACCTATATCAAACGCTTCAATCCAGCAGTCGTGGTTGATATCGCAACATTAACTGGTGCATGTGTAGTCGCTTTAGGTAAAGTACTCAGCGGTTTGTTCTCACCAGATGATGCTTTGGCAGCCGAGCTCCAACAAGCTGGCGAGCAATCGTTTGACCGTGTATGGCGTATGCCAGTCATTGATGATTATCAAGAGTTACTTGATTCACCATTTGCAGATATTGCGAACATCGGTGGTCCATACGGCGGCGCGATTACGGCTGCATGTTTCCTTGAGCGATTTACACGTGAGTATCGTTGGGCTCATTCAGATGTAGCAGGAACAGCATGGTTATCTGGTCCAGCTAAAGGTGCAACAGGTCGCCCAGTACCACTCCTCATGCAATTTTTAGCGAATCGTGTAAATACGAATGGCTAAAGTTAGTTTTTATCTGTTTGAAACCAGCGAAGAGCGGCAAGTCGATAGTGCTTGCCGTTTATGTCGAAAAATATTACAGAAGCATCCTAAAATCTGGTGGTATTGCCCAGATGTGCAGCTACAACAGATGCTTGATGAAAGATTATGGGAATTTGACCCAGTCAGTTTCATTGGGCATGGTGTTGACCAGCCTGATGCTGCTGTATGTATTTCGGCTAAACAACCACTTGAACAAGGCTTGTTAGTATTTAATTTTAACAATCATGCACTTGATCAAGTTGATCATTTTAGCCACATTATAGAAATTGTTGAAAATAATGAAACAGCCAAGAAAATTGGTCGAGAAAAATTTAAAATGTATCGCCGTTTGGGTATAGAACCGCGGACCTTTAAATTATAACGCGCTAAAATGTAAATACTGTTGATCAAGGAGAACCATGGTGGCATTAAATGTCGGGCAAGATTTTAAAAAAAGATGGTTAAATGCGCCTGAAGCTGTCCGTCATACCTATCAACAGGATCTGGCACGTATTTGCGATCTACTCGAACCCCAAACCCCTATTCAACTTTGGGTTTTAAACGACGAAAAAGCGCAGTTAGAATCACAGCAAAAAATTGAACAGGCCTACGCAGACCTCAAAGCAGAGCTCATTGAGCAAGCACGTATTCGTCGTCAACTTGCTTTAGAAAAAGCACTTGCTGACAAACGTGCATCAGAAGCTGCTTATGCTGCGGAGTTGCAAGCAGACGAAATTCGTAAGTTTAATGAACAGACTGAAACATTACACATATTACGTAGTCATTTAGAACAAGAGGTTGCGGAGCAAACCGCGCGTTATCAGAAAAATCCTGAAACACCAGCAGTCAATTACTCTGCTGGTGTAAAACTTAGTATTACCGATGATCAAATCTTATCTGAGCTTGAAAGTTTACGTATTCGTTTAGAACTTGAAGCTGAGAGCTTAATTGAACAGTCTGTAACGGCTTTCCGAGCCAAGCTAAATTCGGCAGCTCAAGAAGAAATTGAATACATTTTAAAGAATTCTAAGTTTTCTGATGAAAAAATAGAAAAGTAAAGTTTTTAAGACCCTCTTTGTCATAAAAATGACATTTAATTGTCATAGAATGGTCATGCACAATATTCTTTTAGTTCAAATAATTATTAGAATATCGCATAGTTATTTATGAAAATTAATGAGGGTAAAAATGGACATTCCGCATCAGATTTCAATGCAACTTGAGCAGCTTAATCAGGGTGAACAATGGACATTTTCAGCACAAGAACTTTATATGAGTCATAACGACTTTAACTCTTTATCTATCTTACTCACACGAGAGTCAGAAAAAGGCGAATTTTCAATTACACGTACTCAGCATAACAAGCCATGGGTCGGCACAAACTCGGTTACGCTAACCAAGCAATAAATTTTCAAAATAAAAAACCGGAACAAGTGTCCGGTTTTTTATTTTAACGGTTTAGCTTTTTATTTTAAAAAGCCATTCTCAGCTAAAAAAGCCATACTAATATTTGACTCTGTTTTTTGTTCAGCAGCTTTGTCACCTAGCAATAAACGCTCGATATAACGCGCTAAAACATCGACTTCAAGGTTTACTTTACTACCTACTTGCCACGTTCCAATGTTAGTACGTTCTGCTGTGTGCGGAATTAAGTTCAAGCTTAAAATATTTCCACGTAAGTGGTTAATCGTTAAACTAATCCCATCTACCGTCACAGAACCTTTTTCCGCTAAATATTTAGCAAGTTCTGCGGGTGCCGTCACTTCATAATAGATTGAGCGAGCATCTTCACGTACTACAGTAATTTCGCCCACGCCATCAACGTGACCACTTACAATGTGTCCACCAAAGCGTGTTGTCGGTAACATTGCCTTTTCCACATTGACACGTTGCCCAACTTTCCAGTGACCCAAAGTCGTTCGGTTCAAGCTTTCACGAGAAACATCAGCTGCATACCAATTATCGCCCCATTCAATCACGGTGAGACAAATACCATTGGTCGCAATTGAGTCACCCAAATGTACATCTGACATGTCCAGATCAGTCTGAATACGTAAACGCACATCACCACCTACGCTTTGCAGGCTTTCAACTTTTCCTAAACTTTCAATAATGCCTGTAAACATGGCTGAATCTCCAAATCTTTTTACACTGCTTAAATTGCAGCGCTTACCAAAGTGCGAGCTGTGTACTATTACCTGAGGTATCTACACCACCTAGCTCGGCGAAGTGGTAAAGCTGGCCTAATAACTGACGTAATGGTGGTCCTGACTTGGCATGAGTATCAGTAATCACAATAAACTCAAGCACGCGTGCACGTTCAGACTGTCGCTGTTTACTTACTCGATAGCGCGGAACATCTTGTGTTAGCAAGGTCACTTTACCCCGCTCCAGATTAGCCATAAGCAAATCTTTCGGCTCGATATTACCATCAGTTGAATAACTGGTCAGAATATAGCGGGCATTGATGGTTGAAAGTAGTTTTTCATACGCATCTTTCGCATATTTAGAAGAGTTATATGGGCTTGGACGTTCTTTACGCCAAGCTCTATCAATTCCGCTCTTATAACCTTTGGTATCTGGTGAAGGTAAATCGACCTGATCCCATAAAGTTAATGCATTCAACACATGGTAATTACTACTATATGCATGCTGGTTATACGGTGGATCGAGATAGGCAACATCTACTTCAAAACCACTCATTTGATTTGCTAAATGCTGTGAATCTACACACCACATTTCAGCAGCAGGACGTTTACGATCACCAATCTCGCAAAAACGACTTGGTGTTAACCAAAGTAATGACTCAATTCGCTCTAATGCAGTTTGTGTACGTCCGCCCCACCCTTGGTGGAAGCTTTTAAATACGCCACTGGTGTTACTGACAAAACGTGCTGAATAGAGCAATGGTGCGAGCAATGCACTCATCTCTACATCATTAATTGCGCCTTGAGATTGCCATGTTGCAATCTGCTGGCGAATCGCATCAATACGCATACCATTACGGCGTTTAAAGAACAAACGGTCACGAGCTGGATCATAAATATCATCATTACGTGGGCAAAGGTTATGGGTTACCCAACCTTTAACTTCAGGTAAGCGATTTAAATAGTCGATTGCCTTCTGATACCCGCCTAGCTCTTTAAAAGCAGGTGCATCAATACAAGCTAAAATCGCATGATTTAACGCATGGCTATAAGGTTCACAGTCATTCGCAATCACACGGTAACCATTTTGACGCGCCAAACGAGATACTACGCCACTGCCGGCAAAGAAATCGGCAAAAATCGGAGGATTCTTTTTCTTGCTATTCAGCGTCCCTGTAATTTCAAGGGCTTCTAAAATTAGATGGAGCAATCGGCGCTTATTACCCAAGTAAGGAACAAGCTGATGGAAAAGATATTCGTCTGTCGTACGGGCTGCATGACGACGTTTGTGATAAACCGAAGGCTCTGGATTCATACTTTCTCTTGCGTAGGGATTAACCTTAAGCGTATATCTTGATCAAGTTGTGTCACATCAAGAAGTGTAAAACGAAGTTGTTGTGCCATATATTCAAACTCTGCATTGAACATGGCTCTTGCACTTTTCCCCAATAATGTCGGGGCAATATAACTGATCAACTCATCTACCAAACCTTCTTGTAAAAAGGCAGTAGATAATGTTGCACCGGCTTCCACCAATACATCATAAATTTGATATTGCTTAGATAGGGTCTGTAACAGCACTTTTAAAGGCTGAATTTCTAATTGTATCACGCCTAAATCAGCAAGTTCTTGACGATATGGCCCCATCACCATCACAGCTTCAGGGTTTTCTAAAATTTTAGCAGCAAGCGGCAAACGACCTTGGCGGTCTAAAATAATCCGTTTTGGCTGTGCAATTGTCTCAATATCAACACTATCCAGACTTCGTACATTAAGCTGACAGTCATCTGCAATCACAGTATCAATCCCTGTAATCACTGCTCCTGAAATGGCACGCCAATGCTGTACATCTTGACGCGCAACTGCACCGGTAATCCATTTCGATTCACCCGATGCCATTGCAGTACGTCCATCTAGGCTTGAAGCTACTTTTAAGCGTACATAAGGCATGCCCGCAGACATCGCCTTTAAGAAACCTTTGTTTAATTTTTCTGCCAAATCTTCACAAATGCCAACTTCTACTTCAATTCCGGCATTTTTCAGAATCTGAACCCCCTTACCCGCAACAAGTGGGTTTGGATCAGGACATGCCACAACCACCTTTTTAACCTGTGCCTTAACCAGTGCTTCGGCACAAGGAGGAGTTCTCCCATAATGTGCACATGGCTCAAGCGTCACATACGCTGTTGCACCTTGAGCCTGCTCAGCTGCCTGACGTAAGGCAAAAACCTCTGCGTGTGGTTGACCTGCTTTAGGATGGAAGCCCTCACCGATTAACTGATCATCTTTGACAATGACACAACCAACATTTGGATTAGGCTTAGTCGAATATAGACCTCGTTTGGCAAGTTCAATAGCTTGTTGCATCCAATATTGATCTTTTTTCAACTCAGACATAAAAATCTCAAATAATTATTGTTCACGTTGCTGCATTTGCTCAATTTGACGGCGAAAAGCTTCAACATCCTGAAAATCTTGATAAACAGAAGCAAATCGAACATAAGCGACATGGTCGAGTGCAAATAGAGATTGCATGACGACTTCACCAATTGTTCTAGACTTCACGTCACGCTCACCTAAACGGCGAATCTGCAATTGGATATCACTTAAGACAGTTTCTATCTGTTCTTGGGTGACCGGACGTTTTTGCAATGCATGCATTAACGAACGGCGTAGCTTGGCCTCATCGAAAGGTTCATTCTTTCCATTCGATTTGATCACACGGGGCATCACCACTTCATAGCTTTCAAAAGTGGTAAAACGTTCACCGCAACTTACACACTCACGACGTCGACGAATCTGACAGCCTTCGGCGGCTAAACGTGAATCGATGACTTTACTATCTGCGGCGTTGCAAAATGGACAATGCATAGCGGATTTATAGGGTCGATTACTTTGACCTAGTGTAGCAAAATTTCTACACTTACAGAACCAGCATTCTATGAGACAAAAAAACAGTCCTGAGTAAGATCAAAGCATCGCTTTGATCACAGCGCAAGACTGTTCTTTTAAGACAGCAGATATATTACGAATTATTCAATACGTTCGCCATGTTGGCAAAAATCCAGACCCATGCGTTCATCATCAGCGTTAACACGGATACCAATCACAAGATCAATCACTTTAAGAATTACAAAAGTCGCTACACCACTGTAAACCATGGTTGCCAATACGCCTTCAACTTGTACCCATAATTGGCCAGCGAAGGTTGGAGCTAAGGTAACGTTGGCTGCTTTGATGATTTCATCACTGTAAAATACGCCAGTTAAAATCGCACCGACAATACCACCTACAGCATGTAAACCAAACGCATCCAAAGCATCATCAGCTTTAAGTAAGCGTTTAAGTGCAGTAATACCCCAGAAGCAACCTACGCCACCGATAAGGCCCATGACTAAAGCACCGCCTACACCGACGAAACCTGCTGCTGGCGTAATCACAACCAAACCAGCGACAGCACCAGAAGCACCACCTAATACAGAAGCTTTACCGCGAATCATACGTTCAACAACTAACCAAGAGAACGCAGCAGCAGCGGCAGCAACTTGAGTCACTAAAATTGCCATGCTTGCACGAGCGCCAGCACCTAAAGCACTACCACCGTTAAAGCCAAACCAACCTACCCAAAGTAAGCTTGCACCGACTACAGTTAGAGTCAAGTTATGCGGAGCCATAGATTCACGGCCCAAACCAATACGTTTTCCAAGCATGTAAGCCGCAACGAGACCTGCAACACCTGAGTTGATATGTACAACTGTACCACCAGCAAAATCTAATGCGCCTGCTTTAAATAACCAGCCATCTGCCGCCCAAACCCAGTGAGTAATTAGTGCATAGACTACGAGTACCCAAACTGCAATAAACACCATGAAAGCTGAATACTTCATGCGGTCCGCAATAGAACCACTAAGAATTGCAACTGTAATAATGGCAAAGGTCATTTGGAAAATAACAAAGAGACTTTCAGGAATTGTCCCACTCAATGCATCAAACGCGACTCCGTTTAGCATTGCTTTAGACAAATCACCAAAAAATGCACCTGTGCCAGAGAACGCGATTGAATATCCAGCAATCACCCACAGCAAACTGACTAAAATCGCAGCGGAAAGGCTGAACATCATAGTACTGAGTACATTTTTTTTACGGACCATACCGCCGTAGAATAATGCCAACCCAGGAATGGTCATCAACAGTACCAAAGCTGTTGAAACTAAAATCCAAGAGGTGTCACCGTATCAAGTTTTGGTGTTGGTGCTGGAGCTGCCGGAGTTTCAGCAACTGGTGCTTCTGCAGTGGTTGCAGTAGCTTGAGATGTTGATGTAGCCGCAACTTCCGATGTAGGCGTTGTTACAGCTTCTTCTGCCCAAACGGCAGTACCACCCAAAAGAGCGCCTGATAGACTCAGCGCCATAAGCATTTTTTTCATTCGTGTCCCCCAACCTCATTTGCGAGTTATTTTCTACTCAGCAAGCTTTGTGCCAATTAGACAGCATCTGGTCCAGTTTCACCCGTACGGATACGGATTACTTGTTCCAGGTTAGTCACAAAAATCTTACCATCGCCAATTTTTCCTGTGCTTGCTACACGTGTAATTGATTCAATTACCGCGTCCACCATTTCATCACTAATCGCAATTTCGATTTTTACTTTAGGTAAGAAATCAACCACATACTCCGCGCCACGGTAGAGTTCTGTATGTCCTTTTTGACGACCAAAACCTTTAACTTCAGTTACGGTAATCCCTTGTACACCAATGTCAGAGAGCGCTTCACGCACATCATCCAATTTAAACGGTTTTACAATTGCAGTTACAAGCTTCATGTTTGTTTCCTTCGGCTTCTTTTCACCAGTAAGGTTTTATGTTCAATTTTCATGCCAATATTTCAAAGGTTGAGGGAAATGAATCTATTGCATGAACTTTCTTTATAACCTATTTAGTGATCAAGATGTAGATGAGCTATTAAAAATAAAATGAATTTTCAGTATGTTTACATGCTGATTTAATGTTCTATTTGTACTAAAAGAATTCAAACCTATATCCCACCTTCAAGCAGTGGTAAACTGTAAACCATAAGGTAATACAACACTTTGGATATTTCATGCTAGAAACTTTATTACAGGCCATTCTGGAACAAATTGATGAGCCTAACAAAGATTTGGAAAAAAATTTACGTGCATTATTAAATGAAGCAGTCGAAAAGTTAGATCTTGTTTCCAGACAAGAAATTGACCGCCAAAAGACCGCCCTTCAATCGGCCAACCAACGTTTAGCAGAGCTACAAAAACAAGTGGAACTATTAGAAGAAACTTTAAAGAATAAAAAATAAGCACCAATGTATCTCACTTATACTTTACAACGATTAAAAATGAAGCACCATAATGGAACAATAAGATGTCTTTTTCTAAAATTTATACACGGGGACTTTTGGGTTTACATGCACCTCTCATTGAAGTAGAGGTACATGTGAGTCAAGGCTTACCTTCTCTTACCATTGTAGGCCTAGCCGAAGCGGCAGTAAGAGAAAGTAAAGACCGAGTTCGCTCGGCGATTATTAACAGTGGATTTCAATTTCCGACTAAACGACTGACCATTAATCTTGCACCAGCAGATTTGCCCAAAGATGGTTCACGTCTAGATTTACCAATTGCTTTAGGTATTTTAATTGCCTCTGGTCAGCTCCCAGAAAACTGTGCCGAAGATTTTGAATTTATTGGAGAGTTAGCACTTGATGGTCATGTAAGACCAGTGTCAGGTACTTTAACTTTGGCAATGGCGTGTCAACAAGCCAAACATAAAATGCTTTTACCACTTGATAATAGTCAGGATATTAGTCACTTACCTGACTTTAAATGTTATCCAGTGAGCCACTTAAAAGAAGTCTGTGAACATTTTCTGGGCACAAAGTCTCTATCTTCGGTTGAGCCTACGGTCACTTCAAACCAAATGCCTTATAAATTTGACCTTGCAGATGTAAAAGGTCAGTTACGCCCACGCCGTGCACTCGAAATTGCTGCTGCTGGAGGGCACTCCTTACTTTTTAAAGGACCACCCGGCACAGGTAAAACTTTACTCGCCTCAAGGCTTCCTTCAATTTTACCGCCTCTGACTAATCAAGAAACGCTTGAAGTTGCTAGCATTTATTCTATTTCAAATACATCACATACTTTTGGTCAGCGACCATTTCGAGCGCCCCATCATACAGCATCAGCGATTGCACTCGTTGGGGGCGGTTCTCACCCTAAACCGGGCGAAATTACATTATCGCATTTAGGAGTACTTTTTTTAGATGAGCTCCCCGAGTTTGATAGAAAAGTACTAGAAGTCTTACGCCAGCCGCTTGAGTCAAAAGAAATCATTATTTCACGAGCAGCTCGGCAAATTACTTATCCAGCTAACTTCCAACTGATTGCAGCGATGAACCCATGTCCATGTGGTTATGCATTTAATCAAGATAGTCGTTGTCAGTGTTCACCTGAGAGTATTAAGCGCTATCAAAACCGTATATCTGGGCCATTACTTGACCGTATCGATTTACATATTGATGTACCACCGTTAAAGGCCCAAGAGCTACAAGATCCAACGCCTGTTGAAGATTCGAGTAGTGTTCGACAACGTGTGATTTACGCCTATGAACAACAGATTCAAAGACAAAATTGTTTAAATCAGGCGCTTTCGCCGAAACAGCTAGAACAACATGCTGTACTTGATAGTAGTTCTCAACGAATGATTGAAATGGCTCAGCAACGTTTAAATTTATCGGCTCGTGCTTATCATCGTGTTTTACGAGTAGCACGGACCATTGCTGATTTAGCTCAAAGTGAAGTGATTCAAAGCTCTCACCTTACAGAAGCATTATCCTATCGAGGAAATAGTTAACAAATGAAAAAAACAGCGGATCGTGAGTCCGCTGTTTTTTAATATTTATATGAGTTGTTAATTAAAGAATTTATTACTGCCTATATAAGAAGGCAAAGAGGACGCTATGAAAATTTTGGCTATCTCCGGCAGTGCAAGAGAGGCATCGACAAATACAGCGCTATTACGAGCAATGAAAGATATAGCACCGTCCAGTATTGAATTTTCAGTTTTCGATCAAATTAATACTTTGCCTATCTTTTCTCCAGATGATGAGGGAGAAAAAACGCCTGCTGTAGTAGAAGAATTTATCAAATCTGTTTCTGGCTCAGATGGCATTATCATCTCAAGTCCTGAATATATTCGCTGTATTCCAGGCGGTCTTAAAAATGCAATTGACTGGATGGTTTCCCGCACCGAAATCATAGACAAGCCTATCGTTCTAGTTCATGCATCTAGCCGCGGCGACGATATTCTAGTTTCTTTAAGAAGAGTACTTTCGACAGTGAGTAACAATTTTTTTGAAGATTTATTTTTACGCTTCTCACTTCTTAGCAAATCGCCTGAACAAATTGTTGAGATGCTACAAACTGAAGAATATAAGTCACAAATTACACCGTTCCTGCTTAGCTTTGTCTCAGAGATTAAAAGTATCAAGATCAATTAGAGTGAACTTTTCATCGCGTTTTACGAGTAGCACGGGCCATTGTCGATTTAGCTCAAAGTGATGTAATTCAAAGCTCTCATCTTACAACAGCGCTGTCTTATCAGAGATAATCAGCACTAAGATTAGAACAAAGGATTATGAGTCCGCTGTTCTTTTATTAAGAACCTCATTTAACTTCTCGATTAAAGAAGTAATTTCTTTCTCTGATAAAGCTGCAAAGCCAAAACGAATACAACGATTAGAAGAACCATCCTGTCTAAACTTATGCTCTGTATCCATGTTGAGTCCGTCTAATTTTAAGGCTTGCTCTTTAGTAAAAGATTTCTGGAATTTCATCCATAAAGCCATTCCGCCTGCTGGAGGTTGAATCTGGACATCACCTGAAAAAACTCTGCTAAATTCAGTTAAGGCATGGTCACGCCGTAACTGATATATTTTTTTCATTTTACGAATATGTCGTTTGATTTCACCGCGCTGCATTAAATCTGCTAAAGCAAGTTCCGTAATGTTATTACCTTGTCGATCGATCAATAAAATATCTTCAGTAATGGATTGAATGATAGTCTGAGATGCAACAATGTATCCCAAACGAATACCAGGTGCAAAAACCTTAGATAATGAGCCAACATGAATGACCAACTCAGAATGAGGCAAACTCGCTAAGGGTGGCATAGGCCGACTGTCATAGTGGAATTCATGATCATAATCATCTTCAATAATATAAAACCCCCATTTTTTTGAAAGTTCTAAGAGCTGAAGACGGCGACTCATTGGCATCGTGACAGTTGTGGGATATTGATGATGCGGAGTTGTATAAATGGCAGCAACTGAATGTTCTTGTAAAATCCGTTCTAAATCCTCAATGACAATACCTTGTTCATCTAATTTGACAGAAACGACCTGAAACCCATTTGACTGAAACGCTTTAAAAGCAGAGGGATAATACAGCTCTTCAACTACAATCACTCCCTGTCGATTAGGTAGTGCACGGGATGCAAGAAAAATTCCCATCTGGCTGCCACGTACAATACAAATCTCATCTTCGGCAACACTCATAAAACGTTCCATCGACAACATTTTTTGTAAGGCTTGTCTTAACTCAATCATACCTTGGGGGTTTCCATAACCCATGTACTGGTTTTGGGTAATTTTAATCAATGCATGCCGATAGGCTCTTGAAAATAACTCATACGGAATAAGCCTTGGGTCACGCACACCATCGTTGTGTGGATATAAAGCAGCTTCTTGAATAGTTGGCTTATCATTAACTTTTCGCTCATTTACAGAGTCTATTTGGAGCTGCTTTTCCGGCAAAATATCTGCCACAAATGTGCCTTTTCGAGGACGAGTCACAAGCCAGCCTTGGGCCTCCAATTCTTCATATACCGCTTGTACGGTTTTTCTATTAATTCCCAATTCTTTTGACAAGCTACGAGACCCGGGCAACATAGTCCCTTGCACCAAGCGACCACTTAAAATCTCCTGACTAATCAAGTTGGTCAGTTTTAAAAAAACTGTTTTTTCTTCTCTTTCATCGATACGAAAATGTATTTGCCAAGGTCTTAGCATATTCGCCCCATCTGGACCATATAACTTGTAAAAACTGGATGTATTGATTCACCCAGTTGTTTTCTATTCTGCCTTCACCTACTTAATTTGGTCAACTGGACTGGAGAAGAGATGAAGACTGCTTCTGTAAACAAACAAGATCTGATGCAACATGCACAGCAAGACATGCAAAAGTGGATTAGCGATTCAGATTTAACTGACCGCCAAAAGCTTGCACTCACTTGTCGTATTTTATTTGACCATGGCCATGATGCTGGTTTAGCGGGCCAAATTACATGTCGTAGTGAAAATAAAAATTCCTTTATTACTCAACGTTTCGGTTTAGGCTTTGATGAAATTACTGCCTCAAACTTGCTTGAGGTTAATCAAGATTTAGAACCAATCAATCAAGAAGGAATGGCAAACCCAGCCAATCGTTTTCATACATGGATTTATAAAGAACACCCAGAGGTGAATTGCATTATCCATACGCATCCGACTCATGTAGCAGCTCTTTCCATGCTTCAAATTCCGCTCATGATTTCTCAAATGGATGTTTGCGCACTTTACGAAGATTGCTCTTTTGTAGGCCATTGGCCGGGTGTTCCTGTGGGCAATGAAGAAGGTATTTTGATTTCTTCTGCTTTGGGTAAAAACCGTGCTGTTTTGTTGTCTCACCATGGTCAACTGGTCACGGGAAAAACCATTGAAGAAGCATGTAACTTGGCTCTTTTAATTGAACGCGCAGCTCAATTGCAGCTGCTAGCGATGTCTGCTGGACAAATTCAGCCTATCCCCCACGATTTGGCCACCGAAGCTCATGACTGGGTATCTACCGACAAACGTAACAAAGTGAACTTTGCTTATTACGCACGTAAAGCTTTGAAAAAACATTCCGACTGCATTTAAAAAGAGACTTCTACCATGAAACTAAACGGTATTATTGGCTATCCTGTCACCCCATTTTCTAATGACAACACCATTAACATTGCTGTTTTAAAGCAGATGCTCGATTTGCTTATTGAAAATGGTTGTGATGCCATCGCACCTCTAGGCAGTACTGGCGAAAGCGCTTATCTTGAATGGGATGAGTGGTGCTTAGTGGCTAAAACTTCAATTGAAAGCATTAATAAACGCTTACCTGTCATTATTGGAATTTCAGAACTCACGACGGATCAAGCAATCAAAAAGGCCCAAATCGCGCAAAGCTATGGTGCAGATGCACTGATGATCATTCCTGTATCTTATTGGAAGCTAACAGATCAAGAGATTTTTGAATATTATCAGTCAATTGCACAAGCAACGACTTTGCCGATTATGATTTATAACAACCCTGCAACTAGCGGTGTTGATATGTCTCCAGAGTTAATCGTGCGTATGTTTAATCAGATTCCAAACATTACGATGGTAAAAGAAAGTAGCGGTGATATTCAGCGTATGCATCAAATTTATGAGCTATCAAAAGGAGAACTCCCGTTTTATAACGGCTGTAATCCTCTAGCTTTAGAAGCCTTATGTGCAGGAGCTAGTGGTTGGTGTACAGCAGCGCCTAATCTATTAGGTCAGCTCCCCCAACAACTTATTCAGCATGTGAAAAATGGTAATTTAAATCAGGCTCAAAAATCATTTTACCAGCAACTCCCTCTACTACGCTTTATCGTAAGTGGTGGTTTACCTAAAACGATTAAAGCAGGTTTGCAGCTAAAAGGTATTTCTGCGGGTACGCCACGTAAACCTCTGATCAAAGCAAATGATGTTGTGCTTAGTCACTTAAAACAGTTACTTACTCAAATAGAGGACTAATAAAAAAAGCGGGTAAATAAAACCGCTTTTTTTTACCGCATAAACTTAGAATGTTTTAGTTAAACTAAATACTAGACCTGTGTCGTAAGGTTTTTTCTGAGCATCAGTCATACCAGAAGTACTAATGTCTGTACCCACAACATCTAGCTCAGCAACAATACCCAAAATGTTATAATTCACGCCCACTTTATAATCGATATAGCTATCGTCTTCACCTGGTCCACCCGCAACTACAAGTAAAGAGTCTTTATTTTTGAGTTTGTTATATCCAACTGAAGCAAGTCCAGTGAAGCCTGTGTCTGCAATTGGTGCTGAATAACCTAGGTTAAAGTACCAGAACTCATCAGAGTGACCCCAATAATCATCTGAATAGCTTACGCCTACACTAAGTGCATCACCTTTAAATAAAGAATCAGCAAAAGTTAATTTTCCATAAAATTCGTTAAAATCAAAACCAGTATCCCCATTGTATGGGTTAGTAAATTTTGAGTCAGAACCAATATAGCCGTAATGAATTACACCCACGTCATAGGTCGGTGCCAGCTTATCTGACAGTTTTAATGTATTTGTATAACCTAAAGAGATATCGGTTTCAGTTGAAACGCCAGGTGTATTAAAGTCAACGCTTGAACCCCACAGCGCGACATAGGCACCTGACTTATGAGAAAAAGTGAAACCACCTTGAATGGCTGGGTTATTTGACGATTGTGTAACACCGCGGAAGCGGTAGTCTGTAGTTGCCGCTACACTACCTGTTGCTGTGATACCATAAAAAGATGGTGCTTCTTCAGCCATAGCCATGGTTGAACCAGCTGCGAAAATACCAAGACCTAAGGTCTTAAGTGCAAATTTCATCATTTTGATCTCCCCCATAATGAATGCACGATTTATGTATATAAAACACATTGTGTTACTTAAGCTTTAGCAATTGCTGTGCCAAGTCCATATTCCCCTTCGCTGCATATCATTAATATTGAAATCAAAATATCTCTACAATAAAAATTCCATTTAATTTTTATAAAAATATATTCATAAAAAACAATATTATAAAATAAGACATCTATCCGATTAGAAAAGAGCAACATGAGAAAACACCTTGTCGGAAATAAATTAGCGACGTCAGCAGTATCCATTTACTCAATGTAAAATTTCTATTTAAACTTGAATAAGAGATATAAAAATTACGTAAATTTCTTAAAGCCGAGCTTGTAATGGTCTGTGAATGGGCATTTCTTTTAATTAGATTTCTTCATTTTTTTCTGTTTTAAAACTTATGAACTATTTTGGGTCTTTTTTAAGCAATAATATGAGCAAAAAGAGTAATGCACAAAATTTACGCAAAATATCGCACTAAATTTGATCAAATCAATTAAATTCGATTGGCTTATTATAGTGATCTCTTTTTGCACATCATGCATTAAAAATAATGTTATATAGTAACAATTTAGAGGGTATTGAAAATAAACTGTTAAAAAAATCAACTTAAGACAAGATTAAAAAGTAAACATATCCAATAAAAAAGAGCAAAAAATGAACACAAGAATCAACTATTTTTTGAGCTTAGAATATAAAATAAATGGTAAAAATCCACTAAAAAATAAATTACTTTTTTTATTTTAAACAATACATTAAGTATAAAAGCTTAATAATAAATTTACTAAACAACCAGTAACACATTAATCAATTTCTGCATAGCATATATAAAATAAAATCAACAAAAATATATCTTTTTTATAGATTACTTATACAATTGATTCAAATCCTAGGCCCTGAACAATAACAAGGCACAGGATTTATCGTTTTTATGAGGTTCTTTAAATATGCTAAATGCACAAAAACTTACATTAGCAGTTCTCATTTCTGCGGCAATAATTTCCTCAGCTCAGGCAAGTGAGCAAAGTGAGGCAAAAGGATTTGTTGAAGATGCGAACGGTTCTATTCTCTTCCGTACAGGTTATATTCAACGTGACAAGAAAAATAACGTTGAAGATGACAGTTCATTTGCTCAATCAGCAATCGTTACGCTAGATTCCGGCTTTACCACAGGTATCGTTGGTTTTGGTGTTGGCGCAGTTGGTGATTTTTCATTCAAAATCGGTGCAAATAACAATAACGGCAACCAAATGATTCCTCGTTACAATGGCGTACGTGAAAATCCGTACGATCAATGGACACGTGGTGGTGGTAGCGTAAAAGCTCGTTTCTCGAATACGACTGTACGTTATGGTACTCAAGTACTTGATTTGCCTGTTCTTGCAAGTAACACTGCACGTATGGTTCCTGAATATTTCACAGGTACATTGTTAACCAGCCATGAAATTAAAGATTTAGAAGTAATTGCTGGTAAATTCACTAAAAACCAATATTCTGACCAAATTGCGACTGACCAAAATGGTTTAGATAGTGCCATTGTTTGGGGTGCAAAATATAAGTTTGATGATCAACTCAACGGTTCTTACTACGGCGTTGATGTAAAAGACAAACTTGATCGCCATTATGTCAATGTGAACTACAAGCAACCTCTTGCTAATGACAGCTCACTTACTTATGACTTCAGTGGTTATCATACTAAATTTGATAAAAATGCTTCATTGTCATACGCAACTGGCCCAGCTGGTGAAGACAAAACCAATAATATTTGGGCAGTTTCAGGAACTTATGCGACTGGCCCACATAGTGTGATGTTAGCGTACCAACAAAACAGCGGTAACATTGGTTATAACTATGGTTCGAACCAAGACGGCGGCCAAAGTGTGTATTTGCCAAACTCTTATTTGTCTGATTTCATTGGTAATGATGAAAAATCTGCACAAATCCAATATAGTCTCGACTTTGGCAAGTTAGGTGTATTACCAGGGCTAAACTGGACTACAGCTTATGTATATGGTTGGGATATCAAAACATCTAACGGTGCAGACGACTCAAACGAAAGTGAATTCTTCAACCAAGTAAAATACACAGTTCAAAGTGGTTTTGCTAAAGGTTCAAGCTTACGTTTACGTAATTCAATCTACCGTGCTGACGACGCTTATACTGCAGACTATATGCCAGACACTAATGAATGGCGTATCTTCCTTGATATCCCTGTGAAATTATTCTAATTCATAGATCTATCAAGCATAAAAAAACCTACGTCTGGCAACAGATGTAGGTTTTTTATTAGGCTCAGAATCTCAATTGAGAAACTCTGAGCTTATAAATTAAAGCTTATTTAGCAGCTTCAATTGCTTTTAGTACTTCAGCTTTAGCAACATCAGCACCTTCCCAACCACTGATTTTTACCCACTTACCTGGTTCTAAATCTTTATAGTGACTGAAGAAATGCTCAACTTGGCTAATCAACAATGGAGGAAGATCTGTATATTCCTTCACATCTTTGTAAAGTGGAGACAATTTTTCGTGTGGAACAGCGATTAATTTCGCATCGATACCACCGTCATCTTCCATTTTTAATTTGCCCACTGGACGGCAACGAATTACAGAACCAGCAGCAACAGGATGTGGAGTTACAACAAGTACGTCTAACGGGTCGCCATCTTCAGACAAAGTATTTGGAACATAACCATAGTTCGCTGGATAGAACATTGCTGTGCCCATGAAACGGTCTACAAACAATGCATCAGAATCTTTGTCGATTTCATATTTAATTGGTGCTGCATTTGCAGGAATTTCAATGATGACATAGATGTCATTTGGGGCATCTTTACCTGCTGGGATATCGCTGTAACTCATATCAATACTCTTTCGTTATGAAGTCAGATGTAAAATCCACTCGATTATAGCGTGGATATCATCAAAATGATGCCGATTATACAATGTGCACACGCGAAAGTTGATATGAATGATGACAGAATGACACTCAAGTCAGTTTAATCGTGACCACTAATAAGAAGATTGGACACAATATAGATAAGAACCAGACAATCGAGCGTAAAGTTGCCCAATTACTTAAATAGCAGATCCCATAAATAACTCTTAAAATAATATATGCCCAACCTAATCTCAGAATAAAATATTCTGGAACAACCATATATTCGGCCATTAAAATAGCCGTTAAGAATAAAGGTAAGCTTTCAAAACTATTTTGTTGTACGGCATTAGCGCGAGCAGCCAGACCAGTTGTTTTGGCAAAAAAAGCTCTCGGGTTTTGATTATCGGCAGGCTGAAAACCACCTGTAATTTTTGCAATTGCGGTAAATGCATATGGCAGTAAACATGCCACTAAAATAATATAGATAATGCCGCTGATGCCCTGCATAGTGCCATCCATCACTGAAAATACTATTGATCATGCTATCATAACATTGCGTTTTTACCTGAAATTTTATGCAATCACTTGTCAACACTGATGAATAGGGCCATGTATGCAACAACCTGATCAAAAAGAATTGTTTGAAGTCTTGGATAAGCAAAAACAGAATCAACTTCAGATAGATCGCATATTAAAGATCGTACTCCCTATTGTCGCTTTTTTACTGAGTGTGATTTGTGCAAATTTAAATTGGCAATCGACACTTGGCACCTTTGTTATTTTAACAATTACCTTTATTGCTGTCGGTATTAAACGACTTCCTTTGTGGCACTGGCTCATTGTGATTACGATATATTGCTTAGCAGATAATTATTTAAGTTATGGTCAGCTTGATTTAACTCACCTACGCCTGCAACTCGGCACAATGCTTGTTTTTGTGGGGATGGTTGGAATTGGACGCCCTTATATAGACCGCTGGTTTATAAAAAGTCATAAAATATAAAATAAAAAAAGCGCCCTAAGGCGCTTTTTTTATTAACCGATTAATCTGGTTTACGTAAGTCTTTACGTAAAATTTTGCCTACATTTGATTTTGGTAATTCATCCATAAACTCAACATAACGAGGGCGCTTATAGCCTGTTAAGTTCTCTTTAGCAAAGCTCAAAACTTCTCCAGTCGTTAAGCTTTGATCTTTTTTCACGATAAAGAGTTTTGGCACTTCACCTGATTTTTCATCTGGAACACCAATCGCTGCAACTTCCAATACTTTTGGATGTTTAGCAATAACTTCTTCGATTTCACTTGGGTAAACGTTAAAGCCAGAGACCAAAATCATATCTTTTTTACGATCTACAATTTTTGTATATCCACGGCTATCCATAACGCCGATATCACCCGTACGGAAGAAACCATCTGCTGTCATGACTTTAGCTGTCTCATCAGGGCGGTTCCAATAACCTTTCATGACTTGAGGCCCACGAATCGAGATTTCACCTTGCTCACCTAAAGCAACTTCTTTACCGTCATCATCTAAAATGGCAACTTCAGTTAAAGGTAACGGAATACCAATGGTGCCGCTAAATTCAGTAGAAGCAGGTGGATTTGCAGTTGCTACCGGTGAGGTTTCTGACAAACCATAACCTTCAATAATGGTTGTGCCCGTAATTTTCTTCCAAGCTTCTGCTGTAGAAGGTAAAACGGCCATACCACCGCCCATCGCCATTTTTAACTTGCTATGGTCAAGTTGTCTGAACTCTTCATTATTCACTAAAGCATTAAATAATGTATTTACCGCTGGGAAGAATGATGGTTGATATTTACGCAGTTCGTTAATAACAGCTGGTAAATCACGAGGGTTCGGAATCAAGATATTTGCCTGACCTTTATACATACCGTACATCGCGCAAACCATGAACGCAAAAATATGATAAAGCGGCAATGCACAAACAATACGGTCGCCTTTAGCACCATCGTTTGCTCCAAATTTACTTTGGAAAATGCCATCACACTGAAGTAAGTTTGCTACAAGATTACGATGAGTAAGCTCTGCACCTTTTGAAACACCCGTCGTACCACCAGTGTATTGAAGTACAGCAGTATCACTTAAAGTTAACGTCGGGCGCTTATAATTACTCGAGTTTTCTTTATTTAATGCCGAATTAAATTTAACGTGTCCCGGAATATTCCAAGCCGGAATTTGCTTACGTACTTTACGTAATACAAAGTTAACTAGAGTACCTTTGAGTGTACCGAGCATATCTCCTACTGATGCAACTACAACATGCTTCACTGGAGTTTTACCTAAAATGCTTTGGTAAACACTGGCAAAGTTTTCGATGATCACAAGTACTTCTGCACCTGAGTCATTTAATTGATGCTCAAGTTCACGCGCGGTATAAAGTGGATTAACATTCACTAATACTAAGCCTGCACGTAAGACAGCTAATGCAACTACAGGATACTGCAACACATTCGGCATCATCACTGCCACACGAGTTCCTTTTGCTAACCCCAAATTTTGCAAATAGGTCGCGAACTTACGGCTTGCAAGCTCCAACTCATTAAATGACATCGCTTTATCCATAAAGATAAAGGCATCACGAGAACCAAATTTTTGGAAATTACTCTCAAAAATATCAACAAGTGAGGTATTTTCCGCAGGCAATGCTACTGTTTCTGGAATCCCTGTCTTTTGGTATTCTGCAAACCAAATTTTTTCCATAATGCCATTATCTCCGATTCGTAATCCTTAGTAATAACTGTTATTCAATGCCCCAGCTATTCTTTAGCTTCTTGGTGCCAGAACATATTTAAAACTTATTGGCACATTCATGACACTTTCGAACAAGATTATGAGACAGAAGTTTTGACAATTTAACCCTGCCAAATTTTTTGCATGGAGTACAAATTACGTACTCCAAATTGCTGTCCTTTTAATAGTTATTCAATACCAACAAGTTCAGTTCATTGCTTGAACATGTTGCCATATATAGCGTATTTATGTTGCCAGACGCTAGCTTTATCTCTGAATCAACAGTTTATTTGCTTTTTGATATCCACGTGGTAAGAGCTGACCTTTTGAAGCTCGTTTACCCAGGTATTTTTGTAGATCATCACCTTTTAATTTTAAATGTTGTTGCCCTGCAACCACCTGAATTATTTCATCTAAGTTCAGGGTTGTCATGGATAAAATTTGCTCTTTCGCTTCAAGTTGTATCAACTTATTACCTTTACCCTTATTTAAATTTGGGAGCTCTGCCAAATCAATGATTAAGAGTCGACCTGCTGAACTGAGCACAGCCAAATGTGTCATATTTTGAGCAGATATTAATGGTAAAGCTTTTGATTTTTCAGGCACCGACAAGAATGTTTTACCTGCCTTGGCATTGGTATCTAGCTGTTTGGCTTGAGTTTTAAATCCATAACCTGATGTACTAGCAGCGATAAGATCAGACGCTTCATCTTCTAGATAAACATGAATAAACGACACACCACTTGCAGGAGCAAGTTTGGAACTTAATGGTTCACCTAAACCTCTTGCTGATGGCAAACTACTGATAGGTAAAGCATAACTACGCCCTGTCTCATCAAGGAAATAAATCCGTTGATTGGTTTTGCCCACAGCGTGACTTAAATATTGGTCGCCAGCACGGTAGTTTAAATTTTCTGCATCAACATCTGCACCTTTTGCGGCACGAATCCAACCTGCTTCAGATAAAACAACCGTTACTGTTTCTGCAGGTACAAGGTCTTGCTCTTTAATCTGGACAGCTTCAGCACGTACCACAATTGGAGAACGGCGTTCGTCACCAAACTTTTTCGCGTCTTCTTTTAATTCACCGATAATCAGGTTCTTTAAAGATTCAGGATTTTCTAATTGCTCACGAATAATGGCTGCTTTTGCTGCAAGTTCATCCTGCTCTTGACGGATTTCCATCTCTTCAAGTTTTGCTAAATGACGTAACTTGAGTTCTAAAATTGCTTCCGCCTGCACTTCATCAATCTTGAAGTGTTCCATCAATACAGGTTTAGGCTGATCTTCTTCACGAATAATGCGGATAACCGTATCAATATCAAGGTAAGCAATTAAAAGACCCGCCAAAATATGTAGGCGTTTTTCAATTCGGTTTAAATGATATTCTAAACGGCGAGTTACCGTTTTTTTACGAATTTCGATCCATTCCAGCAAAATACGACGAATCGATTTCACCTGAGGACGCCCATCTTCACCAATCATGTTTAAATTAACGCGATAGCTAGACTCTAAGTCTGTCGTTGCAAATAAGTGGCTCATCACCGCTTCAGCATCAATACGATTTGAACGAAGTACAATCACTAATCGTGTTGGGTTTGCATGATCCGACTCATCACGTATATCTACTACCAATGGTAGCTTCTTAGCCTGCATTTGATCGGCAATTTGAGTAATGACCTTAGAACCCGATACCTGATAAGGCAATTCAGTAATCACGATTTCATTTTTTTCGATGGTGTACACCGCTCGCATGCGGTAACTACCACGACCAGTAGTCTGGATTTTGAGTAATTCTTCTGGTGGAGTAATAATTTCAGCTTTTGTTGGTAAATCTGGCGCTGGAATATATTCAGCCAATTTTTCATCTGAAGTTTGCGGATTACGAATTAAGGCAATCGTTCCTTTAATCACTTCACGTAAATTATGCGGCGGAATATCTGTCGCCATACCAACAGCAATCCCCGTTGTGCCGTTAAGTAGAATATTAGGAATACGTGCTGGCAACGTAATGGGTTCTTTTAATGAACCATCAAAGTTATCTTGCCAGTCAGTTGTGCCCTGCCCTAACTCATTTAACAATAACTCACTGTAGGCAGAAAGTTTTGCTTCGGTATAACGCATCGCAGCAAATGATTTAGGATCATCTGGCGCCCCCCAGTTACCTTGTCCTTCAATTAAAGGATAGCGATAACTAAACGGCTGTGCCATCAATACCATGGCTTCATAACATGCAGAATCGCCATGAGGATGGTATTTACCAAGTACATCACCGACTGTACGAGCTGATTTTTTTGGCTTACCACTATTTTTCAGCCCTAATTCGCTCATGGCAAATACAATACGGCGCTGTACAGGCTTTAAACCATCACTGATATGTGGCAATGCACGGTCCATGATGACGTACATGGCATAATTCAGGTAAGCCTGTTCAGTAAATTCGGCTACAGAGCGGTTTTCTGTCGCTTGATGCGCAAGGCTGGTCATAGTCAGCTTATCTTCCAAATCAGTCGTTATTTTAAATGAGTCTTATGCTAAGTGGGCTATGTTACAGACACAAGAGGGAGTCTGTCACCTGAGCGTCAAATTATGTCTCATCTCTCTATATTTTTAGTTACTTGCTATAAAGTTAGGCAAAACTAAAGCCCGATCGACTCTAATCTTTTTCCTTGGGTTTCTTCACCCAATATCAAAATTACAGTAGCAACCAAAAGCAAAACAACTGTAAACATCATAAAAACGTGGCTAAATCCGTTCTTAGCCACCATCATATGTGTAACGACGATCGGTGCCAAAATCCCGCCTAAACGCCCCATTGCCGAAGCCCAACCAGAACCAAAAGCTCGAATATTGGCTGGATATTGCTCTGGCGTATAGGTGTATAACACTCCCCATGCTCCTAAATTAAAGAATGACATGAGGCAGCCCCAAAACATAATGCTGTTCACACTATCAGCTTGTCCAAAGAAATATGCAGACAATGCACAAAAGCCAATAAAAGAAGCCAGTGTAATCTTTCTGCCCAAGCGTTCTACAAACCATGCAGCTGCCAAGTAACCTGGTAGCTGTGCCAAAATCATAAGAAGAACATATTCAAAAGATTTAACAATGTCATAGCCTTGTTTCACCAATAAACTCGGCAACCAAGTAAAAATACCGTAGTAGGAATAGACAATCCCAAACCAAATGAGCCAGAGCATTAAACTACGGCGTGCAAAAGGACCACTCCAAAGCTGTTTAAAAGAAACCTTTTGTCGTATAGCTACAGGCATGACTTCAATATGATGAACAATTTGAACACCAGCTTGAGCTTCTAATTTTTGAACTAAAGCATGTGCTTCTTCAATACGACCACGATTAATGAGATACGGTATCGACTCGGGAAGTTTTTTCCAAATCACTAAAATATAAATCAGTGGGAGGCCACCCATGAGAAATGCAATATGCCAACCAAACTTAGGAATAATAAAATAAGAAATTAATGCAGCAACTAACCAACCTAAACCCCAAAAACTTTCAAGGAGTACAATAAAACGACCACGTACATGTGCGGGTATATATTCACTAACCAGTGTTACCGCAACAGGCAACTGTCCACCAAGACCAACGCCAACAATAAAACGAAAAATTGATAACCACTTTAAATCTGGAGCAAATGCACATAAGGCCGTCGCGATACTATAAATTGCCATGGTGGTCGCAAATATTGTCTTACGGCCAAATCGATCTGCTAAAGCCCCCGAACAAACTGCTCCAATCGCCATTCCCACAAAGCCAATACTCACAATCCAGCCACTTTCGGCTGGAGTTAGCGCCCAGTCTTTGACTAAAGTTGTCATGATAAAAGCAATGATTCCTGTATCCATCGCATCAAACATCCAACCTAGCCCAACCACCCACAATAATGTGTAGTGGAATTTGCCGATTGGAAGATTTTGTATACGTGAAATCAGGTCCATAGGAAAAACTCTACTGGAAAGAATTAGTGAGCAAGACAATATATTTAATTGTTATAGCATGCTCACATAGCATTCTGCATGATTAATGTTCGTCGGTTGAAGAAGCCGATTCTGCATCATCATCTTTATAAATAAATTTAGGCATTTCTAAACCAAAATAGATGGCAATCAAACGCAGGGTAAAACCGAAAATTAAGGTTGAAATGACGGTTAACTCTAAACTTAATCCTAAATCCTGACATACCCAATAACAGATGACCGCCACAAAAGAAATACTCGCATAAAGTTCGCGGCGGAAAACAAATGGGACATCGTTACATAAAATGTCACGTAAAATACCGCCAGAAACTCCGGTCAATACACCAGCTACAGCGGATACGACAAAACCGTGCCCCATTTGTAATGCAATTTGGCAACCAATGATGGTAAACCCGATTAAACCTAAAGCATCGAGCACCAAAAAGATGTTATGTAAGTGACGCATCCATTTGGCAATAATGATTGTGACAAATGCAGCACAACAAGTCAGAACCAAATATTCAGGATGTTTTACCCAAGTTAAAGGATAGTGGCCGAGTAGTACATCACGTACAGAACCACCACCCAAGGCCGTCACACAGGCAATCAGTACGACACCGAACCAGTCCATACTCCGTCGCCCAGCAGATAATGCTCCTGTCATGGCTTCCGCAGTAATCGCAATAATATAAATAACGGTGAGTAACATCGCCCTTTCCCTCAGGCCAAACGGTGGGCGTATTTTAAGGTAAAGTTATATGAATTGTGCACAGCATTGTTTAAATTTTTTTCCGGAGCCACATACACACGGTTGTTTCATCGTGACATTCATTTCTACAGTCGGATCAAGAAAAAACCATTGTTGTTGGTGACATACAAAATGTGAAACCTCATGGTGAACCTGAGCTTTTTGTCCATCATGATAATGGGCCTTGAACTCAACCTGCGCATGCGTTTTGTCTAATTTTTCTTTGGCATTGACCACCTCTAAACCCAACCATTGATTTTGTTTACTCCAGTCTGCAATAGCCTCTTTATCAAGCGCAGCTTGCTGACCTAAAGCAGTTGTTTTCACAATATAGTCAATTTGCTGTAATGCAAAAGCACTATAACGCGAACGCATAAGCTGCTCTGCTGTTAGGGCTTTTGCTGTGCCTAAATGTAAAGGCTCGCAACATTCTGCATAGCTGCCTTTTCCACATGGACAAGTGTGTTGAGTCATTCTGTGTTTCTCAAATAAAAAAATAGCTCAGATTTGAGCTATTTTATGATGTTTCTAGACTTAAAATGTCATTTAATCTTTTGATTCATCTTGTTCGATAGAAACAATATGAACTTTCTCGATTTTATGGCCTTCCATCGTCACCACTTCAAAGCGATAACCATCTGCTTCAACAGTTTCACCATTTTCAGGCAAGCGACCTAAATGGAATAACAAATAGCCCGATAAAGTAGAATACTGTTCACTTTCATCAACCAAATCACGGCCTAATAACAAAGATACATGGCGAATGTCGGTTGAACCTTCAAGTATTAATGAGCCATCTTCCAAGCTCTCAGCGGCTGCATCTAGTTCATCTTCATCTGGGAATTCACCCGCAATTGCTTCTAAGATATCGATTGGTGTTGCAATACCTTCAATTGAACCGTATTCATTTAAAACGATTGCCATTTGTAAAGGCGCTTGACGTAATTGCTCCATCACCATAAGTACTTGAGCATTTTCATGCACAATGACGGGTTCACGTAAATGCTTTTGGAAATCGACTACACCAGTTTCAATAAAGCCATTCAAAACTTTATGAGTGAGTGCAATACCCTCAATATTATCAAGTTCACCACGTGCAACAATCAAACGAGAGTGTGTCATTGACATTAAACGTTCTTTTAAAACTTCCGGCTCGTCGTCTAAATCAATCCATTCAAGTTCAGGTCGTGGCGTCATTACGGACTTTACTGGACGTTCTGATAAACCAAGAACACCTTGCACAAGTACACTATGATAAACACCATTGTCTTCATCAAAAACTTCATCTGCAAAAGCTTGAGTAGCTAATACGTCCTCTTTATCAGAAGATTGTGTATCTGAGCTAGAGCCACTGTTTTTACTTCCTAGCATACGTAAAACCGCAGAGGCCGTGCGATAACGCAAGTCTGTGGTTGTAACCAGCTTTTCCTGATTGCGGCGCATGCTCTGATTGATAATTTCCACCAAAACAGAGAAGCCAATTGCAGCATATAAATAGCCCTTCGGAATATGGAAACCAAAACCTTCCACGACCAAAGAGAAACCAATCATCATCAAGAAACCAAGACACAGAATAACGACCGTTGTATGCTTATTAACAAAGTCCATGAGTGGTCTTGATGCCCACAACATGATTCCGATAGCAATTACAACGGCAACCATCATGATTGATAGCTCTTTCACCATACCTACAGCTGTAATCACACTATCTAACGAGAACACAGCATAAAGCACAACAATCTGGACAATGACCATCCAGAACGCAGCATGAACAGGATTATCTTCTTTATGAAGTTGGTTACCTTCCATTCGTTCATGCAATTCCATGGTGCCTTTAAAGAGCAAGAACACACCACCGAACAACAAAATCAAATCACGACCAGAGAATGGATGATTAAGAATATGGAAGAGTGGTTCAGTCAGAGTCACAACCCAAGCAATCGAAGCTAAAAGTATTAGACGCATTCCTAAGGCTAATACTAATCCCAGTTTTCGAGCCTTACCACGCTGCTCTGGCGGCAGTTTTTCGGCCAAAATAGCAATGAAAACGAGGTTATCGATCCCCAATACAATTTCAAGAACGATTAAAGTTGCTAAGCCCACCCAAGCAGCGGGATCAGACATCCATTCAAAGATCATCGATCCTGCTCCTGCGCTGACTGAATTTTATCTTTATTTGGCAACACAGCAGGCATGCCCATACAAAGGAGGGAAAATGTTTTTTTAGGACAAGAAATTAAAACGGAGCGACTACAACCACTACCCATATTTGTTCATATGTTGTTAAACGAATTTTTAGTATAGGCAAGATTTAATAGAAATTCATCATTTTTATTTATTCATGACGGGCATTCACCAAACCCATACAAAACATGAATCTTTCTTATAAATCTGCTTATAAAGTTGTCATATCTTTGGCTTAGTGTAGACAAGAAATATGAACGTGATAAGGTGAAAATAAAGCAATGAATAGCGTATTAACAATGGCAGTAAATGATTCATCTATAACAGCTGTAAAAACAAAACAACCTCTTATTGCATTATATTGTGGTTCACGTGTAGGAAATAATCCAATCTATCGAGAAAAAGCAATTGAGCTCGCTCGCGGAATTGCTGAGCAAGGCTTTGGTTTGGTCTACGGCGGTGCAAGCATTGGCTTAATGGGACAAGTAGCCGACAGCGTACTCGAAAATGGCGGTGAAGCTGTGGGAGTGATCCCTGATTTTATGCTCAACTATGAAGAAGCACACTCAAGATTAACCGAATTACACGTGGTAGAAACCATGCATGAGCTCAAAGCCATGATGGCTGAACGTGCAAGTGCATTTGTTGCATTACCGGGTGGTTTAGGAACATTCGAAGAGATATTGGAAATAGCCACTTGGGGTCAACTCAACCAACATCAAAAACCCATGATTTTATACAACGTAAATGGTTTTTATAATGCATTGATTGCTCAGTTAGATCATGCGGTTCAAGAGGGTTTTCTCCCACTTCAACACCGCGCTAAATTGATTATCTGCGAAGACGTTGATCAAATTTATAACGTGATTAAAAACTTAAAAATGCCAAAAAGATTTGTTGTCTAGTTGCCCACCTACTCTCCATAAAAAAGCGGTCCTGCCGCTTTTTTTGTTTTAACTATTTTCACCGTGCCTTTAAAAGTACTTAGATTTAGTAAAGGGGTACTCAACATTGTCTTACTTTTTTTACTTTCAATTTGTTTTACACTAGACCAAAACGTTAACTTTCAAATGTTATGAATGCCACGCCGACTCACCAAGCCTTGCAACCTGAATATCGCCTACTCGTTCTTTTGGTTTCCATTGGCTTTTTTATGCAGGCTTTGGACACAACGATTGTAAACACCGCTATTCCTGCAATGGCTCATCATCTAAATGAAGATCCATTACGCATGCACAGCGTAGTAGTGGCCTATGTTTTATCAGTAGCTGCCTGTATTCCTTTAAGTGGCTGGTTAGCAGACCGCTTTGGTGTTAGAAATATTTTCTTATCGGCAATCGTTATTTTTACTCTGGCTTCTTTAGGTTGTGGTCTTTCTCAGAGCCTCAATGAGCTATTAGTTTTCCGAGTTATCCAAGGCGTGGGTGGAGCATTATTACTCCCTGTTGGTCGATTATCTCTTTTAAAAATTATTCCCCGAACTCAGTTCTTAGCTGCAATGAGCTTAATGAGTCTTGCAGGTTTACTCGGACCTTTGGCTGGTCCAACTTTAGGCGGCTGGTTAGTTGAAGTTGCAACTTGGCACTGGATTTTTCTCATCAATATTCCTATGGGTATCTTAGGCATCTTAATGACATTAAAAGTCATGCCTAATTTAAAAGAACCTTCAGTCAAAACATTTGATTTAGGCGGCTTCATCTTATTAGTGGTAGCAATGATTGGATGGTCTTTGGGTATCGAACATCTGGCATCACCTGAATATTCAAAATGGTTCAGCATTTCGCTATTAGTCATCGGCATAATCGAAACACTTTGGTATGCCTATCATTCTCATACCCATCAAAACGCATTATTCCGCAGTCGACTCTTTAGAAATAAAATTTATGCGATTGGTATTTTAGGTAATTTCTTTGCCCGCTTTGGTGGTAATGCCTTACCTTTTGTTTTACCACTCATGCTACAAGTGGCTTTTGTTTTTGAACCTTTTATTGCGGGTTTAATGATGATTCCTCTGGTTTTAGGTTCATTATTTTCAAAGCCAATCGTCAGACCGATTATTCAGAAAATTGGCTATAGACGTTTTTTACTTATCAATACAACACTGGTCGGGTTATGTATTGCCTCTTTTGCCATCATGACAGTCGACACTCCAACTTGGTTTAGAGCCTTACATTTTTTCTTATTTGGCACATTAAACTCATTACAATTTGTTGGAATGAACACTTTGACCTTAAAAGATTTGCCTCAACAAGATGCGAGTAGCGGTAATAGTTTTTTATCGATGATCATGATGCTATCAATGAGTATTGGCGTGGCGCTGGCAGGTACACTCATTAATGTATTTACCAGTTATTATGGTGCCGATCATGTGACAACAGCATTCCATGTCACTTTAATTTGCCTCGGTTGTATCAATGTCATTGCTGCACTTATCTTCTGGCAAATTCCCAAAAATACCCCTGTATAAGCTGTTGCACTTTTAGCGTGGTTTATCACTCTTGAATCACGTTATGATGGCGGCCTAACATCTTTAATGAGTTTTGCATGACCAAACTGGCTAAAACCTTTTTCACAGCACATCACAATACTTTAATCGGAATTGGCTTGGCATGTGTTATGGGAGTATTGGCTTATTTTGGTCTGTTCTATCAACAAAAAGCCGTGGCACAAGATTATCCAGTTCAGGGATTCGATGTCTCTCACCATCAAGGTGACATTGACTGGAAAAAAATATCACCAGAAAAGTTCCAATTCGTTTATTTAAAAGCGACTGAAGGTGGTGATTATAAAGATTCAAAATTTCAAGAAAACTGGCTCAAAGCTCGTGAACATGGGCTTCATGTAGGGGCTTATCACTTTTACCGTCTATGTCGAGATGGTAAAACACAAGCAGATAACTTTATTGCGACTGTGCCTAAAAAATCAGATGCGCTTCCGCCAGTTATTGATCTGGAATACGACAGTAACTGTATTAATACATACACCAAAGAACAATTAATTAAAGAAATTGGCATCATGCATGATCGCTTAAAACAGCATTATGGCAAACAGCCCATCTTTTATATTTCTAGAACTTTTATCACATTGTCTTAGTTGGAAATTTTTCTGCTACTCCCCTTTGGGTGCGCGATTATGAAGCTAAACCTGAACTCAAAGATAAAAGAAAATGGCTCTTTTGGCAGCATAGTAATCAAGGTAAAATTGAAGGCATAACAAAGCCTGTAGACTTAAATGTCTATGAGGGTTCAGTCAAAGAATGGCACCAATTTTTACAGCAGCAAGGCATCGTGAAAGCACAATAATATGCGCAAAATCATTCATATCGATATGGATGCCTTTTATGCATCAGTCGAGCTACGGGAACAACCTGAATTAAGGCATTTACCCGTTGTTATTTCGTCTCATCATCCGCGAGCTGTAATTGCTGCTGCATCTTACCCTGCCCGCGAATTTGGTTTGCGTTCAGCCATGTCGATGAGTCAGGCAAGAAAACTATGCCCTCAAGTCGTTATTATTGAACCAAATTTTGAAAAATATCGCACAGTTTCAGCTCAAATTCACTCGATCTTTCAGCAATATACGCTACTTATTGAGCCATTATCTTTAGATGAAGCTTATTTGGATCTCACTGAGAATTTAAAACAGATTGCGAGTGCAACTGAAGTTGCCATGCATATTCGAGAAGATATTTTCAGATTAACTGGTCTGACTGCATCGGCAGGTGTAGCACCCAATAAGTTTTTAGCAAAAATCGCCTCTGACTGGAATAAACCGAATGGTTTATGCGTAATAAAACCTTCGCAGGTTGCTAATTTCATTCAAGATCTTCCACTTAAAAAAATTCCTGGTGTGGGTAAAGTCACTCAGGAAAAATTACAACAGCTTCAGTTACATACGCTGGGTGACTTACAAAAAATTGAAGAGGCTATTTTAATTCACCACTTTGGTAAATATGGTCAACAGCTCTATCTATATGCGCAAGGGATTGATCATAGACCTGTTCAAGCTGAAAGAGCTCGCCAACAAATATCAAAAGAGACTACCTTTGATAGTGATTTTACTTTAGCTCAATGTCAGCCCTATTGGCAGGGATTAGCCGAAAAAGTCTGGCAGAGCTTAGAGAAAAAACAGCTCAATGCACGTGGTGTTAATGTCAAACTTAAACTCAAGAATTTTCAGACTTTACAACATAGTAAAAGCTTTAAAAGACCTATTCAGTCGCTACACGACCTAATCCAAGTTTTATTTTTATTATTAAATGAAATGCAGATTCCCGAACATTTCCAGTTCCGCTTAATTGGTATAGGGGTTTATCAGTTACAAACTCAATCAGATGACTTTCAACTTAACCTTTGGTGATTGACTACTTTTCACTCAAAAAGAGTGGATTTTGAACAAAATCTATTCCCTTTTGCTCCAAGTTTAGAGTAACCTAATCAGCGCATATTCATTACCCATGTATTTGCAACATGCTTAAAGCAACCTTTACTTTTGGCATACCGTCCTGTGATTGGCGTGACGACCAAATCCGAATATTACAGGGCACAAATGTGCCCTTTTATTATAATTTATTCTTTAATAAAAACATTTATATATTACAGTCCTGTTTGGTCATTTTAATTTTAGTTAATGGCACATTATCTTTATATAAATACTTTAAATTAAGTTGCGCTCCTTTATTTAATAATTCTTTCATTTTTATATTATCGCAAACACCTTTAACAATTTCAGGAACACCATTAACTTCCATTGCTTGTACCCATTCAGCAGGCATATCCGCAGACGTTATATGAATCAGACGATAATTCAACGTTAATTCTTTCCCTTGGGCCTCAACATGTTCTAAATTTGTTTCTCGATCTACTTGCATAGGCAAGTTTTTATTGATCATCTTGGCCCCAAAAGTTAACTGTAGCGGCAAATCATCCTTAATACTTTCTTTACACAAATTCTGAGGGACACTTGTAGAATATTCCTCTGTAATATATAACTGTTTATCCACCCCACGAGAAACCACCATATAGTAATCACTATCTGTAAAACAGTTCTTAGTGCTATATCTCGTCGCTGAAATCTTTGCAGAGTTTTGACTTCTCGTCACTTTCACATCACTATAGTTAGATGTATATCCCAGCTTTTGAAGCATTTCTTGATTTTCTAAAAATAGTTCTTTTAGTTTTTTCCCAGACATACTCATGCTTTGTTCAATACCATCCGGTGTGATTTGTTTTTGATGAAGTTTGGCATTGTCTGCATAGAGTTCCATTCCTTTTGGATCACTCTCATTTGACAACTGTTTATATTTTTCAAAGAACAATATATATTCTTGATCAGGATTTATAGCATGCGTTATTGTTGTCATTCCCAATAATCCTCCCAATATAATAATCTCTATTTTTTTTCGCATGATCATGTCCAATATATTATTTTATTCAATGCAGATATTAGCAATTTATAATAAATCTTGTCATTAATTAATTAATTAATTATAGCCACCAATATCAACTAAAAAAATTCCACTGCTTAATTCAATCAAGTACAATCTTTTCTATTGTTTTTAAATCAGGTAAAGCTTATGTCTGTGCAGCGTTTACACGTTACTTCACGCTACTGCGAAGTTGCGATTTCAGGTAATTTAGTACACTTAGCTGGGCAACTCGCAGATGATACAAGCGTAGATGTTACATCACAGACTCAGCAAACTTTAGATAATATTGATCGCTTATTGGCAGAAGCTGGAACCGATAAAACCCACATTCTTTCTGTCATGATTTTTCTAAAAGATATCGAAAAAGATTATGCAGCGATGAATGCTGTTTGGGATGCATGGATTAGTGAAGGACATCCACCAGCGCGTACTTGTGTAGAGTCCAAACTTTATACGCCGGACGTGCTTGTAGAAATGACGGTTGTTGCGGTACTTCCATAATTTTTATAAATATAAATCGAGATTAAATTGAGCAATATCTCTAGTTATATTGCTCAATTTTTTACTGCTTAAATAATTAATGTCAGTATCTTATTAGTGCTTATCAAATTGCTAAGCTTGCCCATACTTGTTATTCAAGATTAGGCACAATTATTTTTAATCTTTATTGCACCGAACGCTTATCTCAATCCAACGTTACCTACTTTTTAAGACTTCACAAAAGCATTTGACATTCTTTCTAGCTGTGGCGTTGCATGTAAAGTTGCCATCTCTGTTTCTGGACTCAATAAGTCTCTTCTTAGATCATGATAGTCAGGTACCTCACTGTAATGCAGCACACGATAACCAGCGAGTTGCAACAGACGACGTTCATATTGTTGATGCGCTCGGCGTAAACCATTTTCGCCAAGAACTACAACTACAACAACCTGATAATTTTGATCAAGTACAACAAAATCAGCTGCCATATTTTGATATTTTCGACGTGTATGCGCATATTTTGTAGTTAATAGTGCATCAAAGGATACATGTGCCAATACTGTAAATTTAGGCAAAACTGTTTGTAGTCTGGTTAATGTTATTTGCTCATGACTCGTTAATACTGCACGGCGCTTCAAGGCACTATCATGTTGATGCCTTCGTGAAAGACTTTTCACTGCCATCACAACAGCCAAAAATAATAATAAGATCGTAATTAGATAATACATGGGCTTAATCCTTTAAGTTTTTTATAATGATTTTGCTAGATCACACTTTGTTTTAATTGATAACGACACAGCCGTTCTTTAAAAGGTTCACTTAGTAATTTCACTTGTAGTTATCAAGCTTGGCTTAAATTTAGCCACCCTCACATTATTTATAATCATAGAGTCAACAACAATCAAGTGCAGCTCGTCAGATTTATGGTATTTATCATTTTTCGTTACGTTTTTTGTACTTTAAATCTGCAAAAATCTCACTATGCGATTTAAATAGACACATTAAAAACAAAAAAGACTCTGTTTAAGAGCCTTTTTTATCATTATCCACGAGCTTTTGATTTTGGTTTACTTTTACCACTAAACGGTCTTTTCTCACCTGTTTCACGAGGAGGCAAACCAGTATGTTGGGTTAGAACCTGTCCTTTTTGTGGACGTTTTTGCCCTGCTGCTGAGCGAGTCTGCCCCTGACCGCGTTTTGCTGAATCTCCCGCCACAGACGAGTTCTTCTTACTCGCAGATTTATATTCACCTTCAGCAGTACCTTGTGGCTGATAGGTCGGAATCAAATGCTGTTTCGAATTACCAATTAAATCGGCACGACCCATTTCTTTTAAGGCCTCACGAAGTAATGGCCAGTTGTTTGGATCATGGTAGCGTAAGAATGCTTTATGTAAACGACGACGCTTGTCACCTTTTACAATATCAACCTTTTCAGTATAGCGAGCTACTTTAGCAAGCGGGTTTTTGCCCGAATAGTACATGGTGGTTGCTGTTGCCATTGGCGATGGATAGAACGTCTGTACCTGATCGGCACGGAAACCATTTTTCTTAAGCCAAATTGCAAGGTGCATCATGTCATAATCTGAAGTACCTGGGTGTGCTGCAATAAAGTAAGGAATTAAGTATTGCTCTTTTCCTGCTTCTTTACTAAAGCGGTCAAACATTTGCTTGAAGCGATCATATGTACCAATACCCGGTTTCATCATCTTAGATAAAGGGCCATTTTCGGTATGCTCTGGAGCAATTTTTAAATAACCACCAACGTGATGTTGCACCAATTCTTTCACATATTCAGGGTTCAATACTGCAAGGTCATAACGTAAACCTGAACCAATCAGAATCTTCTTCACACCTTTAATCGCACGCGCTTTACGATAAAGCTGTACTAAAGGTGCATGATCGGTATGCAAGTTTTGACAAACGCCCGGATATACACACGAAGTTTTACGACAGTTCTTTTCAATTTCAGGGTCTTTACAATGCAAACGGTACATGTTTGCTGTTGGACCGCCTAAGTCAGAAATAATGCCTGTGAAGTTTGGTGCCGTGTCACGAATTTTCTCAATCTCACGTAAAATTGAGTCTTCAGAACGGTTTTGAATAATACGTCCTTCATGTTCTGTAATCGAACAGAAAGTACAGCCACCAAAACAGCCACGCATAATGTTGACCGAGAATTTGATCATATCAAATGCAGGGAAACGAGCATCGCCATAAGTTGGATGAGGCAAACGTGCATATGGAAGATCAAACACATAGTCCATTTCCTCAGTGGTTAGAGGAATTGGTGGAGGATTGATCCAGACATCACGTTCACCATGGCGTTGAACCAAAGCACGGGCATTACCCGGATTAGTTTCAAGATGCAAAATACGGTTTGCATGCGCGTAAAGCACGTGATCATTTGACACTTCTTCAAAAGAAGGTAAACGAATGACCGCTAACTCGCGTGGAGGTAACTTATGTTTAATTGCTTTTGACGGTGCCGGCTTTAATTGAACGATTTGAGTATCGTCATCTAGTTTGTCGCCTTCACGCACAATCGGATTTGCAACAATCTCTTTCTGGAAATCTTGATACTGAGCTAATGAGTTACCTTTTTCTTTTTCAACCTCACAGCCATCAATATCTTCAGTCATGACATATGGGTTAATAATTGGATCAACACGTCCAATCGTATCTACATCATTACTCGCAACTTCAACAAACTTTGCTTTTGATGCTTTGTTATGTTTATTAATAATAAATGCTGTACCACGAACATCTGTAATCTCATGGATTTTTTCACCTTTAGCCAAACGGTGCATCACATCAATAATGGCACGCTCACCATTACCATACATAAGCAAATCGGCTTTTGAATCCATCAGAATCGAACGACGAACTTTATCTGACCAATAATCGTAGTGTGCAATACGACGTAAACTGCCTTCAATTCCACCTAATAACACAGGTACATCAGGGAATGCTTCACGACAACGCTGGCAATATACTGTTGCTGCACGGTCAGGACGTTTGTTCGGCTCATTGTTTGGAGAGTAAGCATCATCTGAACGAATTTTACGATCTGCCGTATAACGGTTGATCATTGAATCCATATTACCTGCCGTCACACCCCAAGCAATGGTAGGCTTACCTAAAACGCGGAAGCTTTCAACATTGGTCCAGTCTGGCTGTGCAATAATTCCGACACGAAAACCTTGTGCCTCAAGCACACGTCCAATCACACCTGAAACAAATGACGGATGGTCAATATAGGCATCACCGCAAACTAAAATGAAGTCACACGCATCCCAGCCTAGTTGATCCATTTCTTCTCGTGACATCGGCAAAAATGGCGCTGGTTCAAAACACGACGCCCAATATTTGTCGTAATCAAACAACGCTTTCGGCGCAGTTTGCATGGTGTAGGCAGTAGACATGGCTTGCGAATCTCGGCTAGCAGATGGAGGAGTGACATCTAAAGATGAAAGCCGATCATTTTAACATGAATTCCATTCATTTTCGCTGTTTATAAAACAAACGAAAACAAGGATATAAAAATTAATTTGATTAAAGTTTATTCAATATTTTATTCTTCTAATAAATGCGGCGGAATAAAACCCACCGCAGTTTTAACTCACTTATTTACAGGGCTTAGAACAAGGCTTTTGGCAAACGAATTTGAATAATCTCATTATCGTCAGCCAATTTTGCGTTACGCCCTGTAGACCCAGGGAAGTTATTATCATTTAGAACAGTCAACGTTGTACTATTTTCAATAATGACATCTTCAATGGTTTCAAATGGGAAGGCAAAAACTTGTTCTGTCCCAATATCCCCTGCTCTTGCTGTGCCATAAAGTAAATTAGGATTGGCAATTTTAATTAAATCGACTAAATCTTCGCGACTTACTGGTTGGCCTGACTCATTTAATTTAATACGAATTAATTTTTTATATCCGCCTAAATTATTCTGAGTCGCATCACGCTCAATAATAATGCCTTCTTTATCATTAAAGAGTTGGAAGTCCCCAATATTGGTTGCCTTACTGTCTAACTGAAACCAATAATATTTTCCTGTATAAGCTTTTTTCTTCAGGTCAAATTGGGAAATCAATAATTGTCTTTCCGTTTCTCGAATTGATTTAAGCGGTTTCTCTACAAGAGGATAGAGATATTGGCCATCTGGAGAGATTGCCATTCCTTCAAAACCACCACTTTGCTGAACTAGAGGCTCTACAAAATTAATTTGCGCTTTATTGAACTGATTTTGAGGAGAGCGAAGTTCTTGCGTCGGATTTAGTGGATTTGGCAAAGCAATCGGAGCATCCAACAACACACCATCTGCTGAAAAATGAAGTAAATAAGGACCAAACTCATCCCCAATCCAATAAGTCCCATCACTAGTACGTTGCATTGACTCTGGGTCAAAATCAGCGCCCGTTAATAAACGCTCAGCTGTATCACCATTAACAATATTAAATGGAATTAACTTGTTTGGATCACGCAGTTGGATAAAGCTTTGCACAGTCACTTGATCCGTGCCTTTAGCTTTAGTTTTGAAATCAGGCTTTAATTTATAGATACGAAGTAAAAAGTCTGATGAATTATCTTGAGTCCCAAACCCGTTATCGGCCATTGCCATATAACTGCCATCTTCATTTTTTAATGCAGCAGAAAAGCCCTGTACAGGTTGACCTTTAAATGGAGGATAAATTCCATTTGCACCTTTCACATATGCGCCAGAGTCTGGACCAGCAGCGTAGGTTTCTACGGGTAACTTAGCAAAAGAAATTAGGGTCGGTTCAGTAACGTTTTCAGTGGGTGAGGTTTGTTCTTGATCGTTATCATCGTTACATGCCGTCAATCCTAAACTGGCACAGCATAATAATGCGACTAAAGTTTTTTTGCCCATGGTTTTATACAGTCGGTAAAAAATTAAGCAAATTTAATCAAGCTTATATGAAGTTTTTACTTCAAAAAGATGAAATCTTTATGGCGAAAATATGACAAGCTAACTATTCAATACACAGCAAAAATTGAATCTCTTTGATAAAACTGATTAAAGTTTTGTTGGCAGATATTCTCCAGCAATTGCTGCTTTCAAAAAGTTCTGGAACGTCGGGCACTTCATATGGTTTTCAGCAGGACACTCTGCTGCATGTTGTAATCCTTGACTAATAAAATGTAATCGCTTTGCCATTTGCTCTAATTGTTCAGCTTTATCTTTTAATTTTTGACGATCAAGATCAGGTTTACCATCTTGTCCAAACATTGTGGCGATTTCATTTAAAGAAAAACCCGCAGCACGACCTAAAGCAATTAATGCCAATTGATCAAGCACCTGTTTACCATACTGCCGGCGTAAACCTTGCCGCCCTATTGATTTAATTAATCCCTTCTCTTCATAAAAACGTAGCGTTGCTGTTGTGACTTGTGCCTTTTTCGCGACTTCACCAATATCCATAATACCCTCTTGACTTCAAGTGAACTTCAACTTGCACAATAAATTTATCACGTTTCATACGTATAAAAGCAAGGTGTAAAAATGAATATCTCCACATTGTTCTTTCAAGCTTTATGCCTCGGTATCGGGGCAACAGTAATTATGGATATCTGGCTGTTAATACTAAAATTATTCAAAATTCCAACCTTAAACTTTACCTTTCTCGGACGCTGGATTGGTTGGATATTTCAAGGCAAATTCATACATCAATCCATTGCCCAAAGCCCTCAAATTAAGGGTGAATATTTACTGGGTTGGATCACACACTATAGCGTTGGGCTGATTTTTGCCTTGAGCTTTCTTTGCATTGTGGGCTCCGATTGGCTCATTCATCCTCAGTTTTACTCAGCACTAATTTTTGGTTTAGTCACTGTTCTCATTCCTTTTTTTATTATGCAACCTGCTATGGGTAGTGGTTTCGCTTCTTCAAAAACCCCTCATCCATTTTTGAATTGTCTAAAAAGTTTGCTTAACCATAGTGTTTTTGGCTGTGGTTTATATCTCACTGCAAAAATCTTTCAAATTTAAAATAAAGGAAAATCTCATGAAAACCGTTGCTATTATTTACCATAGTCGTCAGGGTCATACCCAGTTTATTGCTCAGCAACTTCAAATTGGCGTATTAAGCCAAAAAAATATTAAAGTAGATCTACTGAATGCTGAACATCTCATTGAAAACCCTGAAATACTTATCCAATATGATGGCTTAATTTGGGGATCTCCGACTTACTTAGGCGGAGTGTCCTCCAAATTAAAACAACTCATGGATGCAACTGGTCCATTGTGGAAAAAACAGAGCTTTAAAGGAAAACTAGCGGCTGGGTTTACCGTATCATCCCTTCCCGCGGGTGATAAACAATCGACATTAATTTCACTTTTTACCTTTTGCATGCAACATGGCATGTTATGGATCGGTAATCCAATTCTGCCCGAGCAACATCAAGGTGTGCCTTATTCTGAAGCAGCTAATCGTCTTGGTTCATGGTCAGGATTAATGGCTCAGGCTGAACACGGTAGTAGTCCCGATAGGTTTGATGACGGAGACATTAAAACTGCTCGATTGTTTGGAAGTAATTTTGTAATGACCTTAAATGCTTATCTGGGAGTGTAAGATTATGACAGCACAAAGGATTTTATTTTCGCTCATTTTATTTGCAATGATGTCATTTATAATTTAGGGAAGTACGACGTTCAAAGCACTAGGCTCAGTTCAAAATTTCTTTTCATTATAGATATCCGCATGAGGTATTGCGTGGATATTTGATTTCCCAAGTGTGTTGATCTGTACTCCTGTAGCACAGAAACTAGTCGACATCGTATTTAAGAAAGTTGAAAAAGTATATCTGTAAGTTAAAACGTACAAAACTTGCGGTGAATTGCGGATATCCAGCTTTAGTATTTTTTTATAATATATGAAACATAGAGAGACAGGATGTCTCATTGAAGAAGAATAAGAACGCAGGAAGCGGTAGTTGACAGGAGTTAGCTACATAAGCTGAATACGAAGGAACCTCGACAGGATGTCGGGGTTTTTTCATTTTAATCATACAAAATTATCACTATTTTCTTGTGCTGAGCAACAGAACTTATATTGATCCATTAGTTACAGCTGAATACCATGATTTCATTTGAAACTTGATTATCGGTTTTATATTTTGCTTACCTCATCTTTATCTAACAATTATTTTAAACCAACTCAAATACACATTTTGAGCCTCAAATTTTTTACAATTGTTTTAATGACAATAATGACGGGATGTACGAGCTTAGGCCCGAATAGTGGTTCATTTTCATGGCGTTCAAATAAGCTCTCGTCTGGTCTACAAAAAGCTTATTCTGTTCCACAAAGCACAGCAAATCGGTTATCTCCAATTATTATTCAAAGTGCTGATCAATATAATGTACCTCCTCTTTTACTTGCCGCGGTCATAAGACAAGAATCGAGTTACAATACTAACGCGCTATCACCTACGGGTGCAGTAGGTTTAACTCAAATTATTCCCAGCTATTGGCAACAAACTTGTGCTGGTAATTTGTATGATGAATCTACAAATATTCAATGTGGTGCTTATATCTTAAATCACTATTATCAGTCAGCGGATAGTTGGTTTAAAGCCACTGCTTATTACAATGTTGGACCTACAGGATATGAGCGAAGTTTCTGGACACGTCACAAAGCTAAGAAATATGCCCGATCTGTTAAACGTCATCAAAAAGCTCTAAAAAGCGCCTTATAAATTAAGGTCAAATAAAAAGCCCATCTGTTGATGGGCTTTTTATACAAGTAATTTTATTCGTCAAATAAACCTTCAAATAGAACAGAAGATAAATAACGTTCTCCACTGTCTGGAAGAATAACAACAATCGTTTTGCCAGCATTTTCAGGACGTTCTGCAATTTTAGCAGCCGCAGCCAAAGCTGCTCCACTTGAAATACCCACTAAAATGCCTTCCTGCGTTGCACAATTTCTTGCCCACTGAATTGCTTCTTCACTAGTTATTGGTAGGACTTCATCAACAAGATCTAAATCAAGATTCTTTGGAATAAAGTTCGCACCAATTCCCTGAATTTTATGTGGTGCAGGTGTAATATTCTCACCATTTCTAGTTTGAGTAATAATTGGAGACTCAGCAGGTTCAACGGCTACAGAGTACAAAGGTTTATTTTGAACTTGTTCGAAATAACGAGAAATACCAGTAATTGTGCCACCAGTACCTACACCAGCAACCAAAATATCGACTTGCCCGCCTGTTGCTTGCCAAATTTCAGGACCAGTTGTATCCACATGGATTTGTGGATTTGCTGGATTTTCAAATTGTTGAGGTAGAAAATAAACATCTGGTTGTTCAGCTGCTAATCGCATAGCTTCATCAACTGCACCTTTCATCCCTTTCGCAGGTTCAGTTAAAACTAAATTGGCACCGAGTGCTTTTAATACTTTTCTACGCTCAAGACTCATGCTTGCAGGCATAGTTAAAGTAATTGGGTAACCCTTAGCCGCTGCAACAAAAGCCAACGCAATCCCCGTGTTACCACTGGTTGGTTCAATAATATGCATGCCTTCTTTTAACACACCACGCTTTTCTGCATCTGCAATAAGTGCCGCTCCAATACGACATTTCACAGAAAATGCAGGATTCCTACTTTCTACTTTTGCTAATACAGTTGCATCAGTTTTAATCAAACGATTGATACGAACTAAAGGTGTATTACCAATTGCTTCTGCATTATTTGAATAAACTGCGATCCCTAAATTATTGGGAGTTGGAAATTGCTGGTCGGTAGACATGTTATATCCTTATTAAATTTGGAATGATTCTGAATCATTATAGGCCTGTCAAATAAACAGGAAAGTAGAAAACATTAAGTTTTATATATTTTTAATACTTTAAGTTCAAAAAACGATATTTATTAAAGTATTTAAAATAACAAAGAACAGTTTCGCAAATATGAAATATATGCAAAAATTTATTTTTCAAAATAAAATCTTTTAGCTTATACTTATAAGTTGTTGAAATTTATTGTGTTTAGAAATATAAATTCTAGGTTTAAGCCCGAAAAACTCTATTCTTTTCTTCCATGAATCTATAGCTAATAAAAATTGAATAGAACTAATATCAGTAATTTTCTGAATATTTTTATCAAATACAAACCATAAAGCTGCTGAATTAATAGTATATTCAATATTTACTTCTTTTTGCATTATAAGTTCTATTGATGTCTTTGATTGCTCAATATTATAGATTAAAGACTCTGGTTTACTAGCAATTTTAACTGATATAATTTCATTATCTTTATACAAATCAGCAACCTCAATCTTATGTTTTCTTTTCCCTGTTTCTATTGCTCTAATTTCCTTGAGTTGTCTATCTAACAAAACATAGCCGTCTTCTTGACTTAATTTCTGATTAAAATAGTATTCTCTATATAAAATTTTATTATCAGTAGCCACTTCTTGATCTAGATTTTCTGCTTTTTCAGCTCTCCATTTCAAATATTCTGTTTCTATTAAATCTTCTTTCAAAATAGTCTCTATATTATCTAAAGATCTTTTAAGATATTCCATAAAAGTAGAATTAAAACAGAACCACTCTCCATTCTTTAAGAAATAGCAATAGCCTTCTAGTTCCTTATAATAGTCAATAACTTCTTTTATTGGACTAGTATAAACACCACTATCCTCCCTTTTAAATTGTATTTTAAGATTGTCTAAATTAACTACTTTTTCATCTTCAACAAATTTAGCAATTTCTAAAATATCTAAACTATTACCTAACTCCCTTCTAGAAGTTTTTCCTTTTTCCTTTCTATAAACAATTTCATAACTATATTCACTATAACTAAAACAAATATTTATACCAAAGGCTTTGATTTCCTCGATTCCAACAGCAAATTTATGGTCTAATAATGATGTTAAAAGCTCATTATCTAATTCTTCTACTAAAATTTCATCCGTTACAGCTTCCAATTTCGGTAAGTTAATAATAGGGTTCCCTTTTGCTGTATCACTGATACTATTAAAGATTTCAACTAATTCCTCTGGCCTTTTATTAATATCCATTTGGATAGAATCGGCAAAAATTATATTTTTCTCTCCCCATATTTCTTTATCTGTCGCTTTAAGTTTTATATGCTCAACTGATTCACCAGATTCATAACTGTCCTTCACAAAACTTGCATATGAGGAAATATCTTGTCTTTTTGTACCTGTAAAATATCTACTCTTTTTCAAAAGAATTGTATTTTCATCAGCCATTCTAACAGCCAAGCTAATACCAAAATCAAATTCTATAAATTTTGATAAATAAAAATGGGATTTACCTAAACTAACAGCATATATTTCTTTATTATCATCTGTATTCCGACATAGCAATAAGCCATAAAAAAAGTGATTACTAGGTGCTTTTACATCTTTATTAAAAAATTCTCTATAAGTTGTCCACCACCATATTTCATTTCCCTTTAACTTTTCTGAAAAATAAAATGTCATCTCATAATTTCCTGAGATTATAGTTTTTTGCTCGACCAAATCAACTTTTTCGATTTTTTCTATTAATTCATCATATTTATTTGGTCTAATTTTATAAATATTATATGTATTCCCCATACTTTTACCTTTAAATTCCTATTTATGATTAAAAGTTATACATCAATAACAATATAATTATAAATATTTATTTTTCAAGCAAAAAAAACACCCTCAACTTAACAGTTGAGGGTGTTTCGAATAATGAGCTGGCGATGACTTACTCTCACATGGGAAACCCCACACTACCATCAGCGCTAAGAGGTTTCACTTCTGAGTTCGGGAAGGGATCAGGTGGTTCACTCTT
>Ga0105243_10000256_pt1 | contig 60961 bp, 70 predicted proteins | sample KBSM34metaG_FD_81525 | JGI IMG/M metagenome (GOLD analysis project Ga0105243, IMG submission 81525) | Miscanthus rhizosphere microbial communities from Kellogg Biological Station, Michigan, USA - KBS M3-4 metaG | ecosystem: Host-associated > Plants > Roots > Rhizosphere > Soil | place... | reverse complement strand
CTCGGTGTCGTTGTCTTGATACAACCGGATTGGCCGTGGATGGGCCAGGCGCCTGGGCATGGTCTTTGTCATGTGGCGTTTCATGGTGATGCCGCGTTGAATCGTCGTCAACCTCATTTCATTCCCATCCCCGTTTTTTTATGAACGCCTCGCACTCCAGCTTGGCTCTGGTCAGGTCGAAGTAATAGCGGGGCCACCCGTCCTGGCCATCCACCTCTCGATGCAGATCGTTGAATACATCCAGGAAAGCCAGCCAATTGCCTCGGTCGCAGTAGGCTGGGCGCGGGTTGATGTAGATGCGCCAGTCCTTGCCAGCCGCTTCCCAGAGGCCGAACTCTTCCTCGAACTTCCAGGTCATCGCCAATTGGACGTGTACTTTGGCTTGGTTTCGTGCGCCATCCAGCCCTTGCCACAGACCAGGCACGGCGCGATGGGCGGACCGGACTGGCCACTCTTGATTGTCTCCACGTGCGCGTAGCAGGTGGGCGGCAAGGCTGGCAGGGCCGGCAGCTCAGGGTTGAAGAAGGGGTTGTAGGCCCCGTGATGTTTGGAGTGTTCTCGTCCTTTGCTCATAGGTTTTGTTAGTCATCATCGTCATCGTCCCAGTCGTTCTTAACTTGTGCCCATATTTTGGACACTAAATTGTCGGTCTTCTCCTTGGCTCGGCGCGTGCTCTCATCCATTGGCCTGGCTTTGTTGGCCGGCATGGGCCCGCCGAATTCCCATTCCCAGTTGCCTGGCTCTTCGCCACGCCATTCGGTGATGCCCACTGATGGGGTGCCTGGCGTGATCACGATGCCGCAGTGGTCGCACATGAGCGGCACTTGGTCATGAACGATGGACTGCATCACCATGCCATGGACCGTGGTCGTATTGGTAGAGTGTACAGGTGGCAGTTTGCTGTGGTCGATGTGCACTTTGCGCAGCTGGAAACCAGCGGCGATGTCTTTCTCGTGCTGGTTATAGGCACGAGCACAGGCTGGGCAGACTAGTTTGCGAGTTGATCCGTTCATTTTGGCATTGTTTCGATTAGGTGCATGGCGAACAGGGTGGCCTCCCTGTTAGGTTCATAGATGAATTCCTCTGGCATCTCCTTGGCTTTCACCCATAAATATTTTGGAGGCGGCGGCATCTGCCATTTGAAGCCCGCCGCCTCCACTGCCCTTGGCAGGTAGTGGACGGACATGTCCACAATCTCTTGGGTGGACATGATACCCACCCAACAATGGATCTCAGGCAACCACCCAAGCTTGTTGGCTAGCACACTAGGTGCCTCATTCGGAGTCCACATGAATGAGTAATGGGTGTTTATCTTCCCATCATCCATGTCCTTGGGCACGATGCGCACACTTAGGCTGCCACACTGAGGAGTGCAGGCAATGCCACGGCTAGCTAGCTCTTGCATGGTGCAGTACATCCAATACATACAGGCCATGCCGCGATTGCGCAGGACTGCGCCAACCCATTTTGTCATACGCATATCCACGGCATGGTAAATCTCGTCACGTTGTGTCATAGCTTCACCCTATAGAACACGCCAGGGCTGGCGGTTAGCTCAGTGTCAGTCCAGTTAACGGAATGGGTTTGCCAATGGACTAGGTCCTGCGAGATCTCCAACACCCCAGGCGGCGCTAGCACAGTGATGGCCCCATCCTTGAATGTTATCCTGCTAGGTAGCACGACGGCACGCCAGTAACCGGTGTCTGGCATCTGCCATTCGTCACCTACCGCTACACCATGAAGCATGTTAACCCAGTTAGTGCCATCGTCAGAGTAGTCGATGTCGATTGGGCTAGGTGCCTGTGCTGGCTCAGTGTTAGTCCAGGTGCTTGGACCAATGCTAAACTCTGGTATAGCAGTGAAGCCATGATCTACATAATCAATGAACGTTCTGTTCATAACTAATGGACCCGGCTGGGCTGCGTTATTGGTTACGATGAACTCATCTAGGTCCATGATTTTATTGACCACCTTAAAACCTAGCCAACCTACTACGCCTACTCCAACGCCGACGACGATGACGGCTGGGATGAAGGCCAGGCCCGTGCCTTGCTGTGCTATTTCACCGGGCCCATCCCATGGCAGCACCGGCAGAACATAGGTAGGCGGCGCCTCCTGCGCCTGCAATGGAGCCACGGCTAGGCTAGCAGCAATGGCTAGGCAACTAAACCATTGGATGATCTTAGCTGGTAGGTTTGGACACAGCAGCGTGATGGCCAACACTATGGCGTCAACTATCTGGCTCTCGAATGTCAGAGCCAGTACCAATACGGGCAGCATCATTAGTGCTACCCATGCGGATTGAGTGAACGTGTTCATACATGACTAACCTTTCTGTTGTTTGTTTACTATGCCAATGGAGGATAGCTGCCGGCTGCGCTTATGGCTTGCTCACTCAAGCCGCGCCCAGCCCTGCTGATATGTTGCCGGATCCAATCGCGTAGCTTTGGGTTGATGTCGGCCAGCCACCTGACATGGTCGGGGTGACTTGAGGTTTTTTGCGGCTGTGTGTCTTCATCCCAGGCCCTTAGGCAGTAGGCCATCACCCTAATCTTCGTCGCCATAGTTGTTTCTTGAGCCGTCTTCTGCCAGTTAAGGAACAGACGCACCGGACTGCCTTCACTTGTTTCAAAGTTGAACAGCGAACCAGCAAAGGCCAATGCCTTTTTGGGTTGGACTGAATGGTAATAGGCCAGCGATCCCACGATGTAGCCTATGTGATCCTTTGTGCCGGTCGCCTTTCTTAACACCTCCTCAATGGAATGGCCCATGTTCTGGTAAGCCAGGAGGGCTTTGGCTTGGGTGAACGTAAGCCCAGATGGGTTAGCACGGAATGCGATCCTTGCTATGCAACCAAGGCTGCGCGCAAGTGCCGTGGTGTTCTTCATCCCGCTCATGATCATCATCGTCCCAACAGTTCTTGCCTTTCCGGTATCCAACACCTCCATTATGTCAGGTGACCAGCCCTTGGACAGGAAGAACTCGGCCGTCACTCCACTGCGCCTGACTGCTTCCAACCTGTGCTGGCCTTGGATTAGGTTGCCATTGGTATCAAAGCAGATGGGGGCCGGGGCCAGTCGCCATGAACCATTCCTCAGCTCGGTGATATACTTTGCGACTGTGCTGACGGAGATGGGGCGAGGGATGAACGTGCCGGCCAGCACTCGCTTCCAGTGTTCATCCATTATTTCTCCGGCTTGTTTAGGGGTGATGCTAACGTTTTTCATGTCCATAACTTTATTATGATTGCACCACGCGCACTCCGATCGTCACTTCCAACATAATCCTCACTTCGGAGGTGGCGCCAGTGACGGCGGGCTGTGATGGGGTTGGGGTTTGGATGCTGGCACCGAGCTTGCGGAATTCTTCTTCCAGGTTTTCCTCGTGCCTGGTGAGCTCTGGACTTGGGAACTCTGGATGGGTCCGCTTGATTGGCCGCTTGATTATCGTGCGCCGCACTTCGCCCTTTAGAATCTTGTTGCGCACATACCAACCCAGTCCGGTGATGCCACGTTTGTCGGGACGATCGATTCCCAATGTGGCGAACCATTCCGGGTGATCCCTGAAGGCCGACTGCCAATCAATGTAGTTGGGGTGGTTGCCTTTGCCTTTGTATTCCCTGACCAATCGTTCAATCAGGGCGTGGTGTTTGGCGAACTTACTGCGTGGCCCGTAGACGGGCTCTGATGGGCTATCTGCATTCATTTTATGGTTAGTTTGATGTTGATGGCTAGTGTTGATAAGCGGTAGCCATTTCCGCTTCCGAACTGCCCAGTCTCGATGAGGTTGGGATTCAGTCCAAGAGCCTTAAGTCTCTGTCTAAACTTGTAGATGACGTGACAGATCTCACTGTCCATCCGGCCGTTGCCATTGCCTTCATGTAACCAGCCCTCGATGGCGTCCTTCAATTCCTTAGCCGACATCCAGCCCGTCCCTTCGACCCGTCTGGGGGTGGGTTCACCGGCCATGGTCAGAGCATGAGCAGCTAACGTAGCCACCACCATGAACTCAGCCAGCGACACAGCGAAGGGATTGACGCCATTGATTCTGATATACTTATTGATTGTGCCGGTGCCGCCCACGATCCACAGGCAATCGTTGGTGATGTAGGCTTCGGCTCGCATCTGTTCAACCCAAGTGGGTTCCAGGTGGGGAGGTTGGCAGTAGTCCATAAAACAAGAAGACCGCCCGGACGGTTAGGCACGCTGGACAAGGAGGTGAACCTACGTGCCCGGGGATCCATCCGAGCGGTCTACAAATTATGATTCGGTCAGAATCGTTAACAACTTGAGCACATCATTAAGCTTGTTGGTGATCGTCTTCACCTTTGGCGTCACGTCGCGCCATGGAGTGGAGCTTGCCTGGTGAGATTCGATAGCAATCTCCAAGAACAGCCGCTGTAAAAGATCTTCAGCGGTGAAGTAGTTGGATATGGACGCTAGGTCCTTCTCTGTGCTGTCACTGGCCCTGGCATGCGGACAGGTTGGTTCTTTATGCATTAGGTGTTGGTCTTTCTATTGTGGATGGTTGAATACGATGCGGGCTAAATCGTTAGCGTTGTGATACAGCTGCCGTGGGCGTGGGCCCCACGAGTCCCATAGTCTCTCCAGTGTGCCCATTGGCACCCAATCATGGGTCAGAGCGAAGTTAGGATTTTTCTTGGTTAGCGCTGACCATTTAGTAAAGGTGAACCCCTTCCGGCGATAGTAAGCTACGTAGGCTGAACCATTTCCGTATTCGTGGTTGAATCTACTATGGAAGATACTGTCCCGAATCAGCCTAGCCGCTGTGATTAACAGTGGCCGCTTGCGACCAGTGCCGGTGATGAAGTTGTCAGCGTTCCCTCCACACATACCAAGGTAGCCCATCATACAATTTGGGAACGCCGGATAGCACAGCATCTGCCACCAGTCGGTTAAAGGCGCTACCGAAAATGCTGGAGCGACTCGGTCCAACCACCAGTTACCCAGACTACAATGCAAGGTAAAGAACGCTGCGATGTATGGGAGTGAGACTCGACTGATGCCCACGTATCTGATCGGATAGACACCAGGCGGGAATTCTATGACGCCATAGATGTAGGATGGGACCGGCTGTGTGATCAGCCGCAGTCCATCAGGCAGGATGAGGCCGTTAAGATCAAAGCCAGTGTGCTGAAGCCGGTCCACGAATTGATCGATCCTGATCTCATTGGTGTCATTGAGGTAAGCATAGCTGTCACTAAAAGATATCGTAGGTTGACGGCGTGCCGGTCGTTTTGGGTTTGGTTTTGCCATAGAGAAATACGATCCTTAATAGGTTATTGAAATCGATACCCGTGCCATTCACATCACGATCAATTTCAGCGAGGCGCTGCCCCATCGTCATCGGTGGGATAGGTGGGTCGTTCGTGATCCATGGATACTTCAGCACGAACAGCGGATCCTTTAACGACCAGGCCTGCCATCGTTCCAGGTCAGTTATGTCTGGGTGTTTTCTGTAGTTGGCCATGACTGGTGCGCCGGTGACGCTGTAATTAAAGGCACGTCCGAAGAACGCTGACCTAGCCAAGGAGTATGTCTTGCCTAATTCTTCGTTGTGAATGAATGGCCCAAGGCACATCCTAACGCCATTCCCAAAGTATTCGCAGTTGGCTAAGGCTGGCACGTAAAGTGGATCTTCCAGCGATTCCAAGCGCTGTGTCATGAAATAACATTCTGGCCAACGAGTGGTCACCCACCTCGTCCTGTCCCACGTAGATGTCAGGAGGATCATGATCCAGGGCATGGCTAGTGTATAGGTGCCAGCCTTTATGGGAGGATCACCTTTATATGTATTCCAATAGCTGTCCGACATCCGGACGGCGTGCAGTTGAGGTGGTATCTCAAGGACGCCAACAACCACGTTGCGGCCCACGCTGTGCAATAGGCGCACCCCATCGGGTAAGATGCCTGGAATGTTAGGCCCAGCACAGTGAGCCAGTAACATCTGCTCGATGAAATAGTTCGATGAGATGCGCGAGCCTTCGCATGTAGCAACGATGTGATCCAATTCTATCTTCACTTGTCCTCCACCTTGGTGATGGTGTATTCATTGGGTTGTAGATCCATCCAGCCCATCGAGCTAGCCATAGCGGCATGAGACGCATCGTCCTTGTCGAACGTGTGCGGCATGACGACGGTCTTGCTCCACGTGATAGTCACCAGCTTGGTCGGGTTAGGTTTGGTTTCCATTCTCCTCTTGGGTTTTTTGTGTGGTGTTGGCTTTCGCTTGGCTCGCTTCATAGAATAACAAGAGAGAGGCCGTGATTACCCGGCTATTGACAATCGCATGACCGATTGCCTGTAAGGGAATGGAGGCGGCTAGCTTCAAGCTGTGTTCATGAGACAACTCTTAGCTAGTCACCTGCATTTGTGTGTCCATCCACACCGCTCTCTCTGTCCCGAGGCGGGCGCTGGCCTTACTCAGTCCCGCTCCGGAAATCGTCCCGGTCCCAGTTACCAAGGTAGATGGGCTGGTACCGTTTCTTGGTTAGCTTATCCATCCATTCATCTGGGAATGGTGCCGGCTGGTCATAAGCGTCTACGACATGGCCCAGTTCTCCGATCGGAAAGCGCACCCCATCCACCACCGCTTCCACGTGAAACTCCGGCCGCTTGCTATATAACCGGCCAACCACAATGTGCAGTCCTGGCCGGTGCTTTTCGTCGGCTGTGTCTACGCCGCTGGCAAAGGCCGACATGTCCACGTGACTATGGATATCTCCGAAGTAGCGCCAGCCAGCCCGTAGCAAGGGCACATCGTAGTCCACGTGCCCCGGACCTACTGTCTGCGTTGGCACAACAAACGTCACCTGTCCTGTTTCATGCACAGCCAGTAGCACAGCTACCTCTGTGCCCCAACGCGCCGCCACATGGGTAAAGAAACCCATCACCATCTCGAATAGCGGCTGGCTTATGCGCGGATAACGGATGCGTAGGAACGGGCGATGCTCTTTCAACTCAGCGTGGAAGTCGTCCGTTGGTACGCATGAGGTGAAGAACTCGTGGTTGCGACAGATGAATAACCCATCGGCTGTCACCATGTAGAACATGGAGTCAGCCGGCCAGGGCATGTCATCGCCTGTCTTTAGGATTATCGGTGTTGTCAGTTGGTCCATGGTCTATGTCCAGTTTGGTTATGGTTAGGTTGGGTAGTTCCCTTAACCTCTCGGTTAAGTCGTCTAACGCCTTGGTAACAGCTTTCAAACAACCCTCCGCGATTAACTCCTCAGTATCATAGACGGGCTGAGTCCGGTTGATATGCTTGAGGATTTTGAGGTTGCCTTCGACTGGCCCAACCTCGTCCGTGATGGTGATGATGAGGTGGATCATCTCGGTGGTGGTGGTATAAGTGTTCCGCGTTCCTTGTTTCGTATCCACCCTTCCGGCAGCTGCACTTCGCCCCTCTCAACTACGCGCAGCCAAGCTGCTGCCAATGAGAAGGCCCATCCATTTTCGATGCACAGCTGGGCTGCCTTCGGATTGTTGGGCTTGCTCAAGAACCACTTCTCACCCAACGCATTCATGCGCCTGCTCTCTGCGACCAGCAGCCTGACCGGCACACTATCGGTTGGTAACTCTACTGGCATTTGCGGCGCCGGCTTTTGTTTCTTCTGTTTCTTCTTCATCCCTTCTCTCCTGCTTTGTGGATGAACATCAAGGTTTCACCCGCTCTCACGATGGTGTCAGCCGATACGTTTTGGCCATTGATGATGGCTTCCGATCTCTCATCGATGTCGAACCGCTGCCCGAACCTGTGCCGGATCTCAGCCACTGTCCGCCCGCCTACGGGTAGCCGCTCGATGTATGGTCCGACCGATATTGTAACAGTGCCGCCATCCTGGTTGTCATTGAATATGTTGGGCAACCCGGCGCCGCCCGTCTGTTCCTGTTGTTGGTGTCCCTTCTCCTTTTCCATGTGTCTCTCTCTCTTTCTTTGGTTTGTTGTTTACTCCGCTATCGACTGTTGCTTGAGCTCAGCCCGAGCACAGTCGAAGCAAATCTTTGGCGCTGTGGTTTTGAGCGCCATGTCCGGGTCATACCACACCTCGCACCCGCACCGGCTACACTTATCCTTGAGCGCACGGTCCAGGTTGCGCGGCTTAGTAGCTGGCATACGCACCCAGCCGTCTGCCTTATCAGCCTGCTCTTGGGTTGTGCAATCTATGATAGGTTCACCATCGATTGCTAGCTGTGCGCTTTCACCACCTAGACTGATCACTTCAACCTTGTCCCGTTGCTCTCTGTTCATGACAGCCATGCACACCAAGCACACAACCAATACTTCGGGATGCTCGCGTCTGTGCTGCTGCTGTTTAATCCCCATCCAAATCGGTTCATCGCATAGGCTACAATGCTCACGGATGGAGCCGGCTGCTGGGGTGACTGTGACACGACTATCCCTGCTGAAGCAGGGCATACAGGCTAAGATGTGTATGATGTTCTCCATTTAGTTGTCCTTTGGGTAGTGGGCTGGGTTGTGAACAGCAGCGTTGTCTGGAATCGGTAGGTGTTGTGGTTCCAGTGTGATCTTTTTGATTAAACCCATCTTCATCGCATCACCAAGAGTCCAGTTGCCCTTCAGACGTATGACAACTTCACCTTTGTTGTTAACGAATGGGATCCATTGGGAATCTTTCTTCTTATCTTTCATTTAGTTATCCTTCCATTCATCGCCAGACGGCGGGTTGACTGCCTTCTCCAATAGTTCCTGGTGGAAATCGTGGATCTTGTTGTGTAGTTTCTCGGCGAACCTATAAATGGTGAAGTGATGGATGAAGTATCCGATTATTATCCCAACCATCACACCGATTGTGCCAAAGACGAACTGATCCAGCACACCAAACGCTAGCGCAACGAACATCACTGCATTTCCAGCTGTGAAGTAGAAGCAGAACGGCAGTATCGCTTTGGCAAATACCATTGCTATCTCACGCAAGTTGATGGGTTTCATAGCTTTTCCAACCACACTAATAGGTCATCGCCATCGAGCTGGCGCCTGAGCATAAATCCGTGACGTTTTACCACGCCGGCTAGACCGCCAAGCAGATAGGCGTCGCGGGCAGTAGTGACCCGCAGACAGTTACCCGGCGGCAGCTTGAGAAGTAAACCAGTGAGACCTGTCCGCCCGCGCCGAGACGACGTCGGGACCTTTTCAATTGAGAATCGTTCACTCATTGGTACTATCCTGCCGGTTGATGATTACGTCGGTCCGATCATTGTGAATGACGGTATGCTCGTCGAGCAGGCCAAGGCTCTGGATGTAATCGATGGTGTCTTGTGGGGTCTTCATGTAGGCAACCTGCACCTCCATCTTGCCGTCCGGTATTCTATGTGTGACGCATTTGCCTGCCTTAATTATCTCCGGCTCATCCCCATGCAGGACGATGGTGACAACGGTGTGCCCGTCTTTATGTTCAGCTACGCCTATGATCATGGTTGTTTCCCTTTAATCTTGGACAGGAACGATTGGAAGAAGTCTTCACTGACGCCAGCGTCTCCAACTATGTGTTCAGTGGCGACGCCCTTAAGATTCGCGTCCATGCCATTCGCAACATGGACCCTAACCCATTCGGCAATGTGCTCCTCAGCTTCATTGCTCTCCTGCTTCACCACTGGCTCCATCCAACGCAGGCATAGGCCATTGGGTTCTACGTATATTTCCAGGGTCATTCGTATCATATTCCCAGCTCCTCTCGTTCAGCTTTGGTTAGTTTGGCCAGCGTTAGTCTGTGTGCCTTACTGCGGGCCCGTCGTAGGTGACAGGCTTTGATCGTGTAGTAGTTCATAGGTTGCTGTGTCCATGGCCCCTTGCTCCTGCAACAGGTCAGCCCATGCTCTCATGTACAGGACCACGTCACGCATCTCGGTGTAGTATAGTGGTCGTCGCTTTAGCCACAGCTTATACCACACTCGCTTTCGTGGGATGCGGCTGATCACGTTTGGATCCCGTAGGAATTCCAGATTGATCATGTCCTCCTGCGTCAGCCCGAAACCGAACAGGGTTTTCAACAGTTCGTGATGGGTCTGGCCAGTGATGGGGCATTGAGCTGCCATCCTCTGTCTCCAGGTAGCTTGTTCCTTGGCCCCTATTGGAATCCTAGGACTCAATTGGCCCGGCGTCAGGCCCAACAGGGCACACACCAACACGCCGCAGTTGCAGCGGCTAGCTTCATGCCAGTTGTAGTGGAATCGACCCTGCTCCAAGGCTGAAGCAGCCGCTCGTAGGGATGTTATTAGTTTGGTTTTCATAGAGATTGAATCTGTCCGGCTGTGGTGAAATGCGCCTCACCACAACTACGCATCAGGGCCACGATTTCCTTGCGCACGGATGATTTGCCATAGGAGATGCAGATGCGTTTCGGCTGATCGGCGCACAGCACCGGACAGAAAAGGGTTGTTAACAGATCTCAAAACTGCCGCCGCATTCCCGTAGGAACTTAGCAAACTCCAACACGTGCTCTTTGTCTGTGTAGTGCGCCGTCTTGGCCCCCTCAGTTCCCGCTGGCACAAACCGCCCGGTCTGCGCGTCGCAATACATGCCGCAATCAGCGGTGTATTCCTCCGGCCCGTCTGCAACGTGCGCCTCAATGGCATCGGCCAACGCATCGCAGTCCTGCTGTGTGTGTAAGCCAGCCCCGTCGTTGCTACCCCAGAAGGACAGGTCGAGCCCGAGATTATACTTTTCGTTCAAGTCATGGCAAAGCACATGAATCGGCCGCCATGACCACACGTTGGCCCGGAAGTAATTACCGCTTGCTCCGTATACATCCATTCCCATAGTTGTTCACCTCCTTCCGTCAGTTGTAGGTAAAGAGTAACCGTGCCCCTTACGGTGGGAATAGGAACCGCTAGCCATGGCCCGCCCGCCGAGCCATGCTATACAGGGGCACGGGGAAATCATTTAACCTTCCATCTCAACACAACATTGCGCTGCCAGCGCACCGCATTGCACGTTACACCTACTTGCGCTGCGATAATCTTGTCTGGTTGATCCCAGTGTACTTTCTGCCAGCGTAAACGGCGCAGCAACCGTTCTCCTGTCATGCCTCGTTTAAGTGCGTGCGTCTTACAGTAGACTCCACCAAGCCAAGCTTTTTTCGGACAGATCTGGCACAGCCCATAGGCTATATGTTCTAGCTGTTTCTTTCTTTGTCTGTTCATACTTCGTCCTCTCTTTCGTAAAAGCTACGCGCATTGCCATCGGCCACCGTTTGTTGGCCTAGCATTCGCATCGATTCCACCACCGCATCTTTGATGATGGCGATAAACTTAGTCTCCATCGATGTCACGTGCGGCTCTAGCTGGGCTGGCTCGCAGTAAAGTTCAACGGAGAAATCCTTACCCTTCCCATCCGGTCTGAGGATTTCTTCTGCCTTAACGATGAGCTTAATCATTGTCCTCCTTCAATACCCTCCAACTTTGGCGATCGTATACCAGCCTATCGTTGTACCACATCTTCATCACGCCCAGTGTCTTTTGGATCGTCTCCTCACTGGAGCCACCTTTGCGCATAACATTGATGGCGAATTCGCGTCGCGTCATAACCTATGGCTCGTGCACGATCACACAGCCCTGATCAGCGTAGCGCCTGCGATCGAACATCGTCCGAAACGTGATGTTGTAGTTATCCCGGTCCGGATGCTTGAACACGACGCACCCTTTGCCCAGCGCATCGGCATACCGCTTCACCTCTGCTAGGTCCTTCCAGTCCATCTTAAACGGACTGCCGTGGACTGTTTTCATGCTATTCCCTTTGGTTTGTGGTTTGTGTATTGAGGAGACGGGCCCTGATCTTACTCAGTGCGCCTGCCTCCACAAAATCTACGCTCTGCCGGCTGATGCCTAGCATCTTGGCTACCGTCAATTGATCACGTACCTCCGTTAACTGGGCCGCGATAGCCCGTCCCGTCTTAATCTTAGCCATGCGTATCTGTTCACTGCCCGATTCCAAGCGCCGCCGGTATTGTTCGTTCATTGGAAAAACAAAAGGCGGTGAATAGCGGCTGACACTGGCTCGAATGGAGGGGGGGACCAGCATCTTACCACTATCACCGCCTAAGAAATTAAAAGGGGCATGCGCAATTGTCGGTGTGGCAAAGCGCATGCCCCGCTGTACTGCTAATTCGACCTATTCACAGTCCACCCGTTGTGACCCTTCACCATTGCTAGGGTCCGGGTAGTATACTCTCCTCTTGGCGATCTACTCGTGTCATCCTGTCGGCATGACTTCTTAGCCCCGTCGCCGGGCAGCGTGCCTGATTGATATGCTCTCCGCTTTCCATGCCAGCCCATCCTTGACGCTAGCTCCGTCGCTCCCTGGACTGCGAGCCCCGTCTGTCCTGGCAAAACCCACCAGCCTTTCAACGCTGATAGGACACCGAAAAATTCATAGCTAGGCCCCTCTGCGAAGCCTCCAAAAGCAGTCATCTTAGCCAACGTGAGCTCGCCCTAAGGCGGCTGGGGCCCTACGTAGGTCGCGGCTAACGACCGTTCAAGCCAACCGTCAGCGGTAACAGGGAGCCAGTATCTGGGCTTTCACCCGTGACGACTCCTTGATCCTGCCTAAGTCTATCAATCCTCTGTATTCCCCCACGGTATCTCATTCTTAGGGGCCGTACAATCCAACCGTCAGATACTACAGGCGGTTGTCCTGCCTACCACACAACCCGTAACCGATTATGCGCGCCCGTTTGTCTGGGCCGTGACCGCGCTGTTTTCGTGTACTCCCTTGCCCTATCACGATTGAATTCCCTGAGTTTAACAGGGTAAGAGGCAAGCTTTCTCCGTTGTGTAGTTTTGTCTTTTCGCTGTGTGCTCCTTTGTCCCCCCGTATAACCTACGGAGGGACAGTGCGTATAAGCCTAGCCTTAGGCCTTGGCAGGCTCACCGGCGGGTTTGTTGGCCCGTTTCGGACCATTCGCTGCCAACTGCTCCCGCGTCGCCTGCAAGGCAACCTGAGCCTCCGCCTTGTCCTTCTCCGCCTTGCTGGCCTTCCGGGTTTTCATCCCGTCCAACCAAAAGACCAAGATGTCAGGCATGAGACCGATGGACAGATCCCCCTTCGGCTCGCCGTGATCCGTGAATACGCGCTGTTGCGCGTCATGCCAGGAAAGGAAGTCCAGCGGAGTACAGGTTTTCCCCGAAAACTCCACCGTGGTCTGTTCGCGCCAGCCCACTTCCTTTCCCTGTGCCTTCTTCTTCACGTCACCAAGCTTCGGATCCTTCTCCTTGCCTTGCACGTCGTTGGCCGCGCTCTGACAAGCGAGCTCGGCTTGTTGAACGTCATAACCCGCCACCTTGATACTACTCGCGATCTTGGGGTGAAAGATAACGATCCGTTTGGTACTGATTTTCATGTTTCCCTTTTGTCCCCACTGTCACGGCCCAGCCTAGAACACGGGATCTATCACGTGGAAAGCTTAAGGCAATTCGCCTCGCTTCACGTGCCTATTCCGATCCCCATCCCCCAGTCAAACACGGTTTGACCGGAAACCTAGCCTGCTAAAGCTAGATCAAGTGCCTTGCACTAAGGAGTGTTCTCCGCAAGTGCCTTGTCCAGAAGGACAAAGGAGCACACTGCTATTTGACATGCTGAGTCTATTCGCTCGCGGGATCGTTCCTCCCGATCCCTTAACCAAGTGTGGATACAGGTCGACTTGTCGACCGTTAAACTTCACCGGGCAAACCCGATGCTCCACCTACGTTCCGATTGCCAATGGTTATCTCCCCAGTGTTCCTGTCGCGTTGACGGACTACTGTTTTCAGCCTGTCCTGAGCGGGTATGGTTCCAAGGAAGTCTCTTGTTTCGTCCAGAGCATCTAGCTCGCTATTGGCCGTTGTAGTGGCCTAGCTGGCTCTAGGAGCGTTCCGTTGTCCATTGCCGGGGTTCTACCATTGCTGACCGTCCTACCATCCCTAAAGGGCCGATAAGACAATCCGTTGGGTGAGGCGAGATTTGTGCTCGCGCTGTTTCCAGCATTTGAAATTTCAAAGGGCAGTCGACGGCGCACAGGCTATTCCCTTGGACCGGATGCCAGAAGGTGGCAGAGACGATCCAACCGTCGACCTGTATCTTCGTTGAATCAAGGTCAACATTCAAGACCAAAGATCGCCAATGTTTACAGGTGTGGAATGAGATAGTGTCGAATCTACACAGGCTAGGACAAGCTGTGTCTAATCCCCCTCCTACTGGGCAGTATACAAACTAGGTATAGTCGATTGGTATGGCTTAAGCTGTGTAAGCATAAATCGTGCCCGTTTCAGAGTCTCCGCTTTCGTTCAGGTATGCTTTTTAGTTATACCTAGTTTCGCTGGTCTGCCGCCAGCTACAGCGGGAAATCCCTTCGCTAGGGAAACGGCAGAGCACACCACTAGCCTGCAATCGACTGGCCAACCGATAGCTTGCGCAAACCGTTGAGCCTGAGCAGTTCGCATGCCGACCCAGTGGGGGGAGCCGGGGGCCCGCCGGGGGGTCGCGGAACCGTGTATAGGTTAGCCTTCTCTACTCTGGCCAAGATTGTGTGTAACCAAGACGGGTTGGATGCTGTCCGCAGGGGAGGCATTCCCCTCTGGAACTCCCCTATTAAGGCAGGGGCAAGTCTTTGTCCGGAACAGCTCCTTTCCCTTAACAATCCCTATCCTAAGACACAGATCCAGACCCAGAATCAGACCCACTGTAGCGTGTTAGGGTTTCGTGAGCTTGCGTTAGTGAGCGTTAGCAACCGTTATCGAAATGCTTGACTGAGCAAGTGGGCGGGGTCATTCTGAGCGAGATGTTTCAGCCACAGATCAAGCTAGAGCTACCAGCCTACGAGAATCGGAACGAGCTATTGTGGAGCGGCATCCGGAATGTTCCTGGATGTTACGGCTGTTACAGCGACGAGTTCGAGTGGCTGTACATAGGGGCATCGAAGCGGCTTCTGGACAGAATCATGCAACGTTATGTGGATCAGCATGATGGGCGAGGTAAGGGTTGGAAGTTAGGAGGCTATATAGAATGGTATGTGGACATGCCGGCCGCGCACCTGGGGTGTCTTTTATACGTTTGGCGCACAGAGCATTACGTTAGGCTTGAGCGCATGCTTATCAGGAAATACGCCCCGATTTTCAACAAGGCCTTCAACCCGAACTATTGCAAATGAGTCAGCTATACGCCCGGGTGTTCACGCAGATCCTGGATTCGTCGATTGCGGAGGATTTTGAGGCTAGGCATGTTTTCGAGGATTTCCTGAAGGTATGCACGATAGGGGAGCATGGTGGGATAGTGGACATAACGCGGAGTGCATTAGCGCGGAAGTTCAACATGCCGCTGGAGAATTTGAACAGGGCGATTGAGAAGCTAGAGGCGCCGGATCCGTCGAGCAGGAATGCAGAATTCGAAGGGCGGCGGATAGTGAGATTGGATGATCATCGGGACTGGGGGTGGAGGATCGTGAATTGGGCTGAGTATGACAAGTTACGGACGCGGGCGGACACAGCGGCGAGGGTGGCGCGGCATACGGCCAGGAAAAGGGCCAAGGAGAAGGGGGAGGAGCCGCCGGAGGTGCCGGTTGGGAAATATCACCCAGCCACCGTGGAGGTATTGAATGCCATAAACCGCTGTACTGGGCGCAACTATCGACTTGTTGATGTCCATCTATCGACCATCTCGGCACGGCTTAAGGAGCCTGGCGTCAGTCGGGAGGGGGCGCTGTTGATGGTGGAACGGCAGTGTGCGCGGTGGAAGGGCACGGACATGGATAAGTATTTGAGGCCAGCGACGTTATTTGGGAAGGAAAAGTTCGATAATTACTATGCGGCCAAGGATGAACCGGTGAATGCTCCAGCTGCGGCTAGTGGGAGCCATTTTGTAGAGAGGCGGGAGGGATTAGAATTGCCGTTGATCACGTTTGAAGAATTTGCCAAGAAAGGCCAACCAAAGAAACCCTATGAACCCATCCCCCCAAGACAGCCTGAGGCCTGAAGAGCTGGACATGTTCAATCGGTTAAGACCGGACGCCCACATGAAGGGCTCAGGCGCCCCGCTAAGGCACCTGGCTGCCACGCTGCGGGGTTTTCCGGAGTGGGACAGGGGTCTGGCGGCCCTAAAGGCTAGGATTGGCACTGGCTTCCTTGTCTTGCTGACTGGGGACAGGGCGATTGGCAAGACGCAGATGGGGGTGGAACTGATTCGGACGATGGCGGACCGGGATAAGCCGGCTCGGTATACGACGTTGACGCGGTTTTTGATGGCGATAAAGGCGACATATCGACGGGATAGCGACAAATCGGAGGGGGACATCATGAAGTTTTACCGGAATTTTCCGCTGTTGGTCATCGATGAGATCTCCAAAGCCAGAGGCACAGAATGGGAGGAACAGCTTCTGTATGAGCTGATTAACAGCCGGTATGGGGATATGACGGACACGCTTCTCATCACTAACGCGACGACGGAGCAGCTGAAACGCACGGGTGATTCGCTGCTTAGCCGGCTCCAGCAGACAGGGGGGATTATCGAATGCAATTGGAGGCCATTCGCATGAGTGGGCGGGGTAAACATCCCAATTCGATTGAGTGGGTTTATAGGCGGCGCCAGTATCTGCGGGGGGATCCTGATTATCATCGGTTTTGGTGGCACACAGCGGCCAACCAATGGGGCCGGCTACCACCCGATGAAGCGTCTGAGCCGGTGGAACGGCTGGACCCGGCCTGGCCAGTTTCAGTCAAGAGCAGTCCGGCCTGGGTGGAGGAAGATTGGCTGGCGTTTTTGGACAAGGCGGAGGCAGCCGCATTTAGGGACAACGCTAAATATGGTAAAAACAAGCGGCCTCGTCCTCACAAGAATAGTGGTTGGGCAGCGGGATTGTCGGAAGGGGTGCGCCGGGGCGCCATCGCTCCAGTGCGGGATCTCTATCCACACACTAACCGTGATGAGCTAGAAGCTAACCGCCGTAACTTGGCCCGGATGCTGGCCTGTATCCGCCGGGGAGATTCTCCTACAAAACCGTTGCCTAGCCCAAAATGTGATCCGCTTCCGCAAGATTGGAGCACAAACTATCAACCGCCCTTGCTGGATGCAGAAGCCCGCGCAGATGGTTGAAGTAGTGACCTGATAGAGGCCGTCCGCTATTTGTAGATCCAGACGTTGGTTAAGATCCACAGATTGGTGAGGTTGGTTATGTTGGTCCACGTGAGGTTGGTCATCACGACCGGAGAGTTGGTCCTAATCGCATAATCGACCCATTTGCTTTCCAGCCGTTTAATCTTGGTCACGCTGGACACCTCGTCTGCGCTTAACAGTATATCGATGTCCTGCTCTTTGGCCACCAGGCGCCTGTTTCGTGTGACTGTGATGATCTCATACCGCTCCGTAGCAGGCCTGAATGGAGCCCCATCTATCGAGGGGTGAGTTTGGTGATAGATTAAAAGGTAAGGATTACGACGCAACTGAGCGCATGTTGAGCAGCCCGATTCGTTGCTGCTCTCCACCACGTTAGTCACTAGCGTAACGATGATCGCGGCGAGGAAGTTTGTCATGGGCTGTGTTGAATTGAGCGCGGTGTTTCATTAGGTCCGGAGCCGATAGGTAGGCGAATACCCGTTGGCGGATCTCCCGCCACACCATGCCGCGCTCAAAGCCTTGCTAAGGGTCAGTTGTTCAGCGTAGAGATTAACAGGAGGAGCCTAGCCGTCTCTTCTTGGCGCCGTTTGCGTTCGGCTTCTTCCTCCTCCTCTTGCTGCCGTTTCTTCTTTTCGTCGTCGTTCATAAGCCTGTTGTTTTAATAGATAACCAAAGGGCACGATCTGCAAAGGTTTACCGGTTTTCTTGGCGCGGCTGATTGTATCGGCGGTGCCTCGGGACAGGCCATCCCAGAAAGCCACGACCTGGTCGGCTTTCTCCACGATGACGGCGTTGCGTAATAGTCCGGCCTGTTTGCCGTTGTTGTGCCAATCAGCCCGATAAATGGCCACCGGCACTTCTCTGGAGGCAGCCCAGCGGTGGGCCAGATAGTCGGCACCTTTGGCCCCACCGCTAATAAGCAGACTCACCGGCATGTAACTGTCGAGAATCTCACAGAGCAGCGTGTAATCGGCAAAGCTGCGACTGCCGATGGCAGCTAATATCACGGACAACAGTTAAACCGACGTGACGGAGTGACGTTGAGAGTGGCGCGAGGGTCTGGTGTATAGTTCATGGCTGTTTATGGACTAGGATACCTCTCGATGCAACACTCTACGGCGCTTTCGCTTGTTCCACGAACCAACCGGCCAAGTCCTGATGGGCCCGTAGTAGTTCCAGGTGCGTTTCCGTTTGTCTTTCGTTTTCAATAGTTGCCCAGCGGCCGTGGTTTTAGTGGCGGCCTCGATGGGCTGGGCGCCACCGGGAGGGACTGCTACGCAACGCCACTTTTCGCACTCACGGCTTACGACCACGCGGGACCGTAACTCAGGCTGCTAGTGTGATGATGCCCGATCAACAGGCTTGCGTAAATCCGAAAATTTACGGATGGTCGCTACATGCGCCGAAAATTGCCTCCACTTTGGGTGGGATGGTTCCTTTGTGCCCTGCTCATTAGTACCCCACTGGTTTCCTGTTCCTCCTGGAAGGCCACCACCTACAAAAGTGTGGGCTCAACCGTCATCACGGCCGACTCCGCCATGCGGGTCTGGGCTGTTTACGTGGCAGCCGGCAAAGCCACGGCCGATCGGGAAGCACAAGTGCGACTGGCTTATAACCGGTACCGCACCGCCATGAACGCCGTTATCGATGCGGGCAAAATCGCCACCACCGCCAACAACACCGCTGCCTTCGATGTGGCCATCGATGTGGCAAGTTCAGCTCAATCCAACTTGGTGGCGATCATCCGTCTGTTTACTAAATGAATCCCGCCCTCATCATCACCATTATTCAAGCCGCTCTGGCTTTAGCCCCGCAACTGACCCAAGAGATTCGGCTCCTGCTCCAACGTGGCGACCCCTCCGCAGCCGATTGGGAAGCGCTGCGAGCCAGGTTAGGTAAATCCTACGACGATTACATTAACGAGGCGAAGTCGGCCAGGGGACCCATCTCTCGATAGGCTCAGAGTTCTGCGTGGCGAATCGAAACTGAGGCGGATTATCCCCATACTGCTGGCTCCAACGCCAGTTGGTGATGGCCCAACGTACCCAGCCTAGCGCCCCACCGAATGGAGTGCGGAACGCCTCTTCGAATTTGCTGCTGTCTAACACCGCTTCACTGCGATGGACGTGCTCTTTTTCGAACTCCTCCTTGTCCCACAAAAACGCTGGAGTATCCCGCAGCCCAGCCTGGATTAGCAAATCCACCACATCGACCGTCCGTAACGCTCCCCGATTGGTGGCGTGATAAATGCCCGGTGGCCCTTTGTGTTCTTTGACCATTTCCAGGGAACGCATGGCAAATTCATGGAGGTACGTGACACTGTTGAGGCCATCCAAAATCATCCTGTGATGCAAAAGCTTGAAGAGCCAGTTGCGCGGATGGTTGCGGGTATCAAAAGGCATCCGAATCCGGTAGATCCAAGCCCTGCAACCGCTGTCGTGCAGCTCATTTTCAGCTGCAATCTTGGTCTGAGCATAGAATTGCCCGTAATTATTGGGCTCATCCTCCTCTGTGAAGACTCCGGGCCCGGTAAAAACGCAGCCGCTGGACACGTGGATGAGGGAAACATCCCATTTCTTACAGATTTTACCCAATAACCGGACTGCTGTGACGTTGGCGGCGTAACATTCCTCCTTATTTCGCTCACAATCGTCCACCGACCGGCCCGTATAGCCCGCCGCGTTGATGACCAGCTGTGGTTTAACCCCTTCGAAGACCCAATCGAGGTTGCTTTCGCGGGTGTAGTCGCTCCAATCACGCGAAAGGACGATTGGACGCAAGCCCAGCGAGTGGGCTGCTGCTAAATAGCCGCTGGCCACGTAGCCAGTACCCAAAACAATGATTTTCACCGGCTCATATACCACTTAATGACTTCAGGAAGTCCAGAAGCCATCGATTCAAGCGGGCACCAGCCCAGTTCCTCCCGGATCTTGGTCGAATCAGGCGCGTAACGGGTGTCATGCCCTTCCCTATCCTTCACAAAGTGCACCAAAGCCCGGTTAACTGGGTCAATCAGGTCACATAACCCGTAAATCAGGTCGATGTTGGCGCAAAGTTTCATCGTGCTGATGTTATAGACACTGCCTGCCCGGCCATGCACTAAAGCCGCCCAAAGAGCCCGGACATGGTCACTAACATGCATCCAATCCCGTACATTGCTGCCTTTCCCGTAAACGGGGATGCGTTTGGCCATCTTAATGGAGCGAATCACGACCGGGATCAGCTTCTCTGGATATTGATGGGTGCCGTAATTATTTGATGAGCGGGTTATGACTGCATCTAGCCCATACGTACGCCGATAAGCCATCACTAACATCTCCCCAGCCGCCTTGCTGGCCGAGTACGGAGAGGATGGACGCAGTGGAGCAGTCTCATTACTAAATCCATGCGTCACCGACCCATACACTTCATCAGTCGACACGTAGAGCAGCCTCCCAACTTTGGCTGTCATCATCGCCTTGAGCAGGTTATGGGTCCCGTTGATGTTGGAGCTGACAAAGATATCCGGGTTGTGAATCGATCGATCTACGTGACTCTCAGCAGCCAAGTGCACAACGTGAGTGATGTGGTGGTGAGTGAGTAGATCGGGCAGCATCGGATCGTTGACGTCCATGTGCACGAATTGATAATTCGGGTTCTCCGCGATGTCCTTCAGATTATCAGGGTTGGCTGCGTAGGTCAGCCGATCCAGATTGAGCACAAGCTCCGCTTCTTTGATGGCGTGTCGGATAAAATGAGATCCAATGAACCCCATGCCGCCGGTACAAAGTAGGTTCATTAGAAGCTAGCCAGGACTAGGCCCGGCGAGGATTGTTTTTTAACGGCGTTGATCTGGGTAGTGCGCAACATGTCCATCGGCGCCTCCGCGATGATGGGATAAGAGAGGGAATCGAATGGATGTTTATGATCGTCTTCCTTGATGTATTCGGCTTCTGTGCCGCTCCGTAAATTGGCGAACATAGCCCGGGTCTTAAACAACTGCGCCGATACGTGCAAGCGTTTCTGATAAAGCAATTCCCAGATTAACTTCACTTTGTCCCGGTTGGAGTTTCGATATTTGGGTGCTGGCTCCAATACAATTTGTCCGTCACTGGCCTCATAGGCGATGCCCGCCTCAGACGTCTCCGCTGCCGACCGTTCGCGGAAGGCGCTAGTGTCTGACCAGTGCCGCCATTTAAGCTCAATCTTGTGAGTCTTCTTATGATAATCGTTCCAGTGCGTGATCTTATCCATGACCGCCTCCACGAATTGGCGGATAGAGATGAACGTTCGAATCACCACTAACTCATCGACGATCGAAAAGCTCACCACCTTGCGTTTAGTCTCCGGGTCTTCAGTGATAATCTTCTCGATCACGTGGAAGCTGTGGTTTTTGCTTTCGCCCATATCCCAGCCACCCAATAGCACCGTGCAGTTGCTGGTTGGCACGATCACTTCTCGATCCTCTGGCAGACAATCGGCCTTCCCCACCACATGTGTCGCCTCATCCCATACATCGGAGAAATGGCCATCAGTGATGTCTTGTTCCCACAGACCAAGGATGAAGCGGGCTCGTAAACTTTTACGTTTGCTGTAGCGGCTCTCCAGTTCCTTGCGTTCCCGTGGATCAAGCTGAGGATTGTCATCGATCATGACTAAGATCCGGTGCAGGCAGGCGCGGAAATATTCGTCTTCACCGTCCTCCGTTGGTTTATCCTTAAACTTAAACCATTTGTCGTGGATCCAATTGTTGGTGCCGCTATCGGGTGGGTTACAATCGCAGATGATCTGATGCTCCTCATACCTCACCTGCGGGCTCATGCGCAGCGCGTCGCAGAAAATGTTAAATGCATGATCATCGCAATACTGGTCGAACTCACTTAACCAAAACATGGAGTAAGCCGGCCCTTTGAACTTGGCCTCTACTTCAGAGGAATGTTCCAAGGAATGGCATTGGATCTCTGAGATCGATCCGTGCCGATTGCGGATACGCACAAAGCTCATCTTGGAGTCACCGGTCGTCTTGGGTCCCTCGGTGACCTTGAAGCCGTAACAGCCCTTCTCCCATTCAACTAACATCTTACCCAGCAACACCCACACGCCCGCGCTCTTGGCGTTCTTGATGGTCTTAGTGACGATGCCAATCATGGCGCCATTGACGTCAAAGGCGTGCCGCAAAATCTTGTGCAAGATCCCAAAGGTTTTACCGCTCTTACGTGGACCGTGTACCAACAGGTAACGGTGATAGTTGTTGAAGATTTCTAACTGCTTAAGGTTCATCGACGGCAGCCACACGCCTGGCTCGTAGATAAAACCTTTGTCATTTACTTTAATCATGGCTAATGGTTGTCTTGCTCTTACTATGCCTACTCAAGTCATATTTGACATGACAGAACCAGACACCAAAGCGCTGATCGATGGCTGGGCCGATAATACCGAATACACTGTCAGTATCAGATTAAAGACCGGGGCAGGCGAAAATCGTAACGTCGCTCAAGCATTGGAGGTGACCGATGAGTCGGCAGGGGAAGAGTCGGAGCCAGCGCCCGTAGAGGAACCGGCGGCCCCACCAACTGCCAAACCGGTGGCTGAGCCAGCTTACTAACGTGTCTGTTCCTATTCAGCGGCTAATTTCCAAGCACAAGCTTGACCCAGACAGCTTAAAGGCAGCGTTCGATCACAAGTCCTTAGAGAAGCGTCCTCAGGTCAAGAAGCTCGTCGAAGCGATCCGGGACGTTATCCGAGATGGCATTAACCGTAACCGCACCGACTATCGCCTCTATAAAGCGATGGATTGGAGTTATGACCAACCTTTCTACCAGGTCTCCTACACCCAGCTGCGCGGGCTCATGTCTAGCCAGCCCGATGACAATAAGGTGTTGGAGACCGTTAATTCCTGGGGCTTATCTCATCTGCTCCCGGATATCTTAGATGCGGACGGCAAAGTCTGTTGCGGGGCCAACGGCAGGCCGCTCAAGGCTGTTAATCTGCCGGTATTTTTCCAGGTGTTTGTGCCTGTGTGCATGGCCTATATCACCATTCGCTGGGCCAAACTATTCAATGACCGAAACCTTAATCCGCTCTACAAATATGAGCCGGTTCAATACACCAAAGAGAACCGGTTTCGTTGCGAGGTGTTGACCCAGATCGTGCAGCGGATGGCCACGCAGTTTGATTATAAGTCAGATCTGAGGCAGACTATCCTGCAAACCCTCCTCTACGGATTCTGCATAAACTTCCCCAGGGAGGCGTGGTTTGTCGAGAAGCAGCTGGACGAAAGCGGGGATGAACAGATCGTGCGCGAAGGGCTGCGCTTCAACATGCCCCATCCTTCCCGCATCTATTACGATCTCTATCATCGGCTCTCCTCGCTTAATTCCAACTCCGGCTGTGAATATGCCGGCTACTGGGAGTTGTGCCGCTACAAAGACATCCACGATAACGAGCTCTATTGGAACAAGGACGCCATCGGCTTTGGCGCCCTGTCCTGGTTTGATATCGGCGTCAGTGACTTCCTGGATCACGTCTTCCCCTGCACCTTAAAATTCCCCAATGTTAACAGTGCCGGCGGCGGGGTGGGCCCACTGGACCGACAGCATGAGGCGGCCTCAACCTATGGGCAGGGCGATTTCAACGCCGCCACGCTGCTCACCCAACATTTCCAGCGCATTATCCCGGCTGACTACGGGCTGGGTGATTACAAATATCCTGTCTGGTTTAGGTTCGTTTACGCCAGCGATACCGCTGTTATTTGGGCTGAGCCGTTGGCCTTTGATCGGCTCCCCACCTATGCCTACGACGCGGACTTCAACCGTTCCCGTTTCCGATCACTGGCGCTAGAGATCATGCCCTTCCAGGATCATGTCGGGAATCTGTTGTCCCAATGGATCCTGGCCGTCAAAGAAAACCTCATCAACCCGGTCTTCTACGATAAGGATAAGATCCCCGCTGAATATTTGAAGCGGCTCCAGAACCTGGGCCAGAAGATGTATAACGGCCGGCTCTTTATCCCCTATTCCGGCACTGAGACCTTGCGCATGAAGGTCGACCAACGGGAGGCGTTCTACGTGCCGCCATTCAGCCACCATCAGACAGGCGAAGTGGCTACGCTTATCTCTGGGGTGCTGTCCATGTTGGACCGGGTCATGCAGCTCTCGCCCCAAGAGATTGGGCAGGCGGCTCAACACGAACAGACCGCTGAAGAAACCCGCGTCATCTCCCAAAACACTTCTACCCGCGTCACCTTTACAGGCTCATTCATCGATGATGGCGATTACGCCAAGAAGGTCGCCATCTACGACGCTACCATGGCCCATGCCGATGATGAGGTGACAGTAGGCATCAGCTCGTCACTGGCCGCTACCGATGCGGAGTTTAAGAAGTTGTTGGATTCGGTCGGTTTTACGATCCAGGACGATACCACTTACGATCCGGAAAATCCCGATGCCATGCGTTCGGTTAAAGGCAAGAAGTCAGCGCTCAAATTGGAGTCATTCGCCTCAACGCGAGATGCCAGCGACCGCATTGATAATCCGGCTATCGCCGACGCGATGAGTAAGATCTTCTTGGCTGTCGCCAATAATCCTGTGCTCATCCAGGCTATCGGTCCAATGCAGTTAGTCGAGTTACTCAATCAGATCATCACCACGACCGGCTTACCCAAAGAATTCAAGTTGAAGGGTAAGCAGGTGGATCTAAACGCTGGCCAAGAAGAACAGGCTAGCCAAGTCCAGGGAATGCTCAAAGAGTTCGCCGGCCAGATCCAGCAACTGGTCGCCTCCAAACAACAGGAGACTCTCCAAATCGCCGGCCAACAAGCCGAGCAGGCTGCCCAACAGGCCGCCGGGCAAGTGGCCCAGGTCATTGGACAACAAGTGCAACAGGTGGCCCAACAAGCGGAGGCCGCCGGTCAACAAACCGCCCAGGCGTTGCAAGCGCAACAGGCCAAGATCGAAGAGCTTGGTCAGGCCATCGATCAGTTAACCCAAGTCATCGACGCGGCTCAAGCCGGGATGGGAATGTTAGCCCAGCCTGCGCCTCCGCCGATGGTGCCGCCCGTGCCTGCCGGTCCTCTGATGGTATGAACTATGGATACAAATATAGTGACTGCGATCGTGCAACAGAAGTCCACCAGCATCGAAGTAATTACCTTAATCTTAAACGCACTGGGCCCTGTCTTGGCGGCAATTGCTGCCTTCTTCGCCAGGTCCGCTGTCGCTGGTGTTAAAGAGGTGCACCTAGCCATTAACTCGCGGTTAGATCAATGGCTCCTACTGGAGCGCAAACAGGGAGTGGAAACGGGTCGGCAACAAGAGCGTGATGATGCAGCTAAGATCAAGTAAATGGCCGAACCGATCGTAGTCACCTCAATCCCCTGCGATCATAGCCAGAAGGCCGAGTTGGAGGCCCTCTTCTCCTCTACTGGCTATTCCCTATTAAAGCGGTTATTGGCTTCCCACTGCATCAAAGAACAAGTTACAGCGGCCAATAAAGGGTTGTATGAGTCGGGGAGTGAGATAGCATCGAGCCAAGCTAAGCACCACCGCCAACGCGCCGAGTACATCAACGCCCTGTTAGATGTGCTTGACGATATTGAGGCAAAAGAGGATCAGTGGTTCTTAGTTAGCCTGGAATGTAAGCGCTAAAACGTTATGCAAGATGTTAAAGCTGTTCATCAAAAATTGCCTTCTGCTTTTACAAATAGCCTTGAGTTCAACCTCCAAAATACAAAAAGGGGCAGGACTTTGGGCCCGGCGGAGGCTTTAACTTAACACACTGGCCATGCCCGATGATACCCAGGTAGTACCCGCCCAAACTACAGCAGATGCTCCACCTACTGCACCACCAACCGATTTACCGTTACCTACTCCGCCCCCTACGCCGGGCCCGGAGGATGATCCTAATCATCAGCTGGCGCTCCTAATTGCCAAGCGTAAGGAACGTAAAGCGCCCAAAGAAGAAGAGCCAGGCAAGGAGCCGCCCGGAGATAACGCCGAAGACAAGGCTAAAAAGCAGGAGAAGCTAGGGGATCTAATCGCTGATGCGCTTAAATTTAAGGGCAAGAAGCCCGACGCCAAGAAGGAAGAACCCAAGGTAGAGCCTGAGCCTCCACCGCCCGAGCCGCCCAAAGCTCCACCGCCCGCTCCAAAGCCTGAGCCTACTGTCATCTCCAAGCGCAAGCCTACCGATCCGGATGAGCACGCTCGCGACATTGGTCAAGCGGCAGCAGCAGCAGCTACTGCTGCCGTGCAAGCGCTTCAGCCATCCTTCCAGCCACCGCCCAAGCCTGAGCCAGACCCAGGCGAAGCTCTTAAACCATCTGACCGACAGAAGTATGAGGTAGCTAAGTTCCTGGCGGCCTCCAATCCTCATTACAAGGATGCCCCCAGGCTCATCTTAGATCAGACCCGGCGGGCCGAATCCTATGCCAGCCGCTGGGAATCGGCTAACCCAGGTAAAGCGTTTGATCCGGAAGACGAAGAGCATAACGCCTTTTACGACTCTATCGAAGAGCCCTGGAGCCCAATCGAGTTTGATGACGCTGTCGCCCGCATGCGCGAGGCCGCCATCGAGGAGAAAATCCAGAAGCGCTACGACGCAGAGTTAGCTACCATCAAGGAAGCCAATGCCCGACTTGAATTAACTGGCGAAGTAGACCGCCGCTACTCCCAGACGGCCGGCCAATTAGCCAAGGCGCTCAATGTCCACGATGTTATTTCCAGCGGGGGCATAGATAAGCTCGAAGAGCAAGACCCCATCACAGCCAAAGTCCTTATGCAGGTGCTTGGTGGTTTGCAGCCCTTGGTCGAAGCCATCGTCCAGATTGACGATCCTAAGGGCCGGATCAAGGTCGACATGCAAAACCCCGCTCACCAACAGTGGGCTGCTGTCGTTCATGAAGGGGAAACTAGATCGATGGGTAAGCGCGATGAGCATGGCCGGCTCTTCGCCCGCCGGGCCGATTACTTGCGCATGAATCCGGCAGGTCAAGCCAGGCATTGGTTCCTTTCCACTGAACATATCTTGAAAGGAATTGTCGATGAAATCGCTCCGGCCATCACCGAACACGTGAAGAAAGAACGTGACGAACAGATCAAGATCGCTAAATCCTTGGGTTTTGTTCCGAAAACAGAAAGTCCGGATGCTAAAAATGGCGCTGCTGCTCCGCCCTCGTCGCCCCCGCCACCACCTGCTAAACCACCATCACCTACGGTAGGTGGTGGAGCTAAGATTGATGCATCCACTGGCGAGCCAAAAACAAAGGGCGCTAAATTGACCGACGCGATAGCTGATACCCTCTGGGGACGATAGCTTATTCAGACGCCTTTAGTTGCTAGGTAATTAAGCCGCAGCTAGGCGCTTTGAATAATGGCTATCAGCGCTAATATCTTCGAAAAATGTCTGCCGGCTATCGGCAACAACATCGCCGCCTGCGGTGCCGTAACCCTGTGCGACATCATTACCGCAGAGAGCGATGAGCTAACCAACATCTTCACCGATGGGTCCGGCCATTTCCGCGACATGCGCGCTCTGTTGGCCACCCAGTTTGAAATCAAGGCCTGCGGCGCCCGCACCAATGGACTCTACGACTTCCTGATGTCCAACAAGCGGATGATGGGCAATAAGAAGATCGTGACCCCGCTGGGCCCTGGCAACTCCGAGATAGCCCCCTTCATCCTGGCCCACCAACATTCTGTCATCAACGCGGAGTATTGGAGCTTAAAGAATCTGTTCAATAGCGGTGGCAACAACTACACCCTCCATGTTAATTCCAGGGCTTCCATCCCGCTGACGACCGAGTGGTTCGTGCCGGGCATGAACATCTATGTCAATGCCAGGTCAGCGGCCGGCACTGCCTTGCGCGGCTCATTCCTGGTCGTGGCATCCCAGGTCAGCACCTTTGGTGGAGCAGCCACCATCATGATCACGGCAACCGGCCAGAACGATACCTTGGGCTGGGTGGCTAAGTCAGCTTTCACCGGGTTCACCGGCGGCTCGCCTCTCTCGGCGGGTGTGGTGGTTCGCGGATCAGCCAATGTCCAGGACGTGGAGCGCTGGTGCTACAACCGGCCTGCCCTAAACGATCGTAAGCACGTGCCGTTCTGGTTTGAGACCGATCGTTACACCATGTGCACCGATCAGCTCTATGAGGCCTACTTCAAGCGGCTCCAACAGGGCAACGAATACTTTAAGCTCTTCGGCGATGTCGACGCTACCCAGCGCAATAAGCAGTTGGGCGACATCTTCCAGCGGGAACGGATCAACAAATTCTTCTGGAACAAACGCATCTCCACTAACCAAACCCTCGGCAGCTATCGGTCACTGGCCGAAGTCACGACCTGGAGCAATGCCACCCAGGGCCTTTACCTTCCAGGAGAAGGTCGCTGCGTCGGTCGCAAAGCTAATGCGGTCGGAGTCTATGAGCAATTGGCAGAATGCGGGCAGGTCTTTGATTTGCAGAATCAGCAGCTCAACTTGGTCGAGCTGTTCGAAAACTTGATCTACCCAATCTGGCGCGCCCGTGGCGACCAGGGTATCCCCAACGATGTTATCGAGATCTTCACCGATTCATTCACTGCCAGCCAGTTCCAGCGCGGTATGATCGAATACTATGACACCCGCTCAGACGGTCTGGCTCGGTTCATGATCGATACCAAGCAGGTTATGAGCGGCAAGATGGGCCAACTCGGGTTTAACTATGACGAGTATCGGCTCCAATATCCGCAGGTCACTATCCGGATCGTAACCAACAACTTCTTCGACGACTTCGCTACCGCGATGCAGTTGGAAAATGTAGGTTCCGCCGGCCGGTTCCTCTGGATCTTGGACTTTACCTCCATCTATCCGGGGATCATCACTAGCAACTCCAAGAAGCATACTACTGGAGACATCGAGAAGTTGGCGGCTATCGACCAGGACTACGCCTGCGTGATGGAGAATCCAACCCAGGAGATTAGCCTTAACTCACTCACATGGACCGCCGTCGTAGAGTGCACCGCTACCAGTGCGATTGTTGAGAACTTCGACATTACTCGAATTCCCAAGGGTGACGCTGGCCAGAGCCCATATACTGATTTGTATCAAGTCTAGGTTGTCCGTTTGGGTTCATTGGGTTGCCCCGGGGTTGTCCTTGCAACCCCGGGGTGATTCTTTTATGGGTCTAGCAATGCGCAAGTTCTATTCCAAAGAGATCCCAGAGTCACCGGTCTATGTAGCGGGCCATCCGCTGGTCTTTGATGTACTTGAAACTGAAGATGCCGCGCTCATAGCTGAATTAGATAAGTGCGTCGCCCGTGGTGTAGGTGGGGTGATGACTATTACCCAGGAACAGTTCGAGGTGGAGGTAAAAAAAAAGAGCAACGGACAATTATCAAACGGCAGCTTGAGGCCAAAGCAGCAGAGACAAGAGTTGTCAGCAATGCAATTGGCCGGTCTGCGTGCTGTGGAGGGCGCCGGTAAAGTTAGTCAGTTTGCCAGGCCACAACAGCCCACCGCCAACCCTCACAACCGACACGGCTTACCAGTTAGCGGCAATGCGCCTGGCCCTATCCCGGCGCTGCCAGACCCAATCGAGGTTCCTACCCCGGAATCTTTCGGGCCCATCTCCAAGCCCCCGACTGCCAAGGCTAAGGATGTCCAATGATCGAGTACCAACCTTTCGCGCTCTTCTTGTCCACCGTCCAACGGCTGGTGGCTCCCGAAGATTTGGGCGAGGAGTTGACTCCGTTCTTTCGCGATCAAGTCGGTAACGCCCTGGCCGATATCCAGACCCTCATCCCTTGGTTTAGGAACTTCAACGTCAATGCCTATACCAAGGAAGACGTGGAAGAGTTCTGTTCGGCTAGCATCTTCACCGGGCCGGTGGGTAAAATTACCCAACTCTTCGCCTATACCCCAGGTCGGGAGTGCAAGAAGTACTACTACAAACGGGTCAGCACCTCTGCCTTGGATTGTTGGCTGGAGCGGCAGCGCTGTGTCCAATGCACGTTCACCCCGCCGCCGACCCATATTTATGATACTCCCTATTGCAACTACGTCATCTTGGGAGAAGTCGCCTGTAATCCCCCTTATCTCAATGGAACCGAGGACACCTGCCGATTCACCAGTCTGGACGACGACAATCGAATATTTGCAGTTGGACCAGATTACCGCGTTTACGCTGCCCCTCGATTCCCCTGTGGCTACAGCCTGTTCATGCAATGGCAGGGGATTCGGCGCAAATGGGAGAACATTGATCTAGTTCCAGTTGACCAACAACTGCGTGAAGCGGTGGTCAATTATGTCGAGCACAAGATTGCCCTCAAGGAGCGCAACTCAGTCTCCATGACCGAGTATTACTCGCTCTATGCGGTCAACCTGCGCATGCTCAAATACCGCTATCACGACGAGCAAGACACTGAACTGGAGCGGGACTGCACTTCGGCCATCGAGCAGCTGATGTCAGCCTTCGCGCCGGCTTACGGACTGTATGGGGTGGGGGCCGGTCTGGGGGTTGGCGATTATATCTACAGTATCTCTGGTGGAGGCATCATCCAGGTCTATACTGGCGCGACACCACCAACTTCCCCGGATGACCCCACCCAAGCGGCTGTCTTTTATCCTACGGGCGGAGGCTCCATCCAGCAGTGGGACATTCCAAGTCAGACCTGGGTATGAGAGCGCTGCTGGCCATCCTCTTCATGTTGCTGGCGATTATGTCGCAGGCCGCCACATTCGTGTCGGACGGTTCGGACACCGATGTGCAGGCCAAGATTGATTCTGCCTCCGATGGGGACACTGTCACTATTCCGGTCGGCAACTTTGACTGGGACACCACAGTCACCATTTCTGGCAAAGGCATCCATCTGAAGGGGGTGGATGGTGGCTGGATATCAGGCTGGAGCCGGTCCAGCGTTCTCATCGACATCGGACTCAAAACTTTCACCACTCAGACTGGGCTCAAGTGGACCGTTGGAGATGAAATTGGTGCCTACTACGTCGCCAATGGCGCGCCCTTAAGCATGTTCGGCACCGTGGATAGCTATTCAGGTTCTACCTTGGTCATCAATGTCACCATTGCCAATGGCACTACGACGAAAGCAGCCTGGGTCTTTGTCCATGCTGGCACTAGCTCAGTGACGTTTAACACCGGAACTTCCACTGGCTTAAGCATTACCGAAGACACCACCCACAACGTTGAGGTAAGCCAGTTACATTTCATCGGTGGAGTGTTCCAGACCAGTGGCGCCATGATTAAGTGGAACAATACTTCCGGTGGAAAACCCATCCTGTGGCATGACAACCGCATTACTGGCACTGAGAACGACATAGCGTTGCGGGTGGAAACCAACCGTGGGGTCATCTGGAGCAATTACTGGGACAGCACTTTCTACGGTGGCGAAGGCGACAACAACGCCGCGCCAGACTGCTCCATGATGCAGCATAAGCCGGCTAGCCTGACGACTTCCTGGACCACAGCCGACACGCTTGGCCAAAACGATACCGATGGCACTGGCAACCTCTACATCGAAGACAGCGTGTGGGTGGGGACGTCGCTGCAAAGCTTTGACGTCGATGAGATGGCCCGCACCGTTATCCGCCATTCCCTGATGGACAATAGCGGTGGGACCAGTCACGGCCGGGATACTGGCACTGGCCTGCGCCACTTCCAGTTCTATAAGAATACCACTTTGTTCGATAACCTCGGCGTGGACAGCTACCCACTGGACTACCTGTTCTTCATCCGAGGCGGTACCGGTATCGTCTGTAGCAATTCTATCGAGGACATTACCTCCGGCCAATGGGGGAACAAGACTGAGATGAAACAGCAGATCCAGGCGTTACGCCGTTCATGCGCAAACGATTGCTGTTGGAACAGTGGCTGGCCACAGCCTCAACAGATTGGCCAAAGCCATAATGGCAGTTCGATGTTCAACGACCCGCTCTATTACTGGCAAAACAGTGCCGCCATGGCCATTGCTAATGTCGATTATGCCCCTGACGGGTGCGGTGGTGGCCCGGCCATGAGCACCTATTGTATCGAAGGCCGAGATTTCACTAATGCCACCAAGACTGGTTGGGCACCCTACACTTACCCACACACCCTGCGAGGCGCCCAAGCCCCAGAAGGGCCGGCAGTGCTCGCCCAAAAGGTAAGAGCTTTGAAAATACCACTACGAAGATGAGAAGATTACTCGCAGCTGTTTGTGCGCTACTTTGTTTTGCTAGCGTGCTGTTTGGGGCCAACCCGTCCTATACATCATTCCTTGGAACCAACGGAATCATCATCACGTCCAATCCTCCACAGGGCTTTATCATCATCGACGGCAGGGCGTTGACCAATGGCTTTGTGTCAGGTGTCGGAGATCAGGTTTGGACCAATGATGTAGGGGTAATTTACACGATTGTTGACCCATCTCGAATTCAGTTCCTGACCAACAGAATTTTTGGCCGACTGATTCGGGCTGATGGGACCAACACTGTCTTTGGGAGCAATGCGTTGCCCCCTAATGTTGGAGCTGTAAATAGCGTAGCCATAGGTAGTGACGCATTGAGCCGTTCTAGTGGTGGCGAAAATGTGGCCATTGGACATAGAGCTTTGGCTACTAATTCTAGTGGTCTAAACAACGTGGCGGTTGGGTATAGGGCAATGGAGTTCAACGATATTAGTGAGGACAATGTGGCGTTAGGATATTCCGCCCTTCGCGAATTCACAACTGGTCATCAGAATACGGCTCTTGGGGCAGCATCAATGGTCCATTTGACCACTTCGTATGATGGTACAGCGGTTGGATATGGAGCCATGGATAAACTGGAGGGCATTGGAAATACTGCTCTTGGATCTAGGGCCATTAGTGGTGGTCTAGGTGGAGGCAATTACAACTTGGTCGCGGGGAATCAGGCGATGTTTAACAGCGACCGATTGGAGGGAAATGTAGCACTTGGAGGATTTGCACTCACTGGCATTGACGACCTGACAAACGTGGTTGCTATCGGATATCAAGCCACGGCCATCTCCGGTGGATTAACCAACGCCGTTGGGATTGGGGCCCTTACTCGCATCACCGCAGACAACCAGATGATGCTTGGGACCAACATCACCCGGTATGTGTTCAGGAATGTGGATTATACATTCCCATCGGCCAATGGGGCAGCGGGAACTGCCCTCACCAACAATGGCGCCGGCATCTTGGGTTGGGGAACCGTGGCTGGTAGCGGTGGCACGGTGGCATTTTCGGACCTGATATGGACCAACGACAATGGCACGCTCAAGCCAGTCGCTTTCCCGACCAACGTGCTGTTACGGGTGAACGTCCCTGATAACGGAACCGGCACCAATTACTACTTCGACAGTCGGGTTTACCGGACAAATGCAACCAGCAAATTGTTCGCTATCTACAACGGCGGCAGCAACGCCGTCACGGTCGGCCCCTATGGCGGGCTGTTTATGGGTCGCGGTAATCCCACCCCATTCCCAGGCGTAGTCCTTTACGGCATATACGATACGGCTCTTGGCGAGACCAACCAGCAGGAGATTTTTACCATGAGCCAGAATAGCGCTGTGGGCTACAACGGCGCCGCCGACCTGATCGTCGACACCAATTATGGGGCCATAATCCTGTTCGCCAATAAGGAGGGCGGAACCAAGTTTAGCCGGTTTGCCATCCAGGCTGGGGCCGGAATCAACCCACAAGATTTTAACACCTTCTCGATGCAGGCGCTGGTCGATGGGGCGACCTACTTCCAGGTGGACCCCAACTTCACACTACTTACCCCGACCAATTATTTGTTCAGCAGCAGCGTTCGTATCACCAACATCCATACCCTGCTGTCGCTCCAAAACAGCAATTTCCCGGTGCTTGAAGTGGACGGTGTGGGCGATCTAAGACTAATCAAGAAGATCCCTTACCAGTGGCCCAGCGCCCAAGGTGCGGCCGGCACAGCTCTGACCAACAATGGTTCTGGCATTCTGGGATGGGGCGCAGTGGCTTCGGGCGGCGGTCTTACCTTTGCCGACCTTATCTGGACCAACAACACCGATACCATCTATCCCTACGTCCATAGTAACCGCATCCATTTCGGCACCTCTGCCACCAATGGAGCCCGCCTTAATCTTGAGTGGTATGCGCCGCGTCGGTCATTTCGTGTTGGTCAGCTATCCACGGGCATTGGAAGCGATTATTGGGATGTGACAAACCTTGGCATAGGGTCGGTGTCATTTGGTTCCAACAACCTTGCTGGTGGATATATGAGCGCAGTGTTGAGTGGGTACGGAAACATAATCCCGACCAATTACATCTATTCTGTAATCGTTGGAGGTACTGAGAACTTATTTGCTGAATCCAGTGCAAGTGGGCGCAACATAATTGGAGGAGGCAGTAAGAACCAAATGGACCCAGGCGCAAGCAATTGCGTTATTGTAGGCGGATTTAGGAATAGGATTCTCACTGATGCGTTTATGAGTTCCATGGTTGGTGGAGCGGACAATATTTCTCGCATGCGCTATGGCTCTATTGGTGGAGGATCTGGAAACGAGACAAGGGGCATCGGTTCTGTGGTTGGAGGTGGGTTAAACAATATTTCAGGAGAGTCAACGGTGGATGGTTTAACCACGATTGGTGGTGGTAGCCAAAACAGTATACATGAGGATTATGGAACCATTGGTGGTGGTTTTGGCAATTTCCTTCAAAGTTCTGCGTTGTATGGAACTATTGGTGGTGGCCGGGGTAATGTGTCCGATGCAATCAGCGGCACCATTGCCGGAGGCTCTCTGAATAACATTGATGGCTTTGCCCAGTATGGAGTTATTTCTGGTGGCTACACTAATTTTATTGGCAACCCAGGAGCGGGTGGTTCCCACTTTAGTTTCATCCCTGGTGGTGTTTCCAACAAGATAAGTGGCGCTATAATGGCCGCAGCCATTGGATCATTTCAGACGAACACCTTAGATAAAACCATCCTGCTTGGCACCACCAACAACAACCGGGTGATGGTCTCCACGACCAATCTGCATTTGCTGGAGGACATGACCATCCTGATGACCAATGGCGCTGGAGCCGGGAAGGTGCTCACCTCTGATGCGAACGGCAAGGGAACCTGGGGTACTGCCAGTGCGGGCAGCGGAACCTTCACGAACATATTCAGCCCAACTCTCTCTAACGCCACTATCAAGCCGTTGGTGGTGGGGCTTGGAACGGCGGCTGGCGCGACTAATACCACTGGCGAGATTAGGGGCATTGAGGCCGGTGCAAACATCACGATCACGCCCAATGGCAGCAACTACGTCATCTCGTCCACTGCCAGCGCGATAGATTGGGCGCAGACGGCAAGCACGACTAACGTGGTGGGAGTGTCCAACTGGGTGAACTCGGTTTCCAATTATGTCACGGCTGCCACAAACAGCGCCAGCGTCACCAATTGGATCACCCAACGCCAACCCGCCAGCCAAACCCTTACCAACCTTTCTGGCACTGGCGCCATTACCAACGTGTTCAGTGCGTCGCTTAGCAACGCTACGATGAAACCGGTGGTGTTCCCGTCTGCCAACAACTTCGCCACTAATTATACGGGCAGATTCTTTGGGTTGGAGCAGGGAGCTAACGTCACTTTGACCCCAAATGGGAGCAACATCGTTATCGCTTCGTCTGGTAGCGGAGGGTCTAGCCTTACGACCAATGCGAACCAATTCGGCGCTTCGGTGGAGTTAACCATCAAAGATGCACCGTTGCTGACCAATGCGATTCATTATGGTGCTGGATTCTTGGGCTCTTTCACCAACGTCTGGACTGCGCCTCAGTTCCTGGGTACCAATGTGGTATTTGATGGTACCAATTCGTCTTGGTTCCAATTCAATCCAGCGACTGGACCACAGACCAACTACGTATTCACCAACATCCAAGCTGGCCAGACGATTGTGGTAAAAACATACGTCACCAACGGGACCACTGTCAGGCTATGGGCCAACACGACTGAAATCCCGGCTAGTTGGTATATCGGCAACAACGGAAGTGCGGCCAACATCAACAGCAATGCGCCCTCAGTGGTTTATGTCAGCCGAGACTCTCTGGTGCCAGCCACCAACGTCTTGATCTGGACCCGAGACTTCGATGTCACAGCGGGATATGGGTTAATCTATGCCACCAATTTCGTAGCAGGCATCGTGACCCAACAACTCCAGCAGATATTCCAACCTGGCAATGCGACACTCACCAATCTTGCTGGAACAGGAGCCGTCACCAACCTGTTTAGCCCGACTCTTTCCAACGGGACGATCAAGCCACTGGTGGTCGGTGTCGGAACGGCAGCGGGCGCTACCAACGTGACCGGAGAGATTCGCGGGCTTGAGGCTGGGGCTAACATAACCATCACTCCAAACGGAAGTAACTATGTCATCGCTTCTACAGGTGGTGGTGGGGTGGCGTTATCAGATTTGGTTTGGACCAATCGCGTCGGTGAATTGCTTCCAAACGCTTATCCAACCAACACTATCCTAAGCCCAACCAATGCGGGATTTAGGACTAATTTCTATTTTGGCAGCACCGAAACCAGAGCTGGTGGAACCAACAAAGTATTCAGGGTCTATAACGGAACAAACAACGCACTTACCGTAGGTGATGCTGGTATATTCATCGGGTCAGCTAACGGCACTCCTATCAATGGGCAAGCGATAAATGCCATTTATGACACATCTCTTGGGGATGCGCCAAGCAAGGCAATCAGCCTAACATCTCAAAATAGCGCCGTTGGATTTAATTCATCGGCAGTCACCAGCGTTAGCACTAATTTTGCTAACACTGTATTGACCGCTGATCGAGATGGCACTGGGTTCATAAATTTCACTCAAGTTATTGGACAAGATGCAACTTGGCTTAATTTCGATATGTATGTTCTGGCTCAGGATGCCGGAGGCACCATTATTAGACCATTCCAGTTTGACCCCGACTTCAGCCTGAGTCCGACAAGTTACCTATTTAATAGCACCATGCGGATTACCAACACGCACACTTTGATGTCGCTTCAGAATAGTAATACCCCGATGTTTGAGGTTAATGGCATCGGTGACCTGAAACTACTGAAACGCATCCCATACTCATGGCCAAATGCGCAGGGAGCGGCGCAAACGGTGTTAACCAATGATGGGTCCGGCAATTTAGGTTGGGGCGCCGTATCAGCCAGTGGTGGGTCTGTAACATTTGCGGATATCGTATGGACCAATAAATCTGGAACCCTTTACCCAATCGCATACCCGACCAATATAATTTTCAATCCAACTAACACTGTATCAGCCGCTGAACTAGCACGAGCAACCAATTTCCTATTTCAGACCAGCACTCGAAGGATCGGCGGAACCAATGTGCTGTTTGCGGTCTTTAACGGCGGGGCCAGCGCACTGGTCGTTGGCGATCAAGGAATAATGATTGGCTCGACCAACTATATACCTGTCCCTCAGGCGGCAATTGATATCGCGTACGATACGGCCTTCGGGGTTGATAGTCCCGAGAAATCAGTCCTACTGACAACCTACAACAGCGTGGTTGGCTATAGCGGAAATGCCGAGATGCACGTCAGCACAAACTACGGTGATTTTAATGTGACCGCTAATAAGGAAGGCAATGGATTCGTGGAGTATTTCTTCAGAGCAGGAGGTGCAGGAACCGCTGTGGATTATAAGAATTTTGATGCCTATGTTCTGGTTCAGGATGAAGGAGCAACCATTATAACGCCTTACCAAATCGATCCCGATTTCAGTCTGAGTCCTACCGGATACATCTTCGGTAGCACGATGCGCATTACCAATACCCATACGCTGATGAGCTTGCAGAATAGCAATACGCCGATGTTCGAAGTCAACGGCATTGGCGATCTGAAACTGCTCAAGCGCGTGGCTTATTCCTGGCCCAGTGCTCAGGGAGCCGCCCAAACTGTTCTTACCAATGATGGGTCGGGCAACCTTGGGTGGGGAGCAGTAGCAGCTAGCGGTGGAGGGCTGGCCACAAACGCCAATCAATTTGGGGCCAATACTACGCTCTCGATCAAGGAGGGCGTGCTTCTGACAAACATTATGCTCTATCCATCCAACCTGACCAGTCCAGCCTCGATTGCGACTGCCAGCGTTGGAAGTATGACTAACCTGATAGAGTGGAGACAGACCAATGGCGCATTGGCGCTACTGATCAGCTCCAATGGTCTTTATAACATATCCGTTCCCCTTCTCCACTCCAACGCCGTTGCATTTAGGACCAACAATATCGACTTCAAATTGGCTCAGTGGCAGACGTTTAGTAACGCACTCAAAACCAATTTGGTCCTCCAGCTAACCAACTGTAATGATGGCGTCACACATACGTTAAATGCTTTCGGTTCTGGAAGACTTGGGAATGGAACAACCAATGCATGGCAATTGCTTTGCACCGTCGCCTCTGGTAACACCATCTATTGGCCTCCAGGATCTACCAATGGAAATTTCGATGTGCTGGTTAACAGCAATCAGGTGGTTACGTTCACATTCCAGCAAGTGTTCAACACCAACATATTCGCATCCTATCTGGTGCGAGAGGGGATAGGGGCAAACTGATGAAGTGGCTATTATTACTCTTAAGTTGTTTGGGCTGTTGCGGCCAACAGGCTACGGTCGGCCTGTCCGTTCGTGCGCTAGGCTCATCGGCCAACACTGCCAACGATACCAGCGAAGCGACCGGCTCTTATACGCCACAGATCGGCACTGAACTGATCGCCATCGTCATCAACACGAAAGCTGCCACCCCCGACCAGCCTAACTTGGTTGGCAATGGCTTAACCTGGACGGAGCTTTTCGATACCAATTATCTAACGGATCATCGGCTCACGATTTGGTATGCCAAGTGCGGGTCGGGAGCCTTTGCCGGTCCATTGACAGCCGATACTGGCGCCACCTCTCAGACCGGCTGGGCCTTGGCTGTGGTGGAGGTGAGCGGGGCAGTGATCACCGGGGTCAATGGCCTGACCGGATTGCGTCAAAATGTTAACGCAAACGTCTCGGCTGGCACCACCATTACGGCGACCTTTGCTGCACTTGGCAAACGGACGCTATGCATTGGGCTAGTGGGCGGTAACCTCAACGGAACGGCGAATACTGCGGAAGCTGGCTGGACAGAGATTGTTGATGTGGCCTTCAACACCCCAGCCACAGAGCTAACCATCGTATATCAGGCAAAGAATGCCGATACGACCTGTGCGGTTTCCAATGCCGGCGCATTCAGTGGGTGCATTGTAGGCATCGAGATGGTTCAGGTTGGTAATTTCCCATGAGAATACTACTGGCATTACTGTTGAGTGTGGTTGCTGCCAAAGCTGATTGGTTCGGGACTGGTAATCTAAACACCTATTTCTGCGGTCCGAACATGACCAACTCAATGAATGTGCTGAGCAACAGCATCACCATTGCCGTTTGGCTCAGAATTCGAGATACTGGTACTGGGCTGGAACAAAAGAATGTGTTCTTTTCCAAAGGCCGATTGGACTTCACTGCCAGCTGTAATTATCTGCTGCGCATTTCTGGCAGCAAATTCGAATTCGATTATACCGACCAAGTTGGTGGGCTGCACACGTATCAGTCCTCTTCGACGATTATCTGGACCAATCGCCTCCGATTCGTTGCACTTACATTCACCTACGGAACGGCTGGATCATCAATGCAAATGTATTTGGATGGCGCCCCCATCTCAGGATCGTGGACCAGTGGGAACGGAAACAGTAATAGCCTCCCAAACCAGCACGAATTTAGCCTTTCAGGACCCACGGCGCAGGTGGTTGGAGGTGGGATTTTAATGGGTGAACAAGGCCCGGTCATGGCCTGGCGCACAAATCTTAGTAGCACTCAAATTCAGATGCTTTATAAAACACGTGTAGCTGGGTTGCCTTATGTTATCTATCCACAGCATTGCGTGCTAAACATTGATTGGAGCAATATTCGGTATGGTCAAGACATGGAGTCTAGTCAACGAATTCCGAGTCGTGTCCCTTGGGGTCAGTTCGTGTCTAACGCTATCCCACGATTCGGTCAAAGCAGCAGCGGCAATCCGCTCGGAAGCCAGTTAATGTCATTTTGGCCAAACGAATAACATCATCCAAATGCCATCACCCGTTTCACCCACCCAATTCTGTGACGCCGTTCCAGCGGCCAACGCCGACCTGTGCGTCAAGATGTCCAAATTCCTGGGCATCCCACAGCTGCTCTGTGATTTGTTCGGCTGGATGCTCAATACCGACCGATCCATCAGCCAGACGTTTAAGGAGGAGGTGGCCACCTTTAGCACCCCAACGGGTATGATTGCTTACTCACTTACCCTAAATATGGGGCCGGGCTGGATCTTGGCCGATGGCAGCGATATCTCCCGCACGACCTACGCCAATCTCTTCGCCGCCATCGGCACCCGCTACGGCGTTGGGGACGGCAGCACCACCTTCGGATTACCCGATTTACGTGGCCGCTCTCCAATTGGCGCCGGTCAAGGCACCGGATTATCCAATCGCGACATCAATACCGTCAACGTGGGCGAAGAGCGCCATACCCAAACGGAGGCCGAATTAGCCACCCATCGCCACGATTACAACACTACCGACAGCCAGCAAATCCTGGTGCAACAGGCAGTGGGAAAGATCAACGACATCAACCGAAGCGGGTCGCTTGATTATGCTTTTGCCGATCCAATGGAGACCACGGGTGACAGTGAGCCCTTCAACGTCATTCACCCATGTATTATCGCTTATCCGTTTATCAAGATCTAAGATGACCCGCGATGTCAGACTTCAAGACGATCAAGCTAAGACCCATGACGGGCGTGTTCGACACGCTCTCAAGCGCAGATGAGATTGGCTTTGGTAATTGGCGCGTAGTTAAAAACGCTGTTACCCGCTCCACTCGAAACCGTAATCGGTCTGGTGGCTGGCGTCGCCTGTTCGCTGACGACGATCCATACAACAACCAGGACCTTCACGACCAGTTAACGACCCGGCTGGGCTACTACGATTCTTTCGAAGAGCACGTCATGGGTGGTGGAGGCCTGCATGGCTACATCTACGCCTACTTCACTGGAGTCTATCAGGAGCCCACCACCTTCGCCTATCCTCCAGCATCGGGTCCATTTTCTCCGGTTTATGTCGGGGATTTCCCGGAGATGTTCTATGGCCCGTGCACAATCTTCTACCCATACGTGGGGTATCCTTATCGGTTCATCCAGCGCCCTGATTTGCCCGACAGCCTGACGACGGGCGCCCCGTTCAACTACCTGGATTCCTACGTGTACACATCCTGCCAGGTGGAGTATCCAGGGGATCTAGTTGCGGGCTACCCATACGGGCCGCAGACGCCCGTCTATGACCCCCTCTTTGCCTACGACCACGAGTATTGCGGAGATTATCTGTGGAGCCGGCCTGGATGCCGGGAAGCTATCACGATGTTAACCGAAGTGGTCACCGCCCAGGGCCGCAAACTGGTGGCCGCAACCATGTCCAGAGTTTATGAATTCAATCAATCAGCAGGGAATTGGCGGATATTGGCCGATGGACTGGGTAATTCCGGATACACGACCGAACAGTGCGGGTGCAACAGCGTTCGAGGAATGGCCGCTACCATTGGAGAATACCTTGTTTTCACCAATAACTTCGATCCCCCATTTATCTACCAACTTGGAAGCGATTCTTCTGGCTGCGGGCTTCAGTCACTCCAACCGATCACAGACCTGGCAGTGCTTGGTATTACCCGAGCTGGCGGAGTGGTTACCTGGAAGGGATTCGTAATCTTCTTCGACATCACCGAAGCCGGCGTGCGCAGCGGCAGTACGATTATTTGGAGTGATCTGGAGGATCCCAATTCATTCATCGAAAGTGATACCAGTTTTGCCGGCCGGGCCACCACAGCGGTTGGAGAGACTATCCTGGCTGCCGCGCCCATCGGAAACTGGCTCATCCTTTACACCGATAAATCAATCATCCGGGTGTCCCTGGTCGGTGGGGAAGACGTGTTTAACTTCGAGGAGATTTATCGGGGTGGCAACGCTCTGCGCTACAAGTATTCCCTGGTAAACGCTGGCGACGCCCACATTTATATGGGCGAGAGTGACATTTACATGTTCACTCAGTTCGATACCCGGCCGATTAACGTGGAGTGGATCACTAGGGCCGCCGGCTTTGTCTATAACGGAATAGCTGAGGACGACGCCACCTATCAACGCATCAACAACGATGCCTGCAATCTGGTCACAGGCGGTTGGAACGAGAACACCCGCGAAGCATTCTTCTCTTGGCCAACCGGAGACAACATCTGTCCGGACGTCACGTTACGGCTTAACCTCAAATTCAGCGCCGCTGACTTCATCGACCACGGCTTCACGGCTTTCTTGACCTTCCACCGGGACCAGCGGCCCACGGTGGGTGAATGGATGGAGACCCTGGGCATCTGTCCACGTGGAAGCAAGGTGGCCACCGGCATCAAGGACGGGCCCGTGTGCCCAGATCCTAATCGGATAATAGAGCAGCCTGCGGATCCGGATGCGGAGCCCGAACCCGAGCCAGAGCCAGAGCCAGAAGACTGCGGGACGGATTGTTCCCAGATGCCCGTAACGCTTTACGCCCGGGATCTGATGCCAATGTATCAGGCGGGGCCGGAAGCGCTCGGTTGCCCAGCCTGGGACGGATCACTGGTGAATGCCGGAAGCCCTCCGTGCCAGTGGTTGAATTGGTGTTCTGGCCCAGTCGGTTTTGGTGGCATTGGTGTCATACTGTCAGGCGCGCCGGGTAACTGGTGGATCAGCATCTATCGAGGGGCCTCATTCGCTTCGTATCAGCTTACGCCACAGGCCAATTGTCCGTATGGCACCTATAATTTGGCGGTTTCAACCTGGATAGACGGGCCTGCGGCTAGCTCAGTAGAAGTGACGATCGTTTGAGTTATGGCCACCCTGTTACTGTTCATTCGCAATCCAGAGGAGGACATCAATTTCCCGGTCCATCCCAATTCTCTGTGTGCCATCCTGGCTGGTAAAACCCTGGATTTCTTCTGTGAGGATTGCGCTGTTCCGGCAACCTTCGTGGCAGCCTCAGCGGTGGACTTTGCGCTCAAGCAGCTGGAGGACGACATCTATTACCGGGAACGCCTCGCAACAGCACCGCCAGCCTGTGCTGATGTCCCATTCGCCACCGAGACTGGCCAAGATGAGGGCTTCACTGGCGGCGCGCTAGTGCTGGATCAATGGCTTCCGCTGTCGGCGGCGCATTGCTCTGGCATAAACTCGATAACCGGTTATCACATAGAGCTAGAAGATATGCCACTTAACCATGCCGTTTACGAACCAGGCCGGGATGTCATTTATGGCGTCAGTGGAGGTTACGTTTATAAACTAAACGCCACCACCGGAGAGAAGATTTCGTCCGCCAGGTTCTTTGAGAATCGGTTCTACGATTCATACATCGCTTACTCCTCAATCACCGACAAGCTTTATGTGACAGCATGGATGAATGATCCTGGCAACGAGCCGGCGGCTATAAACCGTGTTAAATGGATGTTCAAGCTCAATCCGGATACGCTGGCCGTTGATGGGACGTTCAATATATTCGCGTCAGGCGTTACAGTGGCGCACGAATACTTCGAATCTGGTCCACGGGAGATGGTGAGCGTCGCTGGAGATATTTATTTTCTGATGTTTGACAGATCACAGTCAAACAACGCTTGTTATCTAATGCGGTTTGATGTAGCAGGTGAAACCTGGGACAACTCGTCTTCCAATAATCGGAACATAGGATTTTCCCAGGGGCTTACGTATGATGCAGACAACAACGTAATTTGGGTATCTACGCAGCAGGGGGCTACTGCTCATGCCCCGGCTCCAGGAGTTACGCAGAGTGACACCGTTGATATCAGTGGAGTTAGCGACCCAATGGCGAAAGGTATTTGCTATAGGTCTGGTCATCTTTACTTCACTCTTTGGCAGGGAACTACAATCGAGAGGTATAAAATCCAGAAGGTACGCATCAGCGATGACAATAACACCACTATAGACTTGGGGGACACGGCGGCCACTCCTCGTAAAATACGGTACTGGTCCATTAACGACCGGATTTATGTGCCCACCTTTAATGCCAACACCGTGGTCATCATCGACCCAACCACCGACACAGTTGAATCTACAAAGACCGGGTTTGATTCTCCAGTTGATGTCGTTTTCACACCAACCAAAGTCTGGGCTGTTCAACACGGAGCTCAAGGGCTTAAAGAGGTAATCTAATGGCCTGCACCGTCGTCGAACTCAACTTGGTCGCAGGCGTGGACTACGATCTGGACCTAGCCGCTGGACGAATCCGGTTCCGGTCCGATGGCCAGCTGGGTGCGCTTATCGATGCGGGTAACTTCTGTGGGCTGGTGGTCAATGCCTGTTGCCAGGACGCAAGCTGTGACCCTTACGGCCCATACGCCTGTGACCTGACCTGCTACGTCAGGGACGGCTACGACACCGTTATGCAGGAAGGCGCCGAAAACTACCGCACTGACGACGAAAAGATGATCAAGATGGTGGGCGTTGAAGCTGAGCCACTGCCCTCATCCAGCCCGTTAGACCTTCAGGTCGACGTCGGTTTTGCGGCTACTCCGAATTGTTTCACCTGGAAAGAAACCCGTGACCTGCCTTTCGAATGTCAGACCGCCAAATCAGCCGCTCAGCACATCGCCGACCGTACCCGCCCAGATGGCACGTTCTACTATCCAACCTGGCGTCGTGGCATTTATCTCTCTACCCGCTTCAGGATTTCTGGCGTCGGTGGCGCCGGCCAGTTCTCGGCATTAAGCAAGATGATTAAAGGCTGGGGCCAACAGGATTCACCATAATGGGAGACCCAATAGAATTATCGCGTAGATCGATCAGGCAAGAACTGATCACAGAAGTGCTTTTTGACCGGCTGCCGGAGCCTCCTGAGGAAATGCTCAGGCTTCCTGGAGTCAGGCGCTGGTTCTCTGCCATGCGCTTAGCCCGGGAACGGGACATCCAGGCGCTGCATCGGCTCATTCACAAGATTGAAGGGACCGGAGGATAATGGCCCCTTGCAAATCGAGCACTAATCTGTAGAACTGCATCTTATGGCTAATGGTGCTGGAGATATTGTAGGCGGTCTTGGAAGTTCGATCAGTTCTCTCTTTGGCTCTCGGGCCGCCCCTAAGGCTTATCTCAATCGATACGCCCTCCCCACCGCCAAGCCGCTGGGTAAATTTGGCGGGTCACTCTTGGGGGATATCGAGCCACTCTCACGCGAAGCCGTCAGCGGTTACTTGGCTCAACAGCCCAAGCAACAGGCCTTAGCTGGACAGCAGGAGAACATCTTAAACACTCTCCTGGCACGTAGACTGAACGCTGACCCAACACAGCTCTTGCGGGATGTGGGCAACACCGCCTTCGGATTTATTGATCCGAATGTAATTACGCCGCTGGCAAGGTTCGACGTTAACCAGGATATCCTCATGCGACGGGCCCGGGGCCTCAGTCCCGCCGCTAGCGATTCCACAGCGGAACGTTTGCGCAACGCCCGCATTGCCAGCGGCAGATACTATGACACCGCCCAACAGGCTTATTCGGCCCTCCCTCGTCTTTATGGGGAAGCGTTCGGCCAAGGCTTATCCAATGAGGCCGCTGCCGCTGGGCTTACTCCACAAATTTCTGCTGCTTATGAAGGGGTGGCTGCTCGGCCCTGGAACGCCATCAACCAACGCATCTCTTCGGCCACCGGTGCCAGCGACGCTGCCAGTCGCGCCATCCAAGGCGTGCTGGCTGCCACTCAAGGCTACAAGCAACCCCAGAACTGGGCGGATCGTTTGGGTGCGGCCAGCCAGGGCATCGGCCAATCGCTTGGTGGAGTAGCTAGCTTGGCCGGCCTGGGCGGAGGCGGTGGTGGCGGATTGTGATTCATAGGCACGACAAGTGCATCGGCATAACGCTCTGGCGACGGAAGCGCAAAAGCCTGGAACTGTGGTTCTGTCCCTCTGGGGCCATCATCCTTCCCCATATCCACGAGCACATCGACTCAGTCATTATCATGCTGGCCGGTGGGATGTGGGGACGGATTGGCCTGCGTAGCCGCTACGTTGGTTGGCGCGACATCTTCCGTCGGTTCCCTGTGCCAAGGCGGATGGTCCATTCGGCTGTCATCAACCATTTTTGCCTGTTCGCCAATTGGGAATCGTGGGATACCGACGACGTCACTAGCGCATCCGAAGACTTCGTCATCCTATGAGCAAAGTCCACATCCTGGCCAGTTGCCCAAATCCAAAGCTCATCGATTACACAACTCTTGTCTTTAAGACTCTGCGCGTTGGATTTCCCACTGCTGACGTCGTGGTGTGGATGAATAAATTGGGACAAGTGGAGGAGTCCAAGGTGTCCCAAATCTGCGTGGACAACGACTACGACGCACAGGTCTGTGACTATGCTCACCACGAATGGATCCAGATGCTGGCCACCACCGAGAAGCAACCATTCTGGATATCTGATACAGATATTTTGTATTACGAAAATATCGAGGAGCTGAAGCCTGATTCTGCTATAGCCGGCTGGCGCATCCCGGAGTGGAAGGACGAATTCACCCAGTGCATCACGCGGGCGCGTATCCATACCTGCCTGATGCACATCAACCCGTTGACGCTAGCCAGCGCAATCGCCAGGTATAAGGAGAGCTTCAATCTAATGGATGACATCAATCCATTGCCGAACCTATTTGCTCCGATCTCTGTCCCATTTGGTAGACTGACCTATTTCTATGACGTCTGCGGGCTGCTCTATAACGCTGTCGGCGGTGAAGCGTTCTCCGATGAGATCAAAGAGAGGTGGTTCCACTTTAACTTTGGGTCCATATCAGACCGCGTATTGCCACTGATCAAAGACGGCGATAAGATGGCAGCCGCCAGGGAGATGGTATTGCTAAACCCGCAGCTTGGACGTGGTGCCTGGAGGTTGCAGGAGGAATACTATGCCAACCGCCAAGTGATTTACGACGGCAAGAAGATAGAGGACACGATGAGCCAGGAGGATATGGAGCTAGCCAGGAAGTGGAACGTGGAGCTTTGCTGCGGCAATCAGGAGGCGATGCAGTTTTGCGATCTGTATCACCGATACGTGCATGGGATCGACGATCTCGTAGACGAAATGCAGGACGGTCGACCGACGATGAGCAAGGAACAGATCATAGACTTGTTCTTGCAGGCACTGATCCTCTACAACACGCCGTTCTTCGTTACCTATCGAAACCTACTGTTCCCGGCAATTATACAGGTGACCAACATGTATCAGGATTCTGTCTCCTGGGAACGGTCGCCGAAAAGTCATTTACGCAAGATAGCCGATGTGCTTCGCACTTGCGGTGGCGAAGTCTATTTCATGGTCGCGCTGATTACCGGAGGACCAGAGCACATGAATAGGATGTCGAAATTGATCAGGGAACGTGATTTTCTCTCCCAGCACGATCAGGATGGAAACCCTCTATGATTTCCAACGCTTAAAGGTTACGATATGTCCAATCATCTGCCGAGATACCCCAAACACCCTAGCCAGTTGCATCTGTGTGATTCCGCCTTCCCCGTAAACCGTCCTGATATTATCGACGTCACCCTGACTGAGCACTGACCACGGGCATCGCCCTTTATTGATCATATCCCAGGTGTTCTGTCTGGATGTTCCAAGCCAGAGATGTGATGGGTTGCAGCAGGCGCGATTATCGCACGAATGGCACACACATAATCCATCAGGGATTTCTCCATTGTGGATAAGCCAGCTCAAAATGTGAGGCTTCATGGTCTGGAATCCACCGCGTTTAACTATACGACCGTATCCAAATGAATCTTTACACCCAGTCCAATTCCAGCAGCCATCGGTCTTTTCTACGTGTTTCCAAAATCTATGTTCGATCGTGGCCGTACAGTGACGCTTAGCCAGAATGGGATTAGCGTGCATTGGGACAGAGGAAGTGGTAAACTCATGTTGCATAAGTCAGTCCTGTGATTTGTGCCGCGCCCCTGGATGCTTCAAACATCGCAGGGGCAATTAGCTTGTAGTGCAACGGAATCGGCGTAAAAAGTCAATCCTGTGATAAGCCAGCACAACCAAACATAATTATGCCAAGTCCATTCGGGCCAATTCCATATAGGTCACCAGTGGCACCACCAGTCGACCCATATACGGGGTTAGGCTGGCCAATCCCAATGCCACGACTCATGGCGCCGGAGTCCACTGGATTCCCGGTCCGACTGGGATGGCCTGAGGCGCCACCTCCAGCTCCACCTGCGCCATCAGGATACATCGGAAACACCTACCTACCGGACTACGAAGATCTCTATCCTCCGGCCATCCACCAGGCGCATCCAGGACTTAACCCTGACAACTATGGCCCGGCAGTTTCGCTTCCACCAGAGCCTGCGCTACCACCAGTTGCTCCGCCGCCTAATGCTGGAAACATAGGAAACACCTACCTACCTAACTACGATGATGTCATGAACGAAGGCGTGAGAAGAGCCGATATGCCACCTTTGGCTGCCCCTCCTTGGCTAGATCGAATCGCGGCTATGATGAGTGGAGCCGGTCACGGTCAGCAACTATCTCCTCCACCATCTCGTCGTTATAGCTTGGGCATACCAAAGACTGACTTCATCTACACCAATCCAGTGGCAGCCCAACAGGCAGCTGCCAGTCTGTCGGCACGGCTGGGCTACGAACAGCAGCAGGATCAAGGCTACCGGCAGTACCTGATTGCACAGGAGCAGGCCAGGCAGGCAAACGCCAATCAGGCACAACGGCTGGCTGAGAACGAAAAGGATCGAGCCCTCAAACGAGAAGGCTTTGCCAGCTCAGAGCGAAGCGCGGCCAATCGTGCTTATGGCTATAGCGACTTTGACCGCAGACAGGCAGCCAGGGAGAAGGAGTTGGCTGAACAAAAGCTCATCAGTGATCGAGCTAACTATAGACAAGCAGTAGCTCTGGCTAATGCGCTTAATAGTTCGACAGTGCCGCCGATGCAAAAGAATAAGACGGCCTTGGCCAATCCAGGCCTGGTGAACCTAGATCCATCCGGGCGCTATGTTCCATCTATGCCAAATCCGGATCTAGCTGCTCCAGGGGTGACTACAATCGGCCAACTGCAAAGCGGCATTGCCGCACGTCAGCAGCAGATCCGTGATGCCGCCACTCCACCGCCAGCATATCCACAACTCAACCCACCTGTTGCTCTGCCTGCGCCTGAGTCTGTCCCGTGGTATCAACGATGGTTTGGACATCCAACCGCACCACTCCAGGCTGCCCCATAAATGCCCCGCCTCGTCAATCTGGGTGAGGGCTATGGTGTAGTCGCTTGGCCTGACGAGGCCAGTGACGAGCAGATCGTTAATGATTACAACGCGCTGGAGGCGGAACGGTTGCGAGCCATCGAGGAAGGTAAACTCGTAAATGCTCGCCTGGCCGACATCATGGAGAGCAATCGGCCCACCCTGGGTAAAACTCTCCTGCGCGGTGCGCTTGGGCTCAGAGAAGGAGCGGCTGGTATCACCAAGCAAGCTGTTGGGAATCTTGCCCGAAGCCTCGTTGTTCCGGAAGGTGGTTTACAGGTCAGCACTCGCCCAACCAACCCCATGGCTCCAGCTAGGCTACTGGAGGAAGCCGGGAAAGGCTTGGCAGAAGAGGGCACAAAACAACTTGAGGAAGCCCAGTATGAAGGAGAGCGGTTGGGCGGAGGATTGCCGGGCCAGATAGCGGGGACCGTTGGTACCATAGCCGGCGCCAGTGCGCCGGCCCTCTTGGCAGCTCCACTGGGCTTACCGGCAGCTGCTGTCGCAGGAGGCATCACAGCCTACGGCCCAACGGCTGAACAGTTCAAAGAGCGGCTGATGCAGCTCAATCCTAACCTTTCAGAGGAGGAGGCTTACAGGAAGGCAGAGGGACCAGCTGGGCTAGTGGCAGTGGCGACCGGCTTATTGACCCGAGCATTTGGCGGAACTGAGCGGCTCATTGAACACATCACCCGCACCGGATTAAAGCAGCAAGGCGTTGAGTCACTCTTCAAGCAGGTATTCAAGGCCGCTTCATTGGAGGCGCCGGAGGAATTCACCCAACAGCTGGCCCAGGGTTACACCGAGAAAGCTTACATCGATCCAAACAAGCCGGTTGGCGAGATCTGGAACGAATCCGGGCTAGCCGCACTGGCTGGGTTCGGGTTGGGTGGAGCGACAGCCGGCGGCATCCTCATCTCGGCCAGGCTCGGTGGAGCCGCCGTGCAACGAATCGAAACAGCTCTCGAACCAGGGCGGCTGCGCCGGCAATCACGCCGCGCATCCGTAGAGAGAATCAAACAAGCCATAGCAGAAAGAGAGGCTCAAGATGCCCAAGCAGCTCGAACAACAATTGAAGCGCCAAGCCAACAAGCACAAAGGCTGGAGCAAGAAGCGCAAGAACGCCTACGTGTACGGGGCGCTGAGGAAAACCGGGTGGAAGCCCAGCCGGGAGCGGTAACAGATCCGTGGGACCAGCTGAATCGCCAGTATGGTAAATCGGACAATCCGTTAGCATCGGATAGTTTAGTTATCCAAAACGAACAGGGTGTTGTCTCCATACAGGGTCGAAGTATTGATGGGAATCTTGTTGAGGTTGGAAAATTTACACCGGAAGAAAGCGCTGAATGGATTGCAGCAGATGCGCTACCTAGAGCTGAAAGGCGCGCTGCACAAACCGCTATACGAAATCGAATTGCTCAACGGATGCTACAGCCAGCCCAGCCGGGAGCGGTAACGCCTCCGCCGTTGCCGACTCCACCTACTGCGCGCTTCCAGATCGGTGAGCGCGTGGGCATGGACAACGGAATAACGGGGACAGTCCGTCCTGCGACAAAGTCTGGCTATGGGTTTGCTGTTGGCGACCCGGTTGTATTCGGCGATGGCACTGACGATCAATACCCGCTCCACGAGATGTGGAAGCCGTTGGCCGATATAAAGCGCGAGATCGCTACTAAGCCGTTCAATCGGTTAGAGGCAGTAGCAGCTGTCCCGAGTTATCCATTCATTCCTCCAGCACTTGTTGATCGAGCGCTCGCAACAATGGAGCGGCTGCACAACCGGCTAATCGATCGCGGGATTGACCCAGATACGTCCGCTGCTAACAGAGAACCAGAGCATCAACTGATGCAGCAGATCACTGGCTCGCTTGAGCGGCTTGGTCGGCAGAACAAATCGGTCCAGAAGAAGTATAAGCGCGCAAATGCCAAGACAGCAGCCGATGCGTTAGCCCAGGTTAATGAACGGTTGCAGGCGGCCGATGCCTTGCCAGCGCAACCCCCCGCAGGGACGGAGCTGCTCTCGCCGGCTCAACAGCGCATCCCAATTGAGATCCAGCGTGCCGATGGAACGCGGGTAAAGGGCGAGTTCAACGGTTACTACGATCTACGGTCTATGGGTCGTGGCACAGTTCCGTCCGTTGGATGGCTCAACGCGGAGGGCAAGATGACCCATGGCCTGTTGGGCGCAGGGGAGACCATCATCGGAACTGTTCCGACGTTCGAGGAATGGATGGCCAGCAAGCAGCAGCAGTCTCCATCCGATCTAAGGCGTCTGGAAGATTCCACCGCTTTTGGTATGGCCGGGCCAGAGTTTGGCACGGTTGACTGGCGTGCGTTTACGACGGAACACCCAAATGGAAACATCGTAGACTGGGCTAAACTCAGGGCTGAAGTGGAGTCTGGAAGGCTCAATGGTGGAGAAGCCGGCAATGCGTTATTGCTGCATTTTCTTAGACGCTCAGATCTGCATCCAGCCGAGATTGCCATTCTTGATGTGACGCCGGCTGATGTTGCCGGCATTAGTGAAACCGGCACTGGATTCTATGGCAGGCATATATCCTACGAAGTCCTGCCATCGATGATACAAATAGTCGCCCGTGGGTTTCATGGTAACACGATCAGCCAGGCGGAGTTTGTCAGGACACTTAACCATGAGCTTACCCACAACAACATCACAGCCAAGTGGGAATCGGCATCGATGGATGTCAGACAAGACCTGGCGGATCTATTCTCATTCATCGTGGATAGGAGTAAGGGCACTGAATTCGAAAACCACAACCTGGTGAAGAATGCCGGGGAATTGCTAGCCGAAGCATTCTCCAACCCAGCCGTCCAGCGTTGGATGGCATCCTTAGATTATTCGATGCACGTCCGTCGCGACGAGCGGGGACGTCCCCTAATCCCGCCGCCACAGTTCCGCAAGTCAGTGTTCCGTCAGTTCTTGGAAATCGTTAAGCGCATTCTGCGCCTCCCGGATTTCCTCACCGACATGTTTGGCAATCGTGTGGAGACGATCACGGCATTGGATCAGGCAATTAACCTTGGCAATCAGTTAGAAGGGACGCGCCGTGTCGCGCCAAATACTCCAATCGTAAGTTATTCGCCGGCCACTCCGCCAGCTGCTCCCACTACTGGGCCTCCGCCAACCCCTCCCCCCATCGAGGGCATGCAGGTGGCGGGAGGCCAGGCAGAGGTGGGGAGAATCGCGGAGGAGATTTACGCCAAACGCGAGCAAGGCGCCGCCGCGCTGGAGGGATTGGCGTTCGAACGGCGCCAGTATCGGGTAGCCAAAGGAGAGCTCAAGCGCTTAGCCGGCATCGCCACCGGCCGCTTCATCACGGACGGCATCACCGCCGAGCAGCTGAAGGGTTATCCGGACCCAATGGAGAACGTTGGGATTGAGGAGGGCCAGATCAACGTGGGGCCAGAGTTTGCCACCAAGCTCAACGCCGTCCAGGTGGATTTCAACCCGGCCAATGTCCACGACATGCAGGGGGAGATCTTCTACGAGAACGCCGCCCATCGCTTGGTCAAACTGCGGGACCGTATAAATAGTTTGGTCCAAGCAGCCAATTATTACGAGATACTTAAGGTAGATCCGGAGGAGCAGAAGGATTTGGCTGAGCAGATAGCCAAGCTCCAAAACCAAGAGGCCATACTCGGCCAGGCCACTTGGAACGGGCAAAGCGTGGCCGAGCGGGCGGCTGAGATTGAGGCGACCAACGCGCAGCGTCAGGACCGATTCGCACAACGCAATGCCCTTGGCCTGGACCCTGTCATCGAATTCTTTGGCGATAACGTTGGTTCCTACCGGAACTTTTCTGATAAAGCACAAGCCGGATTGGCCATGGCGCAGGCGATCCAGGCCGGTGCCCCACCCGACCAGGTGGCTGCCGCCGCTGCTCAGGTCCAGCAGTGGGTAACCCTACCCACTGATGTGCAGAATGCCATCCGCAATGGCTTCCCACTCAACAAGGAGCAGAAGGCTTCCATCTTCGCCGCCATAGCCAAAACGTTCGAAGACTTCGATATCCAGCGTAACCGCATGCTGGAGATGCAGAAGACAGAAGAGCCCAAGATTGCGGCCAGAATCGCTGACCTGCTCCGTAATATTACGGATGCTAAAATAGAGTCTGGTTTATCTGACATCCTCCTGGCTGATATCCGCGATACGCTCGAAGGAGAAATCGGACGAACCGGCACGTTGGAATCCCAAGAGCGGGCGCAGGAATTAAAGGGCCGTCTTTCTGCCATCCGTAGTTTTGCGGAATGGATGGGGCGCAACATCGAGACCAATCGCGCTCTGTTCGACGCGCTGGTCAGCCCGGTCGGACAGCGAGAATACGCTTTATCCGCCAACCAGAATTACGGCACTGACTCAAAGACAGTGGCCATGATTATCGCGGAGGCTAAACGCAACCCGGACTTCTCCTCCGCCGTCGTCAATCTCATCGAGGCCTCAGACAAGAAGTTGTTGCAGCTTCCGGTCGCCCAGCTTGAGCGTATCCAGGAACTGTTAGCCGAAGGAGACCCGGACGGGGCCAAGGCGGTGGCAGACAACCTTCAGAAGATGGCTCTGTCCAGGGCTTCAGCTGCCAACACTGCGGTGCGCTCGGCCATGAGGGAATTGGATACCCTTCAGATCCAGCAAAAGACCCTGCTAGAGGGTAACGCCATGTTCAATGAAGTGGCGGCTCTCCCTGAGTATACGCAGATCCGTGACATCGTTAACGCTTCCCCATATGGGCTGACCGAGCCGATGGTCGAGCAGAACAATACGGCCACCACCTTCAAGCCATTCGGAACCAAAGAGACTGCCAATCATCCAGACCTGGTGCTGGGTGCGGCCGATGATTTCGTCCTTAAGGGTAAGTGGTTTAAGAAGGTCAATGCATGGCACCGGGCAGCGCAGGATTACGTCGATGAATATGACCAAAGGCTCACAGCTCACGTATCGGATCCGAAGGTTAATCCATCGCCTGAAGTGTTGGGCTATGACGCCGCTAAGGTCCGTGGGCTAAGAGATGCGGTGGAACGCTTCGTCCCCGGCAGCTTCCTGGAAGCCTCGTTGCTTTCGGAGGAGAAGCGCTGGAAGGTGCCGGCCCTGATTCGTCACGCCTCCAAATGGTCCTGGTTCCGGCAGCACGACTTTGTCGCCAAGATGGTGGGTGGCATCGCTGGAACCGATCTGCGTGGTCGGCTGGGAGATTTCGTTAATCACTTCCTCAAAGCTCGTCACGTTATCCAGAAGTATCAGGACATCCCCGACCTGATCAATAAGGCGATGAAGTCCCATCCGGAGGTGCAGCTTAACCTGGCCAACTACCGGGTGCTGTTCAACGAGCTGGCCCATTGGGGTCGTCAGTTCGGTTCTCCGGTCCGGGCCGGCTTTGTCCTGCCACTGTCCGGCACCATCGTCACCAAGGAGGACATGGAACTCCTGCGCCAGGAGAACGCCTTCGAAGAGGACCTGCGCCGTAACGTTACCGAGACTAGGCCCGTGGAAGGCGTGCGCCTCAAGGTGGGTAACCGCACACTGGTTCGGCCCGGTGCCTATGTGGGCGATCCAGGCAAGGGTTTGCCGCGCCATCTCAATCGCAAGGCCGATTCCTTCATCGCCGACATCCTCGCCGCCTACGGCACCAACACGGCCGGCTTTGGCGTTAGCGCTAATCCTCAAGATCCAATCATCGCTTTCTGGAATAAGCGGTTGCCGATGTTAACCCAGCATGTGTTGGACATTCGCCGGCAGGACCGGGCCATGCGTATCAATCCGCAGATGCAGCAGGCTTACCAGGGCCTGGCTAACGAATGGATGGGGACAACAGGCAAAGCTCCCACTCTCACCAGCTTCGACGAACTAGTAAATCTACTAGTCGCTAAGTATCCCCATACCCCTGGCGTTAACACTCGGGACGAGGTGATGCGCGGGTTAAACGCTGAGCTGCGCCAATATCGGGACGCCGCCAGCTCCATCAACGCCGATCGAGCGGAAGCCTCTCAGAGCCGTCACGGTCGAGTGACCATACCTTTCTCTGCCCAGAACGAGTTCACGCGCCCTGCGGCACAGCTGGAGCTTCCCAGCAGCCTCTACGATTATGGTGCCCTTACCCAAGGAGAGCACCTCGCCATCACCTCCCGGGCAAATCATGAACGGGTCGTGGCCTACGCCACCGCCGTACAGAGGGCTGTCAACGAGTTACAGAGTCGAGTGATTCGGGCCGACTCCAAGGAGATTACCGAAGAGCAGGCCGCCCAATCTTACGGGGGCAACTTCAGCGAGTTAAAGGATGTGTTGGGAATCCTGCGCTCTATCTTGGATGACTTCACCCAGGCGTACAAGTTAGGCAACCCCGCCCTGACTCAAGACGAATGGTATCGGGAGGGCTTTGGCGCAATGACGAGTGCAGTGCTGGCATTGCCCACGGTGGGTATTCGCAACATGACCGGCGGCCAGTTCGAAACCTACCTGATGAGTCGGGCCATGGGCTTGGCTGGTCAGCGCTTAACCATGTGGCGTGCGCTCAATAATATGGGTCGCACCGTGACCCGACTGGCTCTGAGCTTGGGCCATAGCGTCGCCAAACAGAGTGATGCGCTGGGCGGGATGTTGACCGGCAAGAATCAGGACATCTTCCAGAAGCTCGTCGAGAACATCGCCTCGATGCTGTTCCAGCCAGACTTCCGTGCTTCTGGTCAACGGGTTAATCAGCTGGGCTACGACACCCGTGACCGGCTTCTCAATCGCCTCTCACGTATCTGGCAGGACACAGCCGAAACGACTACGACAGAAGAGCTTGGGCATCCAGAGAGGACCAAGGCCCGCAAGCTCATACTGGCTGGGCCCAAGACGATACGCGCCATTTTCGACAAGATTGGTGTCCAGCAATACGACCAAGCCATCAACTCCTCGCTCCTGACTTACGCCGATTGGTTATCCAAACGGTTGGAGGAAGTGGCGATGAACTATGGAGCTGCCAGAGAGGCGGGCGGCCTAACCCAATTCGATGTCACCGATCCTAAATGGCAGCTCCAGCCGCACGAGTGGAGCGCGTTCAAGAGCAGCAAGTCCAACGAAGATTCGTTGGCCCTGTTCCGAACCTTCCTGGAAGCTTCCGCTAACGCCGAAGGATTCCAGTTGGAGCGCAACCTGTGGCGTTACTATCAAGAAGCCAAGGCCGGTAATCACCCCAAGATATTCACAGACAATCAGTTCGATGCCGTCAGCCGCCGATTACTCTCTGAATTCAATGCTTCCACACCTGCCAACCGTGCCAGTGCCGCCGCCGGTAATCGGGTTATTCGCAACTTATTGACACTGCAAGGGTATACGTCTGATGGGCTTCTAAAACTTGTCAACAGTTTCGGCGCTGTCCGGGATCGCGGAGATCTGGCTCAGACCATGAGCAAGCTCCCTCACCTGGCGACCCTGGCGTTGATGGCCGTTCTCATCGGGGCTTTCTCCCTATCCCTGACCGGCCAATGGGAGAAGACGATGCGAGGACGCATGCCCAGCATGGCCACTCCGCTGGACAAGGATTTCTACAGCAGTGTTGGCCGTTTCCTCAGCAACATCTCCAGCTTAGGCATGGCGCAGTTGTTCTATGTAGGAGACATCCTGTTACAGCTCAAAGGGGAGGTGGTGGGCAACCGTGGCTTTGATCCATTGGGTCGCGTGTTCCCCGTGTCCATTGTGCAGCGGGCCTGGCGCACGCTGGTAGGGATGTATAACACCGCTAAGAGCGGCCAGGCTGATGTCGGCCAGGTGTTGGCGCCCATGGCCGATTACGGTCGCAGCGTCATCCCGTATTGGGCTGAGGCGGAGAGGCTCTTCGGAGCCCAACAGTCGCTCACCAAGCAGACCGAACGGCTCTACCGGACTGAGGGCAACTATCAGGAACTCCTGCCTGAAGCCCGCATGGCGTCATCCGGGCCGAACTATCAGCCCACCACAATCATTCGCCGCGACTTAAGCGACGCCGTCTCTGCCCTCTTCGAGGCTCGCGAAGCTAAGGATTCTGTTAAAGCCCAAGCCGCTCTCCTGGAAGGCCAGCGGCAGATGAAGAAGCTGGAGGATTTCTACACCGCCAAATACGTGGCCTTGGGTGACGATGAACTCACGGCTCGGGAGAAAGCGTCGCGTGATGTGTGGAACGATTATCAGAGCCTCAACCCGGTGGTGGCGGGGCTCTTGGGTAAACGGCCCACGCAAGCTCAATACGAACTGTTGCAGAAGGGCCTCACTGGAGAACGTGGAGCGCTGGCCAAGAGAGGTGTTGAAGCCTGGCAGAACGGCGCCTGGGAATTGTTTGGCCGGGAAGGGGTCGTCACTCGTGAGGACGTGGCGCTGGGCCGTGGCGGTGGCCAGGCCAAGGTTGCTCCAATCACTAGCCCCTACCAGATAATCGGTGTGGCCGGGCCATCTCGTGATCGGGTTCGCGCCATCCAAATCGGTAACACTGGTTACCTGCGTCCGGCCCGTCCGGCTCGGCCAATACGCCCACTGCGAGTTGGTGGACGCGCCCCGTCCCGATCCCGATCTGGCGCCCGCCCGTCTCGACCCGGTGGGGCTCGGCCAGCGGGAGGCCCATCAGTGGTGCGCCCTAAAACCAGGCTGGGCCGGCTCCGGCGCCTGAACCGACGTATCAAAGGGCGTATGGGTCGCCGCCAGACCTATACGTTCGAATGACCGGAGCGGGCGAAGTCCTTATAGAGTTCCGATGCCTTGCGGCTATAGGCAGCAGCGGCCTCTGCGGCTGTAGGAAAGCTTCCTAATCTGATCTGTTTGCCATTCCATCCGATTTGGGCGCGGAAACGTTTACCCTTTGTGGACACACCCTTGGGCAAATGTGGGTGTTTTCGGTTCCTGTGGGCATTTTGGTTTGCAGCGTTCTGGACCCTCGTAGCAAGCCTCAGATTGTTCCAACGGTTGTTGAATGGATTTGTGTCTTTATGATCCACCTCAAATCCAGCCGGAATCTCAACCCCCATGAGCATATAAATAATCCGATGCGCGGCGAACAGTTTTCGGTTGATCCGGATCTGGATACATTTTGGACGACCCTGGTCAAAAGACTTGTGCCCGGCCTCTTTTCCTGCGCACCTAGATGAAAATATTTTCCAGCTGTGGTCATCTTTGAAATCACTCCGGGGCCTCTCCTTCCAAAAGACAACGCCCGTCTTGGGATCATAAGTCAGCCGGTCTATGAAGTATGAGGCTTGCATTCACGATCTCCTGCTACAGGCTGATATCCTTTGTCCAGCTCGGATTGGCGCAAATAAGAAAATTAGAACCGGACAGCCCGATCCTTGTATCAGATGACAGGGCTGTTGAATCCGATCTCATCAAGGAAATCGCTGCCCAATATGGGGCAACGTATAGATGCTCCAGGGTTAGAAGGGGCCATTTCGCAAATGATTTTCAATCATTGGTCCATTCCTTATCATTCGCTAAGGCAGCCGATTGTGATGTAGGCATCAAGGTTTCTCAGCGGTTCATCTTCCGAAAGCCAGAAGCACTCGAAATCATTAAGCGGGCATTCGCTGACCCCAATATCTGCGTGGCTACACCTGGCCAGCCGACCAGAGGCGGAGCGTTCACCAAATTCACCACGCTCTCTGATATTGTGGCAATTCGGGTGGGCAGCATAACCCCAGAGGACTTGCTCCAAATGTACCGGGGCCGGCTGATACGAGAGAAGGTGCCGTGGGCATCCTTCATTGAATGCGCTGTTGATGACTTACATCACAGTAAGTTCCCAGGCAGGACGGTGAAGATGGTGGAGCTGACTAATCCACAACCCGACCCATGCTTCCTAAGGCGTTATCAGGCCACCGAACAGCAGTATCGCGACCTGGCCCTGACCCATGGCCTGAACGGTATCTATCCCACCAACGAATGGGGCCAGATCGAAGGCCGTCGTTACATGTGCAGGCCGGTGGTAGTTTAAGGTCGCTTCACCAGGCGCACAAAGAACTTCCCCGTCCAAGGCAGCCCTGGACCGCTGGTGTAAACCACCGTGCTAGTGGCATCGGTCCACTGGGTCATGTTGGTGCTCCACTGTGGCACCCAGCCCGGCTCGATTGGTGTCGGCCAGTAAGCGGCAAAGACGAGCGGCTCCTGCGGTTGAGCCACTGTGAGCACGGGACCAGAGGCAGCCGTGAATGGCGTGGCTGATGCCAAACGCTGCGCGACAAATGATTTAGGTGCAATCGCTACAGGCCGGTCGCTGGGTGGCGGCACTGGTAACTTTTTGCGTGGGGTAGTTTGGCAACCAATAAGGACGAACAGAGCCAGCGGAACAATAAAGGTTTTCATAGGTCAATTGAAGCGTGCGAACTCACCGAACAGTTCCTTAGCCTTCGCGCAGTAAGCCGCGTGGGCATCGGCTGAACTGTGGAAGGTCCCAAGCGGTATCCTGACTCCATTAACGCAAATAGAAGATCGGAATGTTTTTCCGTCCGTGTATACTCCCTTTGGAAGCGCATGCTTTCGGGCCCGATTGGATACTTTGTTCTGAGCGTTCTGGCTGATTGTTGCCAGACGAAGATTGGACCACTTGTTGTTAAATGGATTGCCGTCTTTATGGTCCGGAATCATCCCCGACGGAATGATAACGCCCATCAGCATGAATGCTACCCTGGCCGCGTTAATCTCATGCGGCCTACCACTTTTAGTTATAGAAATCCTGATGGCATGACGACGGCCTCTACAATAGTGCTGGCTGCCTGCTATCTTTCCAGCTTGTCGGCAGTTGGTTTTAACCCAGCATGCTATAGTCGGAAAGTGGTGTCGTGGGCGCTCCTTCCAATGGCAGACGCCAGTCTCCGGATCATACGTTAGGCATTCAACAATATACTCAATGGACAGACTCATGTGAAGTTTAAGTGTTGAGGGGGCTGACTATCTGGAATCGGAGTTGGCATGCCATCGATAACATCGCCTATGAAATCCACTTGATCGCTAAAGACACAATTAGGGCAGATGTCATCTTCAATCACCTGCCGGATGGGCTGAGAATAGAGTTCACCCACTTTATCCCATGCGCATACGGCCCACTGACTTCCGAATTTGTGGCCAGCAGTTTTGTTGAGCACGACCGAATCACATGGATATACAAGCCCATTGGCGTTTAGGCATGGCCGTGTATAAACCTTGGCGCATTTATGTCTCGGCTGACGTGGCGGCTTGAACTGACTGAATACTCTATCCGGATCGATCCGGTTGGCCATGGCTTGCAATTGCGCGTGGCGTTTTGGGATGAGCTCGGGTTGGAGGCAGTTGCAGAGCAGTCTTACATATTCTGGCGCATGGTTCTCAACGTAGGCTGAGATCTGCTCCTCGATCCATGGCAGTCGATCCTCGACCATGACGACCTTTCGGTTCTCCATCGGCGTGCGGATGTCCTCAGGCGTCGACACCCACCCGTGCTTATGCGATGGCTCCTCGTACGAATCGCTCATTATCCAGCTGAACCCGAGCGTGGTCTTGGATGGATCGATGGATGGCACGTAGACAGTGCGTTCTGGATGATCAAGGCCAGCCATGGAGATG
>Ga0105243_10000253_pt1 | contig 61384 bp, 51 predicted proteins | sample KBSM34metaG_FD_81525 | JGI IMG/M metagenome (GOLD analysis project Ga0105243, IMG submission 81525) | Miscanthus rhizosphere microbial communities from Kellogg Biological Station, Michigan, USA - KBS M3-4 metaG | ecosystem: Host-associated > Plants > Roots > Rhizosphere > Soil | place... | reverse complement strand
GCGTGTAGCCCGTGCCCGCCTTGTCGAGCGACAGGGTCGAGAACGTCGCCACGCCGGAAACCGCCGCCACCGTCGCCGTGCCCGAAAGCGTGCCGGACGACGGGTTGCTGCCGATCGCCACCGTCACGTCCGCCGTGCTCGCCGTCAGGTTGTCGAAGGCGTCGAGAATGCGAACCGTCACCGCCGGGCTGACCGCCACGCCCGCCACCGTGTTCGTCGGCTGCTGGCCGAACGCCACTTTGGCCGGCGCCGCCGCCGTGATGTTGAAGCTCGAACTGGTCGCGCCGGTCAGGCCGCTGGAGGACATCGCCAGCGTGTAGCCCGTGCCCGCCTTGTCAAGCGACAGGGTCGAGAACGTCGCCACGCCGGAAACCGCCGCCACCGTCGCCGTGCCCGAAAGCGTGCCGGACGACGGGTTGCTGCCGATGGCCACCGTCACGTTCGCCGTGCTCGCCGTCAGGTTGTCGAAGGCGTCGAGGATGCGCGCCGTCACCGCCGGACTGACCGCCACGCCCGCCACCATGTTCGTCGGCTGCTGGCCGAACACCACCTTGCTCGCCGCAGCCGCGGTCACCGCGACGGAGTCGCTGGTGCCGGTCGCGGTCAGAGTCGTCGTGTCATTGACCGAAACCGTCTGGGACGGAGCCGTCTTCAGCGTGACGCTGAAGGTGTGAGCACCGTTATCGCCCGCCACGAACGTGTAGTTCGCCGGCAGATCCGCTTGGGCGTCAGTGCTGGTGAAGTGAACGGTGCCGGTGTAGCCGGTGACGACCGCGTTGGAGGCATCGTAGGCCGTGACCGTCACGTTCACCGGCGTGCCGGCGACGGTGCTGGCCGGCGCCGAAACGCCGAAGTGATGCACCGGCGGTTTCACGGTCAGCGTGAAGCTCTGCGTCGCTTCCGTGCCGACGCCGTTATTCGCCTTGATCGTCAGCGGATAGGGGTTGGCGGTTCCGACGGCGGCCGTGCCGGCCAGGGTCGCCGTGCCGTCGTTATTGTTGGTGAACGTTACGCCCGTGGGCAATGCGCCCTGCTCGGAAATCGCCATCGACGCGCCGGTTGGGAAACCGGTGGTCGTCACGGTGAACGAAGCCGACACGCCTTCCGTGAACGCCACGGCATTCGCGCTGGTGATGGCGGGCGGCTGGTTCACCGTCAGGGTGAAGGTCTGGCTGCCATCCGGTGTGATGTTGTTGTCGGCGGCGAAGGTGAGCACGTAGGTGCCGCCGGTGCCCGCCGCGGGAGTGCCCGACAGCGTGCCGGTGCCATTGCCGTTATCCGCGAAAGACACGCCGGTCGGCAGGCTGCCGCCGGTCAGGCTGAGCGCGGCGTTTGCCGGGTAGCTCGAGGTCGTCACGGTGAACGATCCGGGCGTCTCGGTCGTGAAGGTGGTGGCATTCGCGCTGGTGAAGGTCGGCGCTTCCTGAACAGTCAGGGTGAACGACTGGGTGGCGTTCGGCGCCACGGTGTTATTCGCGGTGAAGGTCAGGTTGTAGACGTTGCCGGTGCCCGCGGCCGGGGTTCCGCCCAACGTCGCCGTGCCGTTGCCGTTGTCGGTCAACGTCACGCCCGCCGGTAGAGCGTTTCCGGTATTGGTGATGGCAGCCGTGGGGATGCCGGTGGTGGTGACCGAGAAACTACCGGCTTGGCCGACCTTGAACGTCGCGCTGTTGCCGCTGGTGATGGCCGGAGGCACGCCGATCAGGGTGATCGTCTTCTGATTGGCGCCCGCTTCGCTGTCGCTCGTCAGCTTGGTCACCGGGCTTCCGCCCAGCGTCGCGTTGACCGTGCCTTGGCTCTCGATCTGACCGACGTTGATCGACGGGCTGATCGTGACGCTGTAGGTGACGGTCACCGATTTGCCCGCGGGCAGGGTGCCGATGGAAATCGCCGACGTCAGGAAATGGCCGTCCGGATGGGCATGCGGCACCGCGCCGCGCGCCTGGCCGGCTTCGGGCAAGCGGCGTTCGCCCTTGGTCAGGTAGCCATACATCAGGCTGTCCCGGTGCTCGTTTCGGTAGCTGTCATCCAGCCCCAGCGCGTGGCCCATCTCGTGCAGCAGCGCCGTCAACAGGTCCATGCGGCCAGCGGCCGGCAGGTTGGGCTGGGTGTAGCGACGGGTCGTGGTCCCGGAGAACTCCTCGTCGTCGAGCGGCGTGGAATCGATGAACCAACCGTTGCCCCCCGCTCTGCGATCGACCCGGATCAACCCTTCGCCCGCCTCGCCGAGGCGGAGGCCAGGCAGATCGGCGACTTCGAACCGCATCGCGCGGAGCAATTCAAGCTGGGCGGCCGAAAGTCCGCTCGCGTTCCAGCGTTCGATCGCCGCTTCGACCAGCGTTTGGAGTTGCGAATCACCCAGATCGCCCTGGGAAACGACGGCCGGCCCGACCGCTTGCGTCGGGGCCACCGGAGCCGGGATCGCCGCCGCATCGGTGGTTTCCTCGGCCGGAATCGTCGCGACCGTCTTGGCCACGGCGGTTTCCGTTGGTTCAGGTGAGAAGGTCTCCGCTTCGATGCCGCCCTCGGCGAGCATCAGCGGGACCAGCGCGGTGGAAACGAAATTGCTGCCGGAAATCGCCAGCGTCCGTTTCTGCGTCGAACCGTCCGATGACGTACCCAGCACGCTGTTCGGGTTCGCGGTGGACACGAAATCCTCCATCTGGGCACCCGTCGCGGGCGACGGCGACAGCCCCTGGATGCCGAAGTCGTTGGTCGTCGAGGTCGTGCCCTGTTTGCGGAGACCGATGCCCGGCTGTCCACCGCTGGCACCCGAGGTATTGCCGCTGATATTCAGGAACACGGCGTCGTCCACCGACGAGCTGTTGCCCGCGTCGATGCGAATGCCGGGACGGAAACCGGTCAGCGGTGCCGCCACGTTGTTGTTCTGCACCTTGAACTTCGCGGTGCCGGTCGTGCCACGGCCCACAAGCAGGATGCCGTTGCCGTCGGTCTGGCTGATCGTGTTGTTGTTCACCGTCAACGTGAGATCCGGCGTCTCCGCGCTGCTGGTCACAATACCGTTGCCGCCGCTGATGCCGTTCGAGGCGTTGATGTTGTTGGAAGCGATAACGTTGCTGTTCACCGTGCCGGTGACCGTCGCGTAGCCGTTACAACCCACCAGCACGGTGTGGCCGCGGGTGTTGCCGACCGGATTGGCGACGCTGCCGTTATTGGAGATGTTGAAATTGCCCGTCGAGCGGTTGCCCGAGCTCCCCCCGCTGATCGAAACCGTGATCGCATGGGTGTTCATCGGGTTGGCCGCGCTCTCGCCTTTGATGAAGTTGTTCGTGATCGCGACGATGTCGGTCAGGTGCGACGGCGTACCGCAGACGCTCGCAGGACCCGCGGTCGCGTTGCCATAGGCGAGCTGGATGCCACCCGCGCTGGGGAAGTTGGTGACGGTGTTGGAACTGATGTTCGCCTTGGTCAGCGAGGCGGCGGCGCTGAGATCGCCCGTGCCGACCAAACTGATGCCGTAGTGCAGCGAGGCGGCACCGCTGGTGGAGCTGGTGATGGTGTTGCCCGTGATGACAGCGTCGGTGATCGTGCCGCTGGAGTTTCCGATATCGATGCCGCCGTAGAACGCGTTCGTCAGGGTGCTGTTCGTGATGCTGAGCGTACCCGAAAGGTTATTTCCGAGCGTCGAGCCCGCATTGGTGAACGCGATGTTCGACTCGTAGATGGCGTTACCCGAGCCGCCGACCTTGCCGTTGGCGAAGGTGAAGTTGACCACGCCGGTGCCGTCGATGCCGCAGCCGCCGGTCGACTGGACGCTGACGTTGGTGAGCGAAACCCCGCGCGTGTTGGTCAACGCGATGCCATGGCCCGTGGAATTCTGGATCACCCCGCCGGAATCATCGCCGCCGACGGTGTTGGTGCCGTCGCCGGTGATCGTGAAGCCGCCGGTCGAGCCGGTGGTGTTCAGCACGATGCCGTTCGTGCCGCCGTTGGTGGACACTTTTTTGAACGTCACCCCGCTGGCGGCGATCGTGGTGTTGGAAATGTTGATCGCGGTGGTCGTCAACGGCGTGGTCGCGCCGATCGTGTTCGTGCCGGTCACGGCGAGCGTGCCGTTGGTGGTCGCCGCGAAGGCGGTGTTCGCGCCCGTATTGGAAGTGATGCCGCCGCTGAACGTGAATCCTGTCGTGCCGTTGTTGTTAAGCAGGATGCCGGTGCCGCTGTCCGTGATCGCGCCGCTGAACGCAACCGTGCCACTGGTCCGGCTCTGGATGTCGATCGAGCGGCCGCTGGTGTTGTTGATGGTGCCGGCGTAGCTGAAATTGACCGTGCCGCCGCTGATCAGGACGTCCGCTCCCGTCAGCGTGCTCAGGGCGCCCGCGCTCACCGTCAGCGAGCCGGTCACGCTGGTCAGCGCGATGCCGTTCACGGCCGAGCTCGCAACCAGGTTTGCGATCGTGCCGCTCACCGAGCCGTTGTTCAGGGCCAGCGCCTGCCCGGTGCGGGTGGCGGTGTCGGTGAAGCTGAGATCGGCGAGGGTCAGCGCGCCGAAGTTCGTTCCGGAAATCGAGGAACCCGTGCCGGTGCTGCCGAAGGTGAAACCGCGCACCGTGTTGCTGCCGTTCGCGCTGTTCAGAATCACCGAGTGGTTCGCGCCCGAGCTGGTGATCTTGGCGAGCGTGCCGTTGCCGCTGAAGGACGATGGCAGGGCGACCGAATCCGCGGGTGGCGAAGCGGCGGCGATCGATTGGATCGACGCGGTGGCATCCTGCCCGATCAGCTGCTGGCCGTCGAGCAAGGTCACCGGCCCTGTGTAGGCGGTCCCGCTTTCGTAAACGAAAACGAAGTGGTTCGCCTTCGGGTTCGCAACACCCGCCACGCCGTTGACCGCGTTGAAGGCGGACAGGCTATTGTAGGGGGAACCGATCCGGCCGTCGCCCGCTCCGCCCGCGTTGTTGACGAACCAGATCACCGGCCCGCCCACGGGAATCGTGACGGTCGCGGTTTTATTGGCGTCGGTGCCGCTGGCGGTGGAAAGCTTATAGGTGAACGTGTCGTTGCCGGTGAATCCCGGCGGCGGAGTGTAGGCGAACTTGCCGATGTTCGCGCCGGTCGTCTGCATGACGACCGATCCGCCGTTGGTCGTGACCGCGTCGTAGGTCAGCGTCAGCGTGGTCACGTCCACCGGGGTGCCCGCAGCCACACCCGCGAAATCGTTCGTCACCACGCTGAAGTTGCTACTGGTGGCCGTGTTGATCCCAACGTTCGGCAGCACCGTGCCCGGGTAGGTGTCGTTCACCGCCACCGCCGTCGCGGTCACCGTCGCGCCGTTGGTCGGCGCGTTGGGATCGTCGGGATCGGTGTAGGAAACATTTGTCGCGTCGCCCGGGCCGTTGTTGGTGATGACGTTCGTGTAGGTCACCGTATCCCCGGGATTCTTCCGCACCGTGCTGAGAACGCCGTCGTTCTTGGTCGCGGTGATGTCCGCCAGCAGCGACATCTGGCTCGCCGCCAGAGTGGCCATCACGAAAAGACTAACGTGGTTGGTCGAAATCGGAACGCTCATGGGTGGGGGAAAACGTTGGAAGGATGACTGCTGCGATTAAAAAGACCGGAACGCAGGCCGTCGTTGGCCATCGGATCGCCGCGCACCCTATCTATCAGCAGTAATTGGGCAATCTCATTGAAATAAAAATTGGCTTAAATCAGCAGCATCCGCCATTGTGTCCGAAAATGTCCCATTTGGAGGCGGAATCGGGCCGAGATTCCTATCACAAATTGCTTGGCCGCCCCTACCTAACGGAAGAAACTTCGCGCGTGATCGCGCTCGAGACACTCCAACACGCCGACTTCGCCCGGCTCGAAGGCGACACCTTTTCGGTCGCGCAGCCGGCTGGCGCGCTCCCGCTGGTTCTGAGCAGCGCGCGCGTTCTCGGCCACCACCATCCGGGAGCCACCCGCGACGCATTCGCCCTCCTGTTCTGCGGCCCGGCCGGCCTCCACCTGCCCCAGGGCATCCACCGCCTGGAGCACCCGGCACTGGGGGCGATGGAAATCTTTCTCGCCCAGGTTTCCGGCAACCCCCAAGGCTCCGAGTTCGAAGCCATCTTCACCTGACCGGCGGAGGGCGAATCAGCCCCAGGACAGGAGAAGATACACGCCCCGGTCCTCGGCGGGCTGGAATCCAAGGCGTTCATACAGCCGCAGCGCGGGATTGAATTTCTCCACGTGGATGGAGAGCCGCATTCCGCCGACTGCAGCCTCCTCCTGCAACTCTCGGAGCAATCGCGAGCCGATCCCTTTTCCCCGCCACTCCGGCAGCAGCGCGAGATCCATGATACGGATCTCCTTCGCACCCCGGTTGACGTACAGCCTTCCGCCGGCCACGCCACCACATTCGATGACCGAATACTCGGCAGCGGGATAATGCTCACGGTAATGCGCGGCCTGAGCGTCGAACTGCATCCGGCAGAACAGCCGCTTCTGCTCGTCGCTCCAACCGGTCGGCACCAACTCCTCCTCGCGGGTCGAGGCGTAGAGACACGCGAGGAACTCCCCATCCTCGCCCCTCACAGGCCGCAATTGAACCGCGGGCCCCATTTTTCAACCGCGCGGCGGGAAGACCCCCTGCAAGGCGATGCAGAAGTAGAACGTGAGGTAGGGCATCAGGTTGTTGTGCGGCTGGTCGCCGCCCACCGGTGCCAGCATCTGCGGCGAAAGCTGGGTCAGCGAGGCCACCGCGCCGTATTGCCCGATACCGATCCCGGTCGCTAGGCGCTGGCCAACCGGCGTCTGCTCGGAGGCGTCGCCCTGGCTGACGGAGAACCCGTGGCTGTGCGACGGGATTTCCGACTCCAGCAGGGTCACCGTGTCGCTGCCGCCGGTTTCACCCAGGTCGTGCAGCGACAGCCCCGGACCCTGGCCCGGATGCATCGGCGCGCGGCCCTGGAGATCGGGCAGCGCGAAGTTCGATTTGCCGTCGCCGCCGTAGGTTGTCCCGAGCAACGAGAAGAGCGCGGTGTTCTGGGAAATGGGCAACAGCTGGCCGTCGCACCACGCCCAGCCTTTGGGTGCGAAATTGAAGGGAAAAATGCGGATCTCCGCGACGAATGGATCTGCCATAACAGTGAGTCTTTCCGAAGTTGGGTATCAAGTGGGCGACGGGAAGATCCCGAACAATGAAATGATGAAATTGACGCAGAGGTAGGGCTGGAAGTTCGTGTGCGGCTGACTGCCGCCGACCGATCCGACCGCCTGCGGCGACAACGTGGAGAACGGCGCGTCCGAACCATAAGGCGTGATCGTCGACGCGCTGGAACGCGCGACCGTGACCTGATTGCCCGGCGAGGTGGCGGTGGCCGAGTTCACCGTCGCCAGCATCGGGTGCGAGTGTGCGGGAATCTGGCTGGTGGTCAGCGTAACCTCTTCCACACCGCCGGTTTCCGCCAGGATGAAGCCGTTGCCCTGGTGGATCGGCAGGCGGCCGCGCAAATCGGGCAGCGCGAAGGTCGACTCCCCGTCGCCGCCGTAGGTGGTGCCGATCAACTGGAACAGCGTCTCGTTTTCCGAGATCGGGAGCAGTTGACCCTCGCAAAACATCCAGCCTGCTGGGGCGAAATTGCCCGCGAACATCCGGATTTCTCCGACATAAGGTTGTGCCATGGGAATCGGGGATTAGTTGGGTGACGGGAAAATGCCCTGCAGCGCGATGCAGAAACTGAGGGTGAGGAACGGCTGCATGTTCAGGTGCGCCTGCGAACCGCCCACGTTGCCGACAGCGGCGGGAGCCATCGCTTGCAGCGACGAAGCCGGGCCATAGAGGTTGGCGCTGGTGGATTGAGCCAGCACGAGGGTGTTGGCCGGCGTGTTGGTGCTCGACAGCGCGGTGCTCGCGTTCACCACGTGCGTGTGTTGGGGCAACTCGGAAATCGAAAGCGTGTGCGCCTGCTCGCCGCCGCGCTCGCCAAGCGTGTGGCCGGAGCCGACATGGATCGGCGTCCGCCCCCGCAGGTCCGGCAGCGCGAAGTTCACACGGCCGTCACCGCCGAACGTCGTGCCCAGCAGCGAGAACAGCCCCTGGTTCTGGTTGATCGGCAGCAGCTGTCCGTTGCAGAGCGCCCAGCCCTTGGGAGCGAAGACGAAGCTCATCAAACGGATTTCGGAAAGGAATGGTTCGGCCATAGGAAGCTAGCGCGATGGATTAGCAGGAAGAGATAGCACAAAGCCAGCCAAGCCAAGGACTAATTGTTAGACCCGGTAAATATCCTCCCTCGACACGCACAGCCGGACGCCTGAAACCCAGGGCAAGCGGGCACCCAAAGCCTCGCTCGGTCGCGGCCACCGTCCGGCAGCGACGCTCACTCGCCCCGCTTTACGCGCAGCACGCGCTCACCTTCGCGGCAAATGTCCAGGCGGTCGCGCGCCTGGAGCTCCAGATACGCGGGATCCTCCTTCAGCGCGCGATACTCCGCCACACGGTTGTCCCGCTCGATCAGCACGGCCTCCTCGCGCGCTCGAGCATCCTGCAAACGCGCCTCCAAAACCGACAGCTGCCGTTTCTGGGGGAGCGCCGCCGCCACCACGACAAAACCGCCGGCCAGGCAGAACACGGCGAAAACCAGACGGTTCAGCGCCCCGATCGCCCGTGTACGAGCCTCCAGACGGGTCACCTTGCCATCCATTTCCAATCGTCTGCTCGCCATGCTTCGACCTCGATAAGATCCAGAACGCGAGGAGATTGTCAAGAAATCGGTAGGAATCGCGAGTCACTCGACCGCATGCACGCTCACCCCGAGCTCGCGGCAAAGACGCTCCACCTCGGGCAGGTCCAGCAGCAGCGTCCGGCGAGCCTCGACGGCGATCGCCTTCACTCCCGCGGCCGCGCACGTCTCGATGGTCTGCGGGCCGACCACGGGCACATCGAAGCGGAAATCCTGCTCCGGCTTGGACACCTTGACCAACATCGCATCCTTGCCCCGCCCGAGTTCACCGCCGCGGCGGATGCACGCGTTCGTGCCCTCGAAGGCCTCGACCGCCAGCACGGTGCCATGCCGGATCACAACGCTCTGGCCGATGTCGAGCCGGCTGCTTTCCTTCGCGATCCTGAAACCAAACGCCGCGTCCTCCAGCTGGCGCTTTTTCATGACCGGGCCGCAGACCGGCCCCGGCGGAGGCAGGAGATCTTCCAGAAACGTCGTGGCGGACAGCAAGCGGATGCCCTCCTTGTCCAGTTCGTCGGCGATCGCGCCGAACAACGACTCCGCGTTGCGCTCTTTCACTCGCGCCAGCAGCAGCAAGGTACGGAGATCCGGGCGGAGGTCGAAGAGGTTCTTGGGAGCGATCTGGCCCACCATGATTGCCTCGTCCGCCCCTTCCTTGAGGAAGAATTTGATCAGTTTTCCGAGCTGACCCACGCGCAGCCACTCCCAGGCGTCCACCTGCTCGCGCAGCTCCTGCCGGGTCTCGTTTTCGAACGCCGCGACCACCAGGCGCACACCCGGACATTTGCGGCGCGCCGCTTCGACGAATGTCTTCGGATAAACGCCGTTGCCGGCGATGATGCCAATTGTGCGGGGTGCGGACATGATGGTGCAGCCGGAAGGATCCTCCAGTACGGGGGAAACACGCCCGAGCGCGAGGTGAAGTTAGCGGTCGCTGGACTCGGACGATCTCATTCCCACTCGATCGATGCCGGCGGCTTGGTCGAGATGTCGTAAAGCACGCGGTTGATGCCCTTCACCTCGTTGAGGATGCGGTGGCTGGTCTCGCGCAGCAGCGCGTAGGGCAGCTCGACCCAGTCGGCGGTCATCGCGTCCTCGGAAATCACCGCACGGAGGGCGATCGCCCACTCGTAGGAGCGCTCGTCGCCTTTGACGCCGACGGTCTTGACCGGCACCAGCGCGGCATAGGCCTGCCAGACCTTGTCATACCAGCCGTGCTCCTTGAGGCGGGAGATGAAGATCGCGTCGCACTCGCGGATGATCTCGAGGCGGTCCTCGGCGATGATACCGGGGCAGCGCACCGCCAGGCCCGGGCCCGGGAACGGATGGCGCCACAGGATGTCGCGGGCGATGCCGAGCGACGCGCCGAGCTCGCGGACCTCGTCCTTGAACAGCTCGGCCAACGGTTCGAGCACCTTGCCCTGGGCCTGAAGCTCCAGAATGCGGTCGACGCGGTTGTGGTGCGTCTTGATCTTCGAAGCCTTCGACTTGGCGTTCGACGCGCTTTCGATGACGTCCGGATAGAGCGTGCCCTGGGCGAGCATCTCGGCGTCGCCGACGGCGTCCCAGAAGGTGTCAATGAAGAGCTCGCCGATGATCTTGCGCTTGGCTTCCGGGTCGGCCACGCCTTCGAGCGCCGTGAGGAATCGCTCCGAGGCGTCGATCGTCTCGATCTTCACGCCCATGCGGTGGAAGTTGCTCTCCACCTCCTTGGTTTCGTCTTTCCGCATCAGGCCGTGGTCGACGTAGATCGCGCGGACGTTCACGCCCGCCTCGTGCAGCAGCACGGCGAGCACCGTGCTGTCGACTCCGCCGGACACGCCGCAGACGACCTGCTTGTCGCCCACCGTCTTGCGGATGCCTTCGATCAGCTCGCGCTTGAAATCCTCGATGTGGAACGGCTGGAGCGACTTCGCCTGGAGCAGGAAGTTGTGCAGGATCCGCTGGCCTTCATGGCTGTGCGTCACCTCGGGGTGGAACTGGATGCCCCAGAAACCTTCGCCCCATTTCAGCGACACCGGCGTGCCGTGCTGATTGCTGGCGATCACCTTGGCGCCTTCCGGCAGCACCTTCACCGTGTCGGAGTGGCTCATCCACACCTGGGAGCCGGACGAAACGCCCTCGTAAAGGTCGACGCCCTCAGCCGGGAACAATCCGGCCGGGCCGTATTCGCGGCGGTTGCTGGAGGCGACGGTGCCGCCGAACTTGATGTTCAGCAGCTGCATGCCGTAGCAGACGCCGAGCACCGGCGCGTTGAAGGCCTTCAGCGCCTCGAAGTCGATGTCCGGCGCGTCCGGTTCGCTGGTGCTGCGCGGACCGCCCGAGAGGATGATCGCGCCGGGTTGGCCGAGGTTCGGAAAATCCTCGAGCGCGTAGAGCTTGGCGAAATAGCCGAGCTCGCGCACGCGGCGGACGATGAGCTGGGTGTACTGCGAGCCGAAATCGAGAACGGCGACGTGGTTGATTTCCTGCATTTTAAAAACGGTCTTGGATGGGAATGAATCGGGGAAACATGGCCGGACCGCTCAGAGCGGCTGGTAGTTGGTCGGCTCCTCGGTCATCACGATGTCGTGGACGTGGCTTTCGCGCAGACCGCCGCTGGTGATCTGCACGAACTGGGCGCGCTCGCGGAGCTCGGCCAGGGTGTTCGCCCCCACGTAGCCCATGCCGGAGCGAAGGCCGCCCATCAGCTGGAACACCACGTCGGCGAGCGGCCCCTTGTAGGGCACGCGGCCTTCGACGCCTTCGGCGACGAACTTGCCGGAGCTGTTCTGCGCATAGCGGTCGCCGGCGCCCTTGTTCATCGCGCCGAGCGAACCCATGCCGCGGTAGGTTTTGAAACGACGTCCCTGGTAGTAAACGCTCTGTCCCGGGCTCTCCTGGGTGCCCGCGAGCAGCGAGCCGAGCATCACGAGGTCGGCGCCCGCGGCGAGGGCCTTCACCACGTCGCCCGAGTAGCGGATGCCGCCGTCGGCGATGACCTTCACGCCGTGCTCGCGGCAGTAGTCGGCGACGTTGCGGATCGCGGTGAACTGCGGCATGCCGACGCCGGCGATCACACGCGTGGTGCAGATCGAGCCCGGACCGACCCCCACCTTGATGGCGCTGACGCCCGCGGCCACGAGGTCCTTCGCTCCCTGCAAGGTGACGACGTTGCCCGCGACCACCGGGCGATCGGACAGCGCGCGGAGCTTGCCGATCACCTCGATCACGCGGGAGGTGTGGCCGGTGGCGGCGTCGATGAAGAGCGCGTCCGCGCCGGCTTCGATCAGGGCCTGCCCGCGGTCGACGCAGTCGGGACCGACGCCCACGGCCGCGCCACAGCGCAGGCGACCCTCGGGATCCTTGGCGGAGCTGGTGAACGTGATCCGCTTCTCGATGTCGGCGCCGGTGATCAGGCCGGCGAGTTTGCCGTCGGCATCGACCAGCGGCAGTTTCTCGATGCGGTTCTGATAGAGAATGGAGCGGGCTTCCTCGATGCTGGTGCTCGGGGCCGCGGTTACCAGGCGCTCGCGTGGCGTCATCACCTCGGCGACGCGGGCGCCCGCGCGGTCGATGTAGCGCACGTCGCGGCCGGTCACCATGCCTTCGAGACGGCCTGCCGCGTCGACCACCGGGAAACCGGAGAAGCCGTTGGCGGCCATGATCGCGCGCACCTCGTCGACGGTCTGGTCCTTGCGGACAGTCAGCGGCCTGACGATCACCGCGCTTTCCGAACGCTTCACGCGGGAAACCATGCCCGCCTGCTCGTCGATCGGGCACGCCCGGTGGATCACACCCATGCCGCCCTCGCGCGCCAGCGCGATCGCCAGCTCGGTTTCGGACACGGTGTCCATGGCCGCGGACACGACCGGAATGCGCAGCGGAATCTCCGCCGTCACGTGGGTGGAAAGATCCGCCTCGCCGGGCAGCACCGAGCTGAACGCGGGCTGCAGCAAAACGTCATCGAAAGAAAGTCCGAGAGAAATCTCCGCCATGGCGGAGTCAATAGAGAAGCCCCCCCGGACGCAAGCGCGATCTCAAGGGAGGCTCGAAAAATCCGGCCGGGCCGGACCGATCAGGGGCGGACGAAGTCAAGCGGCGAAGGCACGGCGACCACGCTCATGCCCGCGCACTGCGCCGCCATGATGCCGGCGGGCGCGTCTTCCAGCGCCAGACACTTGACCGGCGACACACCGAGCATCTTGGCCGCCATCAGGAACACGTCGGGGGCCGGCTTGCCGATCTTCACCTCGTCCGCGGTCACAACCTCGTCGAACCAATCGGACACGCCCACCGCCTGCAGCGTCTTTTCGATCACGTAGCGGCTGCCGCCGGTGGCGATGGCCATCGGCACGCGGCCGCGCAGGCTGCGGGCGAAATCGGCGACCTCGTCGATCAGCTCCAGCGTGTGCAGCTTCTTGAGAAACGCCTCGCGCTTCGAGAGCGCGACCGAAGCCGGATCGAGCTTCAGGCCGTATTCGTCGTTGAGCTCGACCACGATGTCCTTGGTCGGGCGACCGCCCATCGCGTAGAACACGTCCTCTTTCAGCACACCATTGGCTCCGTGAAGCGTCAGTGCCTCGCACCACGCTTCAAAGTGCGCGGGCATCGAATCGATCAGCGTTCCGTCACAGTCAAAAATCACGGCCTCAAAGCCGCTTTCCGGTAATTCAAGGGGGCCTACTTGCGCCATGCGTCGCCGGGCTTAGCAAGAGACGAAGGAAAGACAAGGGTAGAGAATAAAAAATCTCCGTAGTTTTTCGCAGTCTCTTGATTACAATGAAAACTCAAGATCTCGGTACTCCCCCGCGCTCAAGCACTTGGGCTCGGAAGCCCCGTGGATCACCACATCTCCCGCCAGTTTTACCCCAGGGGCGAAATTCGCCCGGCCGTCGAGCGTGAGCGAGCGACACTCCAGCAACCCGGGCACGCCGAGCTCGTCGAGCTGGTCGACCAGCTTGTAGGCGTCGCCCAGCGCGACCACTGGCGGCACGCCGCCGCGCTCGGGCATCAGACGCACCTGCCCGTCGTCGAGAATCTCGTAGGCGTCCGAGCGCAGGGCGAACAAATCCCCGGTCGTTTTCACCGGCGCGAAACGGCTGCGCGGCACCTCGATCGCCTCCGAACCGGCGAAGCACTCGATCGCCGCCCCCATCGCCACTTCGAGTTGGATCACCGCCGGCGAATTCTTGTCGCGCGGATCGACGGTCTTACGGTTGCGAATCATCGGCAGTGGCAGCACGCCATCGTCGGCTTCAAGCTGCGCCTTCAACAAGTCGAGCCTCAGCCACAAGCTGTTGGTGTTGAAATAACGATGACGATCGATGTCCTGGAACGCGTCGAGATCCCCGTCCGGACACTGCGCCACCTCGCGCAGCAGCAGACGCCCGTCGCTCTTGCGCCGGGCGAGATGGCCACCCTTGCGGTCGGCGGCCGTTCGTCGCGTCACCTCCATCAGGAAGGGCGCGCCGCTGTCCGCGAAATAGCGCAGGAGCTTGGGATCGAGGATCGCCCCCAGGTTGTCCGAATTCGAAACGAAGGCGTATTTCACCCCTTCCGCCAGCAGGCGGTCGAGCCAACCGCTACCGACCAACGCGGGAAACAGATCGCCGTGCCCCGGCGGACACCATTCCAAATCCGGCTGCGCCGGCCATGCCACCGGCTGCAGCGTAGCCTCCTCGATTTTCGGGATCTGGTTCTGCATCAGCTCCACCTCCGAAGCGGCGGCAAAGCCTTCGGCACGATAACGCTCCAGATGCCGCAGCGTCTGGGCGCTGGTGCTGAAGCTGTTCATCAGCAGCAGGCGGACCGGTGCCCCCGTCTGGCGGCGCAGCGATGTCACCTGCCGCACCATGAGATCGAGGAAAGTCACGCCCTCCCGCACCGGCAGCAGGCTTTTCGGCCCTTGCAAACCCATGCTCGTACCCAGCCCGCCGTTGAGTTTGATCACCACCGCCTGGGCCAGCAGCGCGGCATCCGCGGACTCGCCCCGCTCCACCTGCTCGAAGCTCGGCAAACCGGCCGCCGGCTCGATCTCGGACTCGGCGATCAACCCGCTTTCGTTGCGCCGCAGCGCCTCGTAATTCCGCCGGAACGCCCGGACCGCCGCATCCCCCATCCCCTCGACCCGCATTTTGGCTTCAAACGCATCGAATTCTCCCATAAGTGTGTCAGTGCTTGTTGATTGCAACGAACGTGGACAAGCCTCCCCGCCCGGTCACGTCCGAATTTGCGACCGTCGCCGCCCCGCCCGCAACGACGGAAAGCGCCAAAGTGGTACGAAATTTGCTGCAATCTTGATTCGAGCGTGATTGGTTGGTGGCGCGATCCGACGCCACACATGGCAAACGCCTCACTCCATCAATCCTTCTCCCAGCAGCAGACCCTTGCGCCGCAGATGCGCAAGAGCTTGGAGATCCTGCAAGCCAGCACGCTAGAGCTCACCCAGCTCGTGCGGCAGGCGCTGGAAACCAACCCGGTGCTGGAGGATATGACGGAGTCGGTTTCCCTCGACGCGGAAGGCCCTAGCGCGGACGAAGCGGACTCCCTCGACTACCTCAACGAAACCGAGGACGACTGGCGCGACCGCTCGATTCTGGAGGGCCGCTCCTCGCCTTGGACTTCCGAGGACGAGGAACGGCGCCAGCGGCTCTACGATTCGATCGTCGCCCCCGAAACGCTCCAGCAGCACCTCTCCCACCAGCTCGATCTTTCGATGGTGGAGCCGGGCGTGCGTGCCGCCGGCCGCGCGATCATCGCCAACCTCGACGAGCGCGGATTCCTCGACTTGCCCGCCAAGGAACTGGCCGTCCAGATGCAGATCCGGAAAGCCGACCTCGATGCCGCGCTCACGCTCGTCCAGTCGTTCGATCCCCCGGGCGTCGGCGCGGAGAACATCCAGCAATCGCTGTTGCTCCAGCTCGAACGCGCCGGCGAGGACGGTTCGATCGAGCACCGCATCGTGCGCGACCACCTCGAGGACCTCGCCCGCAAGCGCCACCCGCAGCTCGCTCGCGCACTCGGCACCACCGTCGAGCGCATCACCGAAGCCGCCGAGCGCATCGGCCGGCTGACGCCCAATCCCGGCGGCGAATACGACCCGACCGGCAATCCCTACATCCTGCCGGACGTCGTGATCGAGCGCGGCGACGAGGGCGAATGGACCGCGCGGCTGACCAACGAGTATCTGCCGAACCTCCGGATCAACGATTTCTACAAGGACCTGATCGGCCGTTCCCGCACCGACGCGAAGGCGCGCCAGTTCCTGCGCGACCAGATCCGCGACGGCCGCAGCCTGATCCGCTCGATCTCGCTGCGCCAGGAAACCATCCTCGCCATCGCCTACAAGCTGATCGAGCACCAGCCGTTGTTCCTCGACAAAGGCCCGCGCCACCTGCGGCCGCTGACGATGAACGACATCGCCGACCAGCTCGGCCTGCACGCGACCACCGTGTCGCGCGCCGTGGCCGGGAAATACATCCTCACCCCGCACGGACTGATGGAGATGCGCTCGTTCTTCGCCACCGGCTACCAGACCGCCGACGGCGAGGAGGTCTCCAACGCCGGCGTGCGCGAGGCGATCCAGCAGATCATCACCCAGGAAAACCACGCCAAGCCGTTGTCCGACGACGCCCTGGCCAAGCAGCTCAACGCCCAAGGCATCAAGGTGGCGCGCCGCACCGTGGCGAAGTACCGCGAGCAGCTCGGCATCCTGCCCTCGCACCTGCGGAAGTCGTTTTAACGCACTATCCCATTGCACCCCGGCGCTCGCGGGAGACAATCCCGCCGCGCCATGAGTCCTGATTTTATCCGCGAAGCCCTCCGCCAGGTCCGCTACCCCGGTTTCTCCCGCGACATCGTCTCCTTCGGCCTCGTCAAGGACGTCCAGGTCACCGACGGCGGCGTGCTGGTGAAGATCGAGATCCAAACCCGCGACGCCGCGGTTCCGGAAAAAATCTTCAAGGACTGCCACGCCGTGCTCGACGAGCTGCCGGACATCGGCCTGGTGAAGGTCGAGATCGACGTCAAGGACGCGCCCGGCCAGGCCGCCGCCAGCGGCAAATCGTCGATCCCCGGCGTGAAGAAGATCATCGCCGTGGCCTCCGGCAAAGGCGGCGTGGGCAAGTCCACCGTCGCCGCCAACCTCGCCGTCGCCCTGGCGCAAACCGGCGCCCGCGTCGGCCTCTGCGACTGCGACCTCTACGGCCCGTCGGTCGCCCTGATGTTCGGCACGAACGAGCGCCCGAACGCCAACGAACACGAGGAAATCATCCCGATCGAGGCCCACGGCATCCAGCTGATGTCGATGGGCTTCCTGCTGGAGGACCGCTCGCCCGTCATCGTGCGCGGCCCGATGGCCACCCGCTACACCCAGCAGTTCCTCCGCCAGGTCGCCTGGGACCACCTCGACTACCTCGTCCTCGACCTGCCGCCCGGCACCGGCGACATCCAGCTCACCATTGTCCAAACGGTTTCCGTCGATGGCGCGGTCATCGTCACGACCCCACAGGAAGTCGCCCTGATCGACGCCCGCAAGGCGGTCTCGATGTTCGCCAAGGTCAACGTCCCGATCCTCGGGCTGATCGAAAACATGGCCTGGTTCGATTGCGACCACGGCCAGCGCTACTTCCTCTTCGGCGAAGGTGGCGGCGTGCGCGAAGCCGCGGAGCTCAATGTTCCCCTGCTCGGCCAGATCCCGATCAACCCGGAAACCGGCCGCCGCGGCGACCAAGGCGCGCCGGTCGCCCTGCTGCCGCTCGGCGAGCATCCGGTGGCCGACGCCTTCCACCAGGTCGCCGCCACGCTGCGCGAGCGGGTGAAAATCTGAACGCCCAACCTTTCAAACGGCGCGACCGGGCAGCACCCGTGTCGCGCCGTTTGCGTTCACGGCGCGGGCTCGGTTTCCGGCGTCTCCTGCCGCCGTATCGCCGACCATTCCTCGATCAGGCGGAACGTCACCGCCAGCAGGGTCGGACCGAGGAACACGCCGACCAGCCCGAAGGCGAGCGCGCCGCCGATCACCCCGCAGAAAATGAGCACAAAGGGCGTCTGGCTTTCGTGGCTGATCAGGTAGGGCTTCACCACGTTGTCCACGCCGCTGATCCCGAAGGTGCCCCACAGCGCCATGAAGATCCCCCACCCGGGCGATCCCTGGGTGAAAAGCCAGATCGTCGCGGGAATCCAGATCAAGGGCGGACCGATCGGCAGCGGCGAAACGAAGAACGTGATCAGCGCCAACAGCACCGCGCCCGGCACGCCCGCCACCGCGAAGCCCACGCCCGCGATCAACGCCTGCACCAGCGCCGTGCCGAGGATGCCGTAAACGACGCCGCGCACCGTTCCGCCCGCGACGTGCAACAGGTGACGGCCGCGTTCACCCGCGATCCGCCGCATGCCGATGGTCAGCCGCTCGCCCAGCGCCGCGCCGTCGCGCAGCAGGAAGAACGCGAGAAACACGCTGAGCAGCACTTCGAGCGCCCCTTGGCCGACGACCCGCCCGGTCGTGAACACCACCTTTTTCACCCACACCATCGCCTGGCCAATCTGGCCGGCGAAGCGCTCGACCAAGCGAGACGATTCGCCCAGCTCGGCGGTGGCTTCCGCGGCGGCCTGCGCCGGAGCCGTGCCGCCGGTCGATGGCTGCACGACGGGTGGCTCCTTGAGGATCAGTTCGTCACCGTGTTCGAGCGCAATCTTCGGCCGCAGCGGCTTTTCCTTCACCGCTTCGTCGAAGCTCTTGATCCAGCGCCGCCGGTCGTCCGCGAAGTCATTCCAATAGCCCGTCAGTTCGTCGCCGATCACCGGCACCTTGTGCATCCAGGCCGGCGGCGCGTCGGGGGCGGATTCGATCCACTTGCGGGTGGCGGTGCCCAGCGCCTTGGCGTCGTCCGCGATGCTGAAGCCGATCAGCACGAACGGACCGACCGACACCACCGTCATGGTCAGCGTGACCAGGATCGCCGCAAACGTGCGAGCCCCCCGGAACCAGCGGGTGAACCGCTGCTGCAGCGGCCACAGCGAGTAAGACAGCACGATCGCCCACATCAGCGCGGACAGGAACGGACGCAGCACGAAAAAGCAGCCGAGCAAAAGGAGCAACAGCCCCCCGATTCCCAACAGGGGCTCGATCTTCCGCTCGTCGGTTCTGGCCTCGTCTTCCATGGGGGTCCTGGCTCACACTCTAACCGCCCCTAAGCGGCCCGCCAGCCCCATTTCCGCAAACGCACCGGAATGAATTCACTGGAATCTTCCCCGCTCTGGAGCGACATCACTAGAACGCCATGGAGGAGACGCCCAAGTTCACCCGGCACGTCTGGTCACAGCTCTGGCGGCTCGCCAGGCCGTTCTTCTTCGGCGAAAGCTGGCCGCGCGCCTGGGCCCTGCTGGGCGGTCTGATCGCCCTCTCGCTCGCGGTCACCGGAGTCGGCCTGTGGGCGAACCGCGCCAATGGCAACTTCGTCACGTCGCTGCAGAAATTCGACTCGGCGGGTTACTACAGAGCGCTGCTGTTTTACTTGGGAACCCTCGTTCTCGCGATCCCCCTCGCCGCTTTCTACCGCTACACCGAGGAGCGGCTCGCTCTCGCCTGGCGCGAAGTTCTCACGCGCACGCTGATGCGGCGGTATTTCTACAACCGCGCTTATTACCGCTTGGGCGACAACCCGGAAATCGACAACCCGGACCAGCGTATCTCGGAAGACTCGCGAAATTTCACCACCACCACGCTTTCCTTCGTCCTGATCCTGATCAACTCGATCATCCAGGTCGTTGGCTACACCGGTGTTCTTTGGTCGATCTCACGTGTTCTCGTGGCGGTGCTGATCGGCTATGCCTTCTTCGGAACCATCGGCGCCTTCCTGATCGGCCGGCGCCTGATCGGGCTGAACTACATGCAGTACAAACGCGAGGCCGATTTCCGCTACGGACTGGTCCGCATCCGCGACAACTCCGAGTCGATCGCCTTCTACCGCGGCGAATGGCGCGAATTAGGCGACCTCAAGCAGCGGCTCGTCTCGCTCCTCGGCAACATGCTCAACCTGATCAAATGGAACCGGAACCTCGCGTTCTTCACCACCGGTTACAATTACCTCGCCCTGATCCTGCCGACGATCGTCGTCGCCCCGCTCTTCCTGAAGCACCAGGCGGAATTCGGCGACATCACCCGCGCGGTGGGAGCTTTCACCGTCGTCCTGGCGGCCGTCTCCCTCATCATCACCCAATTCGAGCGCCTCAGCGCTTTCGCCGCGGGCGTCACCCGTCTCGGAGCGCTCTGGGACTGCCTCGACGAAAAGGACGCGGAGGACGACCTCGATAACGTGAACGAGCAGATCTCCATCCGCGAGGAGGAGCACAAAATCATACTCAAGGACCTCACCGTCCGCATCCCCAGCAACCAACGCGTGCTATTGCGCGATCTCAATCTCACCGTCCCGCCCGGCGGCAGCCTGCTCGTCATGGGCGAAAGCGGATCGGGCAAGAGCTCGCTGCTGCGCACCATCGCCGGCCTATGGAGCAGCGGAGAAGGAAGCATCAGTCGTCCGCCCTACCGCAACATGATCTTCCTGCCGCAGCGACCTTACATGATCCACGGCAGCCTGCGCAGCCAGCTCGAATACCCCGGCGCCGCCCATGCTCCGAACGATGAGCGGCTGCATCAGATCCTCGAGATCGTGAACCTCCCCCATCTGGTGGAACGCGTCGACGGCGATCTGGATCGCCATGCCGACTGGGCGGACATGCTTTCCCTTGGCGAGCAACAGCGGGTCTCGTTCGCCCGCTTGCTGCTGCGCGAACCCGCCGTCGCCTTCCTCGACGAATCCACCAGCGCCCTCGACGAACAGAACGAGGAACGGCTCTACCGCCACCTGCGCGAGAACCACTTCACCTATATCAGCGTCGGCCACCGCTCGACGCTGATGAAGTACCACCAATGGCTGCTGCGGATCGGCAAAAACGGCGCTTGGGAACTCGTGGAAACGGCGACTCTGGAAACCGCACCGCACGCCTGAGGCGAACGCCCGCTCACCTCAACCCCACCGCCCGCCGGACGCGGTCGAGCACCTTGGCCGCCTCCTCGCGGGCGCGCTCGGCACCGCGGGCGAGCACGGCGTCGACGTAGCCCGGATCGGCCAGGATTTCCGCCCGGCGCGCGCGCATCGGCGCGAAAAACTCCCAGTAGGCGTCCGCCAGCCGCGTCTTGAAGTGGCCGTAGCCGAAACCGCCGCTGAGGTGGTCGTTCACCATCGTCCGGTAGTCCGCCTCGCTGGCGAAAAGCTTGTAGAGCGCAAGGATCGTCGACCCCTCGACCGGTTTCGGCTCCTCCAGCGGCGTCGAGTCGGTGACGATGTTCTTCATGATGATCTTCTTCGAGGGCTTCTCCTCGCCGAAGATCGGCAGCGTGTTGTGGTAGCTCTTGCTCATCTTCTGGCCGTCGGTGCCGGGCACCACCGCCGTGTCCTCGCGGATGATCGGGTCCGGCAGCACAGCGGTACCCTCGCCGTAGGTTTCGTTGAGCTTCACCGCCAGGTCGCGTGTGACCTCGAGGTGCTGCTTCTGGTCCTTGCCGACCGGCACCTGGTTCGCGTCGTAGAGCAGGATGTCCGCCGCCATCAGCGCCGGATAGGCGAACAGCGCGTGGTTCGGCAGGATCCCCTTCGCCACCTTGTCCTTGTACGAATGGCACTTCTCCAGCAGGCTCATCGGGCAGACCGTCGAGAGGATCCACGCCAGCTCGTTGACCTCCGGCACCGCGCTCTGCCGGAAGAACACCGCGCGCTCCGGATCCAGCCCGCAGGCGAGGAAATCGACCGCCATCTCGCGCACGTTCTCGCGCAGCGCCGCCGGGTCGTGCGTCGAGGTCATCGCGTGGTAATCCGCGATGAAATAGAACGCCTCGCCCTTTTCCTGCAACCGCACCGCGGGCTCCATCGCCCCGAAGTAGTTGCCGACGTGGAGTTTGCCGCTCGGTTGGAGACCGGTCAGAATTCGCATGGCGCGGAGGATGCGGCGACCGCCCGCGCCCGGTCAAGCGGGGGGGAGGTGGAAAATTGGAGATTTGAAATTTGAAGACACCTCTGGAAACCGCCCTTTGACGCGATCTCATCGACTGGGAGGGTTTCCGCACGCTGCTTGAGGAAGTCAGGGGCTGAGCGACGACGCGACCGCTCGATCATCGGCCTGGAAGTGACCGCTGAACCGCTTCGCGCACGCAGCGCTCCATCGCGTCCTCCTGCGCCTCGATGCTCGCCACCAGGGCCAACTGCGTGCGGCAGCGGTCGAGGTTGTGGCCCGGCCGGTGGGTTTTGAAATACACGTCGCCTTCGAGGAAATCGGTGAGGAAACGGATGCCGACTTCGAACGTGAGCAGCTTGCCGGCGAAGGCGAGGTGCGCGATCTCGACGTCGTTGAGGAAACCGCCGGCGGTCGAAAGGAAGCCTTCCACCAGCGCCTCGAACATCGGCATCCGCATCGTCACTTTCGACAAATCGGTCTCGTCCTCGGCCGCCGGACTGACGGCCGAGCGCACCAGGTCGCCGAAGTCGTAGAGCGAAAGCCCCGGCATCACCGTGTCGAGATCGATCACGCAAACCGCCTCGTCGGTGGCGGCGTCGATCATGACGTTGTTGATCTTGGTGTCGTTGTGGGTCACGCGCAGCGGGATCCCGCCCGCCTCGTGCAAGCCGAGCAATCGCCCGGCGACCGGCTCGCGCGCGGTGATGAACTCGAATTCGCGGCGCACCGAAGCGAGCCGCCCGCAGGGATCGGCCGCCGCCACTTCCAGCAGCCGGGCGAAACGTTTCCGCGTGTCGTGGAAATCCGGAATCGTCTCGACGATGTCGCCCGCCGGCAGATCGCTGACCAGATCCTGGAACGCCCCGAACGCCCGCGCCGCCTGATAGGCCTGCCGCGTGTTCTCGACCACGTCGTAGGTCACGCAGCCTTCGATGCAGTTGTAGCAGCGCCAGATCCCGCCGCCCGGCCCCCCGGCCCAGCACCGCCCGTCGCGCGCCGGATAAAGCTGCAAGGTCTGTCCGCCGAGATCCTTTTTCACCCGCAGCACCTTGTCGTTGATGTGCCGCGTGACGCGCTCGACGTTGCGCATCACCGCCAGCGGATCCTTGAAGACGCGGTCGTTGATCCGCTGGAGAATGTAGCGCCGCCGGGAACCGTCGGGCAGCCCGTAGACCGCCCGGTAGGTCGTGTTGATGTGGCCGCTGACGATTTCCTCGCCGGTCAGGAATTCGCCGCCAATGGCGAACTTCCCGCCAATGGCGGCGATGGTCTGTAGCAAAGAGGGATCGGCGGTCGGCATCGCTTTTTCTGACTCTCAACACTCGACCCCCAACTCTCAACCCTCATCGAACAGCGCCTCGATCAAATCGCGGCTCTTCTGCCCGGGAAAAACGCCCAGCTCCATCTGGTTCATGACGTAGGCGAACGAGATCCCGGTCGAGGGGTCGCCGAAGGCATGGCTGCCGCCCGCCCCGGGGTGGCCGAATGCTTCGGGCGAACTGCCGTAGAGCCGGCGGAGTTTCACCCCGTCCGCTCCGACAGGGTCCTTCTGGAAGCCGCAAGTGAAGGCGGTCTCGCGCATCAAAATCCGGTCGTCGCCCTGGACCCGGGTCGTGGCCATCGCCGCCCGGACCGCGGGCGAAAGCGGACTGGCGATCCCGCCGATCACCGCTTGATAAAATTTCGCCAGCGCCGACGCCGTGCCGATCCCGCCCAACGCCGGAAAGCCCGCCGTCCACGCCTTCGGATCGTTCATGTCCTGCACCGAGTGGATCCCGCGCGGCGAGGAAAACGCCCGCCGGACCAGCGATCCCTCGCGGTGGTACTCGCTGTAAAAACCGTGCTGCAAATCGCTCTTGTCGGCCTTGCCCGGATACAAGGTCGCCACCCGCGGATGGCAGTGCTCCGGCAGCCCGATCCAGAATTCCAGCCCGAGCGGATCGCCCAGCACCTGGCGGAAATACGCGCCGAGCGGTTTGCCCGTCAACCGCCGCACCGGTTCTTCGAGCAACGCGCCGAAAGTCCGCGGATGATACCCGTGGCCTTCGCCGAGCGGCCATGCCGGCGCCTGCGCCTCGATCGCCGCCACCACTTCGTCGTGTTCCCACACGCTGGTGCGCCGGTCGAGCGCCGCCATGCCGGTCTGGTGGGACAGCAATTCGGCGAAGGTCGCCGCCACCGGGAACGCCGGCCACACCTCGCGAACGGGGGTTTCCGGACCGAGCCCGCGCGATTCCAGCGCCATCAGCAAGGTCGCTGCCGACGGCCCCTTGGTGACCGAATACACCGGCACCAGCGTCTGCGTCGTCCACGGCCGGGATTTCGCCTTGTCGCACCAGCCGTCCGCCTCGCCGAGAATTTCCTCGCCGTTCCACCAGATGCTCAACGACGCGCCGAGTTCGCCCATCTCGCGGAAATTCCGTTCGAAGACGTCGACGATCTGGCCAAGCTGTGCGGGCGAAACAGACACGCGGCGAAGAGACGCGCGTCCTGCCGCCATGCCAAGCGCGGAAAACCGCACCGCTCGCCTCGACCCCCCAAAAAAAGCGTCCCGCCCGGCAACATGACACCGGACGGGACTTAGACCAACCAAGCAACCGGGAAGATATTCGGGCGGACGCGCCAGCCATTGCTGCTCCGGGCTTTCCGCCACGGCCGGATCAACCGGCCTTCAACTGGGACAGCGCCATGGCATGACCCCGTTGTTTAACTTTTTAAAAATCGCCGGTTTTTCCGGTTTCTCATCGCCGCGGAATCGGCCTAATGCTGCTCGCCCGTGCCGCAAATCCCGCAGGAAAGCATCGAGCAGGTCCTCGCCGCCACCAGTATCGAGGACCTCATCGGCTCGTACATCCCGGTGAAACGCGCCGGCTCGGGTTTCAAGGCGCTCTGCCCGTTCCACCACGAGAAAACGCCGTCGTTCAGCATCAATCCGGCGCGCCAGACGTTCCATTGCTTCGGCTGCGGCAAGGGCGGCGACGCCATCGCCTTCGTCCGCGAATACGAAAACCTGCCGTTCACCGACGCCGTGCGCAAACTCGCCGCTCGCGCCGGCATCCCGATCATCGAGGTCGAGTCCGACCCCCACGCCGATCAGGCCCGCCGTCTGCGCGGCCGCCTGCTCGACCTCCACCGCGAGGTTTCCGCGTTCCTCCACACCCTGCTCCTCAAGGCCCCCGAGGCCGCCCACGCCCGCGGCTATCTGAACTCCCGCGGCTTCGGCAAGGACATGGCCGTCCGCTGGCAGATCGGCTGGATCCCGGAATCGCCCCGGACGTTCCTCGACTGGGCCCGGCAGAAAGGCTACACCGGCCGCGATCTGGTCAACGCCGGCCTCGCCGCGCTGCGCGACGAGAACAACCCGCGCTCCGGCCTCTACCTGCGCTTCCGCGACCGCCTGATGTTTCCGATCCGCAACGAGATCGGCGACGTCATCGCCTTCAGCGGACGCCAGCTCCAGGAAGGCCTGCCCGGCGGCAAATACGTCAATTCGCCCGAAACCCCGATTTTCCGCAAAGGCAACGTCCTGTTCGGCCTCGACCGCGCGAAAAAGCCGATCCTCACGGAAAAATCCGTCCTGCTTTGCGAAGGGCAGATCGACGCCATTTCCTGCCACGAGCACGGCATCACGCACGCCATCGCGCCGCTCGGCACCGCCTTCACCCCGCAGCACGCCCGCCTGCTCCGCCGCTACGCGAAAACCGTCGTCCTCTGCTATGACGGCGACAACGCCGGCTTCTCCGGCGCAGAGAAGGCCTTCGTCCAGCTCATCGCCGAAGGGCTGAACGTCAAGGCGGTCGAACTGCCGAAGGGCGACGACCCGGACACGTTTCTCAAAGCCCAGGGCCCCGAGGCGTTCCGCGAACTGCTGACGAACGCCCGCGACTTCTTCGACTTCAAACTCGACCGTGCCAGCGCCGCCGGCACCCTCGCCACCGCCAGCGGCCGCGCCGCCCTCGGCAACGAATGCGCCGCCCTGCTTGCCGCGATGACCGACCACGTCGCCCGCGAGGCCCAGATCAACCACCTCGCCACCCGCCTCCAGCTCAGCCCGCCCGGCTTGCGTGAGGCCGTCGCCCACGCCGGCCGTCAAGCCCAGCGCCGCACGCCGGAAGCCACGGGCCAGGAAACCGCCGCCACCGTCGCCCCCACCCCGCTCGACCGCACCATCGGCTACCTCTGCCAGCTCGCGCTGGCCTCCACCGCCGTCCAGCACCTGCTCGCCGAACAGTTCGAGGCGCTGCACGAGGCCGACCAATACCTCGAAGGCATCCCGCTGCTCGACCGTATCCTCGACGGCGCGCCCGATCCGAAGGCCCCCGCCTCTGTCAACGCCTTCCTCGGCACCCTGCCCGAGCCCGACCGCCTCGCCCTGCAACAGCGGACCGATTTCAGCGGCGAGCTGCTGGGCGATCCGCTCGACGACGCGATGAACGCGCTGGCCCAGCTCGCCGCGAAATGCCTGCTCCAGCGCGACGCCCGCAACAAGGCCGCCCAGCGCGAATCCGGCCTCGCACCCGCGCGCATGGTCGCACTGCTCGAAGAGGCGAAAGAAATCCAGAAATTGCTGGCGGGAATCGACGTCCGGTTTCTGAATGAGGATCAATACACCCGTTACAAGACGGAATCCCCTCAGAAACGCGCCGGATTCCGCTTTCCAAGAAAACCTTGACGCATTGGAACTCAACAGCATGATTCGCCGCCTCCGCGGGCTCCGGCTCGTTGTGCTACTATAGGCGGAGTCTGCCCTGATCCCGCCCTTCTCCACCCCTACGTCCACCATGGCGAACCAGAAAGCCTCGTCGAAGAAGCCCGCCGCGAAAGCCACGCCCGCGGCACCGAAATCGAAGCCGGCGGCGGCGAAAAAGCCCGCCGTCAAAGCCGAGAAGCCCGCGCCCAAGGCCGCCAAAGCCGAAAAGCCCGCCGCGAGCAAACCGGCCGCCAAGGTGGCCAAGCCCGCCAAGCCGGAGCCGAAGAAGACGCCCGCCGCCAAGCCGGTGAAGGCCGCCGCGGCCAAACCCGCGCCGAAGGCCGCCGCCAAGACACCCGTCAAAGCGGATGCCAAAAAGCCGGCCCCCAAGGTCGAAGCCAAGAAGCCGGAACCGAAAAAGCCGGAACCCAAGGCCCCCGCCAAGGCCGAGGCGAAGCAGCCGGAACCGAAAAAGCCTGCCGCCAAGCAGCCCGAGCCGGCCAAGGCCGAGGCCGCCGCGCCCAAGGCGACGAAAACCTCCGAGGCCAGCAAGCGCCGCATCGACACCCCGGAAATCCAGGAGAAGATCCGCGAGCTGATCAAACTCGCCAAGGAGCAGGAGTATCTCACCTACGACGACATCAACGAGATCCTGCCGAACGACCTCGTCGATCCAGAGGACGTCGAGGCGATCATGGAGCGGCTCCGCAACATGGAGTTCGACATCATCGACGCCTCCGAGGTCGACCGCTTCAAGGACAAGAAGCGCGACGAGGCCGACGGCGACGAGGAGGACGTCAAGGCCGACCAGAAGCTCGACATCCTCGACGACCCGGTCCGCATGTATCTCAAGCAGATGGGCCAGGTCCCGCTGCTGACCCGCGAGCAGGAAGTTGAAATCTCCAAGCGCATCGAGGACGCCGAGATCGAGGTCGCCAAGCAGCTCCACCTGTTCGGTTTCACCGCCGAGTGCTACCTCGAACTCGCCGACAAGCTCACCAAGGGCAAGGAACGCTTCGACCGCGTGATCCTCGACAAGAAGATCGAGTCCCGCGAGCGCTACATGAAGATCCTGCCGAAGCAGTGCGACCAGCTCAAGCAGCTCCACGAGGAGAACGACGACCTCTTCCGCCAGCTCTCCGCCAAGAACCCGCGCGGCAAGAAGAAGCTCGAGGACGATTTCGCCAAGAACCTCCAGACGCTCCACCGTCTCTACACCCGCTTCTACTTCAAGCAGAAGGTCACCGAGGATTTCTGCGAGCAGGTGGACGAATACCAGCAGCTGTTCTGGAAATACACCCGCAAGCTCCAGACCGACCCGGAGAACAAGGAGTTCCAGACCAAGCTCCGCGAACTCCAGCAGAAGGTCTGGCACAACGCCGAGGACTTCGAGGAAACCAACAAGCGCCTCCGCCACTGGCTCAAGGAAGCGCTCAAGGCGAAGACCGAAATGGTCGAAGCCAACCTCCGCCTCGTCATCTCCATCGCCAAGAAATACACCAACCGCGGCCTGTCCTTCCTCGACCTGATCCAGGAAGGCAACATGGGTCTGATGAAGGCGGTGGAGAAATTCGAATACCGCCGCGGTTACAAGTTCTCGACCTACGCGACGTGGTGGATCCGCCAGGCGATCACCCGATCGATCGCCGACCAGGCGCGCACGATCCGCATCCCGGTCCACATGATCGAGACGATCAACAAGCTGATGCGCGTGCAGAAGCAGCTCGTTCAGGAATACGGCCGCGAACCTTCCCCGGAAGAAATCGCCGAGGAAATCCACCTTCCGGTCGAGCGTGTCCGCGCGGTGCTCAAGATGGCCCAACAGCCGATCTCGCTGCAGGCTCCGGTCGGTGATTCCGACGACACGTCGTTCGGCGACTTCATCGAAGACAAGACCGCCGACAACCCGATGGAGGAAGCCGGCTTCTCGATGCTCAAGGAGAAGATCAAGGACGTCCTCGACACCCTCACCGAGCGCGAGCGCGAGGTACTCGAACAGCGCTTCGGCCTCAAGGACGGCTACAGCCGCACGCTCGAAGAGGTTGGTCGCCAGTTCCAGGTCACCCGCGAGCGCATCCGCCAGATCGAGGCGAAGGCGCTTCGCAAAATGCGCCACCCCACCCGTATCCGGAAGCTCGAAGGTTTCATCGAGCTGCCGGGAGCGTGAGCTTCCCCAACAAAAAAGCCCGCCGTCACCGGCGGGCTTTTTTGTTTCGCGGATGGCTTACCACTCCAGGTGTTCCTTAGGCACGTGCGCTTCCTCGCCCGCCTAGGAACATTCCACCACCAGCACGCCGCTAGCCGGAATCCGCGCTTGGTAACGATATTTACCCAGCGCCGGACACGCCGGCTCGCTCTCGAGCAGTTTCCCCGGACCGACGATTTCCTTCCAATCGATCCGATCGCCCGGCTGGAGGTTGTTCATCGATTGATAAGCGCGCACCGCCTGTTGGACGTTGCGCTGGTTGATGATGCACCCGGCGCGGTCCGACCCCTTCTTCCACGCCCTCGCGCCGATGAACAAAATCGGGATGATCAACAACGGCAGCAGGATCAGCTGGAGGTAGCCCATGACCAAGCCGGCGATCGCCAGCCCCTGGCCCTTGAGCGCGCCGGCCGAGCGCTTGATTTTCCCCAGCGCGATGTGGCCCAGCACGACCGGCACGAGACTGAGGCAGAGGAGCGCGGTCACCAGGCTGGCGACGGCGTAGCCCGAGTTACGCGGAGGCGTCGCGTTCGGAGCCGAGGATGGCAATTCCGGCTGAACCGGAGGCGGAGTCGAAAGCTCTGACATGACGCACCCTTTGCTTTCCCGGACCAGATAAGTCAACCCGGAGAATCCATCTCCAACAGCTGACAACCCAACTCGACGAACAGCCCTCGTCCGTCATTCCCTCCAGTCTAACGCGCCTCACGCGCCCAGCGCCTGCTTCACCGCCTCGCGCTTGAGCCGCAGCTCGCGCCACTCGTTGACCAGTCGGCTGGCCTCGATCACGCCGCAGCCGGCGGGCAAACGGAGCTGGTCGCCGCGCCACCAGATGCCGCGGATCGCGACCACGGCGTCGAAACGGCCGTTCTCCCACACCCCGAACGGCGCGCCGAATTCCTCCGGACAGCCGAGGCGCTCGCGCCACGCGATGAGCTGGGCGAGCGTGCCGGGCGTGCGCGGCAGCGGGCCGAGCGCGGGCGTCGGGTGCAGGCGGCGGATCCATTCGCCCGGACCGTAGGCGTCGGCGAGCTCGACCTCGATCGGCGTGAGGAAATGCACCAGCTCGCCGAGATCGAGGATCGTCCGTTCGCCGCAGGTCACTCGGCCGAGATCGCCGAGCTTCGCCACCAGCGATTGGGCGACGTATTCGTGCTCGCGGATCTCCTTTTCATCGACCTCGAACACCGAGCGCTCCTCGCGCCGCGCCGTGCCGGCGAGCGCCATGGTCTTCAAGCGCGAGCCTTCGAGCGTGAACAAAATTTCCGGCGTGGCTCCGGCGAACCCACGTTCGCCCTGGAACCAGGCGTAGGCCATGCGCGGGAATCCCTGGCGGCACATCGCGGCGGCCAGATCCACGGGCGAACCGTGCGCCAAACGCCCGCGTTCCACCACCACCGGCACGGTCTTCTCGAACACGCCGCGGCGGATCGAGTCCATCACCTCCTGGAACACCCCGGCGAACGGTCCGGCGTCGATCTCCCGCCACTCGCAGCGGGGCGGCGCGCAGTCCGCTAGGCGCGCGGCAAGCTTCGCCGCGCTCAGCCGTTCGACCGCCGACGGCACCTTCCATGGCGCGGCGTCGTCCATGCCGTAGCGCTGGACGTAGAAGGCCGTGCCGTCCGCGGGCGGTTGCTCCAGGGAGGAAAACGGTCCGTGCCCGAGGATCGCCGACCCATCGGGACGGACGAGCCAGGCTTGGTCGCGGGATTCGCTCATGCGTCGGCCGGGACGATGGCGGCGGCGGGGGCGGCGGGCAAGCCCTCGCCACATTCGCCGCCGAGCATTTCCGTCAGGCGTTTCTCCAGCCGTCCGGTCAGTTCGAGCGCCGCCAGCCGGCCCTGGCACTCGCCCGCCCGCAGCATGGCGCTGACGTCGAACGGCTCGCCGACCACGAGACACGCCGTACGGGGCACCGGGTAGGTGCATTCGCCCGTCAGATCCTCCTCCAGTTTCATCAGGGTTTCCGCAATGCGGTCTTCGCTCGGATGGCTGGCAAGGTAGCTTCCCGGATAGCTGTAGGCCTGGTGCGCGACGCGGACCCGCTCGAGATCGTCGTACAACGCCCGGCGCTCGGTTTCGCCCGGCGGATTCTCCCCGTCCAACAGCGCCCGGCGGAGCCGCGACCGCAGCGACCGCACGCGCTCGGGCGCGGTGACCGCCCGCGCGTCGCCGCCGCGGCGGCACGCGACGTCCGCCAGCAGGCTGTCCCACAGGCGCTCGATCCGTTCGTGCAGCATCGCCGGACCGGACGTCGTTTCGCCGAAAAACTCGACTTCCTTCGACGCCAGCACGCCCGCCCCGAGCCGCAGCAGGCGCTCCACCACCGGCAGTTCCTCGCGAGGCTTCCAGCCGATCCGTCGTTCCAGCGCGGACAACCGCGGGGCGAACGTCGCCCGCACCGACGGGTCCCAGGTGAAACGGAACGCCAGCGGGAACAATTTCGCCGCGCGCGGTGCCGGCAGCCGCTTGGCCGCCCGCAGCAGGATCGCCGCCGCGCCGTCGTGCAACGGGTCGAGCCACTCGTGGTGGTGGTAGATCTCGCCCTCCGGGTAGATCACCAGCGGGCATCTTTCCTCCTCCAGGATCGTCAGGGCGGTCTTGACCGCCGCGAGATCGGCACTGTCGCGGTCTACCGAAAACACCCCGGCGCTCTGCAAGGCGAACGCATCCACCAAGCCGCCATCGAACAACTCCCGCGCGCCCATGAAGCGCGGATCGAGCGACGCTCCGCACAGCACCTCGTACAGCACATGCACGTCGGCGTGATCCGCGTGATTCGGTGCCAGCACGACCGCGTCGCCCGCCGCCACCGCCGCCTGCACGGCCTCCAGCCCGCGGCAATCGATCTCCGCCACCCGGTATTTGTTTTCGAGAAACAACCGCCGGTTGAGCCACCGCAGCGCGGGCCGCAGCCAAGGCCTCACCCGCGGGGGATGGAAACGGTAAGGACGGTCCTGCGGCAGCGCTCTCATTTCAGCTCGATCCTCATCATCCGCGAGCCGCGGAGGAATGTCCATGGCTTGCGATCACTTCGGCTCCGCTTGTTTCACCCAAGCCCCAAGGCGTGCCTTGAGGGAATCCACCTCGGAATGCACCGCGGCCAATGCGGGATCCGCCAGCCAGCGCTCGGCCAAGGCCAACGCCGCCCGATCTCCCACCGCAAGTTGTCCGCTGCTGTAGGGAGCGGGGGAAAACCCATACAGGCGGTCGCCGGTGGTCGCGCTGCGAAGCGGGAACAGCCGGAGGAAGGCCGCGATTTCTTCCGTCGAAACATCGCTCCGGTGGAGGTAGGCATCGATTTGCCCGGACTGCACCGGATCCTCCACCTGCGCGCGAGCCATCAACGCCGCCCGTGCGTCCGGAGAGATCGGAGAATCTTCGGAAGAAAGCACGCCGAGCATTTCCGCCGGATGCTCCGCCGCGAATTCATGCAGCGCCATGTCGCGCAGGCGGCCGTTGCCCGGCCAAGCTGCTAGCGCGCGAGCAGCGGCAGGAGACCCAAGCACCCGGGGCAGGTCCAACGCCTCGGCGAGTCCGGGCGTTCCCGACCACCCCGGCTGAGCGAGCAGGTGGTTTAAACGCTCCAGCAGCTCGGCGTCCGTCGCCCTTCCCAGCCCCGGCTGCGTCAAGCTTCTCAGCGCCATCGCGTATTCTTCGGCCGAGGAGGTTCGGTCGGCGATCGCCCGCGCAATGACAGCCGCCCGCTCGGGATCGGAGGCGGCCAGCACATCGAGCAAAAACACCCGCAGAGTCGTCCAGCCCGCGAGCAAGCCATGAGGTCCCACTTCGAACGCCATGCCCGTTCGGGCGTCGTCCCCCGTGGCCAGAAGCTCGCCCAAAACCGATGCCAGCACTTGGGGATCGAGCGTCACCCAGCGTTCGCGTAGCGCGCTCAGGCGTTCGCCCAGCTTCTTCGCGTCCGGCTTCAATGACAACCAGACGCGCAACGCCTCCCAGTCCGCCAGGATGGAACTCCGCACGTCCGCCTCGTCCATCGGCTCGTTCTCCTCTCCGGACTCCTGCTGCACCGCGGCCGCGACCAACCGGGGCGACGTGGCAATCGGAGGGGCCTGCCGCGCCGCTTGTGGGAGACGCAATGCTCTCCCGAAGAAAATCACCCCCACGACGAGCGCGCCCAGCGCGAACCAATGCCTAGCTTTCAAGCAGGGAAATGGACGTTTCAGTCGCAACCGATCTCCAGCACAATGCGGTTCACGGTCGCGATGTCTCCTTTCAGCCGGTCCTGCACGCGCAGCGTCCATTGGCCGTTCGCCGAAATGCCGCTGAAATAGGAGCTCAGATCCTCATCGGTCAGGACGAAATCCTGCTCGGAACCGCCTTCTTCGAGCGCAAGCTGGGCCATTGCCCCGCCCGGTCCCTGCAGCCAGACCGCCAAATCCCCGCGATGGCTGGTATCGATGTCCAAGCTGAACCGAACCTTGGACACTTTTGCCTCGGTCGCGAACTTGCTCACGCTGAAACGGAAATTCGTCCATTGCGGCACACCGTCCGGGATTTGTTTCGGCTTCGTCATCGAATATACGAACGAGCTGGCCCCCACGCCGGATACGGAAATCGGTTTACCCGGCACATCTCCCACCACGGGAGACGCCACACGGATCAGCGAGTTCACGTCGGGAGAAAGCGCGTAGACGCCGGTTTCGCCAGCCAAGCCGGCCACCAGCACCCCGGCCGCTTTCCACGGCCCCCCGTCGAACTGCGACCAGACCGGCCCCCCGCTGTTTCCCGGGCCCGTGGAAATCAGTGTGGTCCCCACATAGCGGGTGCGATCGCCCTTGAAACTGGTCGTCACCGGACCCGTCTGGTGCATGAAATAGGTATTGGTTGCGCCGGTGTAGGGAATTTCCGCGGGATAACCGGTGATCATGACGGGATTCGGAACCTTCAAGTGCTGGAACCCTTGCAAATCCAAGTCGGCGGAATCCCCGCCCGCCAGATCGGTCAGGGCATAAGCCAAGATCACATCCTTGCCGAACGTGCGCGGATGCTCCGCACCATTCAAATCCGCCAACTCCGCGTAGGCATTCCACCGGAAATAGCCGCGCGATTGCACCTTGTCCTCGGGATCGAGCGTGTCCGAATTCACCGCGCCATACCACAGCGGCGGGGCCGTCCACTCTCCGTCATACACCACATGAGCGGCGGAAAAAAACGTCTTCGGATTCCACGCGCAAAAGCCGCTCCCGCGCCCCAGTTCGCTGACGACCACTCCGGTGAAGCGGTACGGGGTGTCATCGATCCGCCCGGCATCCACCGGCACGGGATACGTGACTTTCGAAACGGGCTCAGCGACCGCCGCTTCGGCGAATGTCAGAGCGCCGGCCATGGAGCAAAGAAGGGCTTTCATTTTGAATCGGGCAAAAACTTAGACCTTCTAAAAATCGCATCTTAACCTGTCAACCTCGCCCTTGCTCGACCCGGTTAGAGCCGCCCAGACGCCCCCTGGCCGATCATCCAGAAGTTCACAACCCTGCCACTCACCCCATCTTCACCGGCTTCCACGCCGCCATCGTTTCCCGGTTGCATCATGCTGTCATCTTCCCAAGCATCCGGCGTCCATTCCCTTCCTTTATGCCGGAGCACGTTTTCCTCGCCATCGATCTCGGAGCCGGCAGCGGCCGGGTGATCGCCGCAAAAACCGATTTTTCCAAAATTTCGATCGAGGAAATCCACCGCTTCGACAATCCGGGCACCGATCTGCCGGACGGTTCCTACTGGAACCTCGTCGGTCTCTACCGCGAGATCCTCGAAGGCCTGCGACTCGCCGTCGCCCGCCACGGCAACGCCATCCGCTCGATCGGCATCGACACCTGGGGCTGCGATTTCGGCCTACTCGACACCAACGGACAGTTGCTCGGCATGCCGCACCAGTACCGCGATCCTCGCCACGAGGGCATGGCGGACGCCCTGCACGGCCTACTCCCGGAAGCCGCCTTGTTTGAGCGGACCGGCATCCAGACGAATTTCTACAACACCTCGCTCCACCTGCTCGCCGAAGAGAAGAGGCAAAGCCCCGCCCTGCGCCACGCCGACCGGCTGTTGTTCGTGCCCGATCTTCTCGCTTACTGGTTGACCGGGAAAACGGCGGTGGAGCGCACGATCGCCTCGACCTCCCAACTGCTCGACCCGCACACCGGCGACTGGGCGTGGGAGGTGATCGAGGCGCTCGGCTTACCCAAGCGGATCTTCGGCGAGATCGTCCCGCCCGGCACCGTGCTCGGCCCGGTCCGCGACGAGGTGGCCCGCCAGATCGGCAAATCCGGCATCCCGGTGGTGGCCAGCGCCAGCCATGACACCGCCTCCGCCGTCGCCGGCATCCCGATGGAAGGTGATCACCGCCTGTGGCTCTCGTCCGGGACCTGGTCGATCATGGGACTCGAAACCCGCGAGCCGATCACCGATGCGAACGCCTTTACCGCCGGCTTCGGCAACGAGCTCGGCGTCGATGGCACCGTCCGGCTGCTGAAGAACATCTCCGGTCTCTGGCTGATCCAGGAATGCAAGCGCCAGTGGGCGCTCGATGGCGACAACCTGTCCTACGCCGAGCTTGCCGCGCTCGCGCTCGAAGCAACGCCCTTCACCGCGTTCATCGACCCCGACGACCCGGTGTTCGCCAGCCCCGGCGAAATGCCGGCGAAAATCCAGGCCTGGTGCGAGCGCAACGGCCAACCAGTGCCGCAAACGAAAGGCACCATCCTGCGCGTCGCCACCGAGTCGCTCGCGCTGAAGTACCGCGAGGTGTTCGAACATCTGCAAAAACTCACCGGCCGCACGTTCGTACGCCTCCACGCCGGTGGCGGCGGCATCCAGAACCAACTGCTCATCCAGGCCACGGCGAACGCGCTGGGCATCGAGGTGCTCGCCGGCCCGATTGAGGCGACCTCCTGCGGCAACCTGATCACCCAGATGGTCGCCACAGGACACCTGCCGGATTTCCAAACCGGCCGCCGCTTGATCCGGGACTCGTTCGAATTCGCCGCATATCAGCCGCAAGACAAGCAAACATGGGACACCGCCTATGCGCGCTTCCGCTCGCTTTTCGGCGCAACCGAGCAACATTATTAACGCACTTAAAATAAGCGGATTATACCACCAAAGCACCAGCATCAATCCCACTCATAACCCTGATGAGGCGAAACTCCGCGTATTCGCTTTCCATCGCGGGCATTGGCACTTTAAAGGCTCCCCCATTCTCATGATCGACTACGAGCGAATCTTCGAATCCGACTTCCTGCGCGCCACCGAAGGTGCGGCACTGGTCGCCCACCGCTGGATGGGACGCGGCGACAAGGAAGCGGCCGACTACGCCGCTTGTGACGCCATCCGCGGCATGTTCGACCTGATGGACATGTGCGGCGAGGTCGTGATCGGCGAAGGCATCAAGGACGAGGCCCCGGGCATCTTCAAAGGCGAGAAGGTCGGCACGTGGCCGGAAGTCGGACCGAGATTCCACATCGCCCTCGATCCGGTCGATGGCACCACCAACGTCTCGAAGGGCATGCCGAACTCGGTCGCCTGCATCGCCGCCGCCATGCCGACCGCCGAAGGCGAGAACGCACTGGAGGACATCCCGGCGTTCTACATGGAAAAGCTTTCCTACCCGGAAAAGGTCCGCCAGGCCTTCATCGCCGATCCCAAACTACCGATCAGCGTCGAGGCACCGACCGAAGAGGTCATCAAAATCACCGCCAAAATCCTCGGCAAGGACGTCCGAGACATCGTCGTCATGGTGCTCGATCGCGAACGCAACCAGCCCTACATCGACTCCGTCCGCCGTCTCGGTGCCAAGCTGCGCATGATCGCCGATGGCGACATCGCCGCCGCGATCGCCCCGGGCTTCGTCGACAGCGGCGTCGACCTCTATGTCGGCATCGGCGGTTCACCGGAAGGCGTGCTCTCCGCCGCCGGCATGCGCTGCCTCGGCGGCGGCCTGCAGGCGAAAATCTGGCCGCGCGACACGCTGGAGCGACGCGCACTGATCGCCGAGGGCCACGAGGCGATGCTCGACCGCGTCTTCCTCTCGAAGGATCTGGCCAAGGGCGACAGCATCATCTTCTCCGCCACCGGCATCTCCGACAGCCCGCTGCTGCGCGGCGTCGAGGTCCGCGGCAACATCGCCCGCACCCACTCGGTGCTGATGCGCGTGAAGAGCCGCACGGTGCGCTCGATCAAGGCGCACCACGATCTTTCGAAAAAGACGTTCCGCCTTCGCTCCGCCAATGGCGAGGTGCCGTTGCTGGATTGAGCCCTCCAAGTCTCTCCGGCGGCCTGCCAGCCTTGAGGGGCCAGGCGTCAGAGACCAGTGGTTAGGAAGGAAACTTTAAACACCGCGGTCGCTTAACCGCGGTGTTTTCTTTTAAGAGCCGACCACACGAAAAAAGCCCGGAGCACTCGCGCGCTCCGGGCTTTGAATCTTTTCTGGCCCCGACTACTGGCCACTGGCCCCTCAAAAGGCCGGCACCAGAATCAGAGCCCGAAGCAAATCACTTGTTCTTCGCTTCTTCGCGGGCCTTCGCCTTGGCGATGACGTCGTCAGAGACGTTTTTCGGGCAAGCGGAGTAGTGGCTGAACTCCATGGAGAACTGGCCACGACCGGAGGTCATGGTGCGAAGGTCGCCGATGTAACCGAACATCGCGCTCAGCGGAGCTTCCGCCTTGATGCGCACGCCACCCGGGGTCGGCTCCTGGCCCTGGATCATGCCGCGGCGACGGTTAAGGTCACCGATGACGTCGCCGACCTTTTCTTCGGGAGCGAAGACGTCGAGCTTCATCATGGGCTCAAGGATCTGCGGACCGGCCTTCGGCATCGTCTGGCGATACGCGGCCTTGGCGGCGATTTCGAAGGCGATGTTCGAGGAGTCCACGGCGTGGAAACCACCTTCGTTGAGGGTCACCTTGAAGTCCAAGCACGGGTAACCGGCGAGCGGTCCCTTGTCGATAGAGGTCTTGAAGCCCTTTTCGACGGCCGGGATGAATTCCTTCGGAATGCTGCCACCGACGACCTTGGATTCGAAGATGAAGCCGGAGCCGGGTTCGCCGGGCTCGATGGTGTAGTCGATCTTCGCGAACTGGCCGGAACCACCGGACTGCTTCTTGTGGGTGTAGCTGTCGCTGACCGGGCGGGTGATGGTTTCGCGGTAGGCGACCTGCGGGGCGCCGACGGTGACCTCGACCTTGTGGGTGCGCTTGAGGATGTCGATCTTGATGTCGAGGTGAAGCTCGCCCATCCCCTTGAGGATCATTTCGTTGGTTTCCTCGTCGGTTTCGACGCGGAACGACGGGTCCTCCTGGATCATCTTGCCGATGGCGTTGGCGAGCTTTTCAGCGTTGGCCTTGTCCTTCGGAGCGACGGCGATGGAGATAACCGGATCCGGGAAAACCATCGGCTCGAGAGTGGCCGGGTTCTTCTCGTCGCAGAGGGTGTGGCCGGTCTGGACGTTCTTGAGGCCGACGATGGCGACGATGTCACCCGCTTGGGCGGAGTCCACTTCGTTGCGGTCGTCGGCGTGCATCTCAACCATGCGGCTGATGCGCTCGGTCTTGCCGGTGAAGGAGTTGAGAACGGTGTCGCCCTTCTTGATGGTGCCCGAGTAAATGCGGGTGAAGGTCAGCGCGCCGAACTTGTCGTCCATGATCTTGAACGCCAGGCCGCGGAAAGGAGCGGTCGGGTCGACCTCGGCGAACTTGCCGGTTTCGTTGCCTTCTTCGTCCACTTCCGGGAGCGGCTTGACGTCGGTCGGGGCCGGAAGGTAGTCGACGACGGCGTCGAGGACGAGCTGGAGACCCTTGTTTTTGAAGGAAGAACCGCAGTAGGTCGGGAAGAACGCCAGATCGATGGTGCCCTTGCGGATGCACCGCTTGATTGTGTCGATGTCCGGCTCCACGCCTTCGAGGTATTTCTCCATGACCTCGTCGTCCTGTTCGACGGCGGTCTCGATGAGGGCGGCGCGGTATTCCTGCGCCTTGTCCACGAGGTCGGCCGGGATTTCCTCGATCTTGAAGTTTTCCGGCTGGCCGGATTCATCCCAGATGTGGGCCTTCATGGTGAGCAGGTCGACCACGCCGACGAAGTCGGACTCGGTGCCGATCGGCAGAACCATCACCAGCGGGTGAGCGCCGAGGATCTTTTTGACCTGGGCGACCACGCGGTAGAAATCCGCGCCGATACGGTCGAGCTTGTTGACGTAAATGACGCGGGAAACGCCGGAATCGTTGGCATAGCGCCAGTTGGTTTCAGACTGGGGCTCGACGCCGCCGGAACCGCAGAACACGCCGACGCCGCCGTCGAGCACCTTCAGCGAGCGGTAAACTTCGATGGTGAAGTCGACGTGGCCGGGGGTGTCGATGACGTTGAACTGGTGACCTTTCCAGAAGCAGGTCGTGGCGGCCGACTGAATGGTGATGCCGCGCTCCGCTTCCTGTTCCATGAAGTCCATGGTCGAGGCACCGTCGTGCACTTCGCCGATCTTGTGGATCTTACCGGTGAGCTTGAGGATACGCTCGGTGGTGGTCGTCTTGCCGGCGTCCACGTGGGCGAAAATGCCGATGTTGCGGTATTTGGTGAGGTCTTTCATGCCGTTGAGTGTAAGTGCGGAGCCGGGACCGGCTGGAAATGCGAGCGCGAATTGCTATTCACCCTGAGCCGTTTGGCAATGCCGGAGTCAGGGATTTTCCGTCGAAATGGGCAAAATCCGCCCGGACCGGACGCCCCCGTCAGCCCAGAAAGCCCAGGTACCATGCCCACAGCTTCCAGCCGCCGAAGGCCCAGGTCAGCCCGCCGAGCGCGAGAAACGGCCCGAAGGGCAGCGGCCGCCCGAAACCGACGCGGCCGATGATCGCCGCCACGATCGCGTAGACCGAGGCTGCGAACAGCGCGAAGAACGCCCCGCTCCAGCCGAAAAACGCGCCGAGCAGCCCGAGCAAGTGCGGATCGCCCATCCCCATCGCCTCGCGCGGGATCACCGCCCGCGTCGCCGTGCCGCTCAACGAGCGGATGTCGGCGAACGCCTTCACCGTGCCGTCCGGCAGCGTGAACTCGGTCTCCCGCACTTCCATTCGCCCGCCAGCGAACGCCGCACTGTCAACCAGCACGGACTCCACCTCCAGCACCAGGCGGTCGCTGGGCCGCGAGAAAATGTCCCACCACGTCAGCATCTCCTCGCCGAGCGTGAACTCGAGCGGATCCTCGTCGCCCTTACCTTCCTTGACCTCCCAGGCCGCCGCCCGGTCGAACTTCCGCTCGAACTTGCCGAACGCGAGCTTGCCCAGCTCGACCACCGCCCACAGGCCGAAAAAACCGGCCGCCCAGCCGAGGCCGGATTGCTTCAACCCGTCGAGCCAGCCGCCGCCGGGGCCGGCCGCCATCTGCGGCAGCCGCGGCCAGACCGCGCAGGCGGCCAGACCAACCGCCGAACCAGCCCAAGTCAGCCCGGTCGGAATGATCAGGTGCTCGGCGTCAATGAAGGTGATCGCCACCAGCAGCGAAACCAGCACCCACAGGAACGGTGCGGCCTGCGGCGGAAAAAAACGCCACACCGCGGCGAACAACAGCGCGGTGAGCAGCTCGACGCCGAAATAGCGGAACGCGATCGGCGCCTTGCAGTCGTGGCACCGCCCGCGCAGCAGCAGCCAGCTCAGCAGCGGGATGTTCCGCCGCAGCGGGATCGCGCTTTTGCACTTCGGGCAGAACGACCGCTTCGGCTCGTTGACCGAAAGTCCGAGCGGCAGCCGGTAGATGACGACGTTGAGAAACGATCCGATGCACGCGCCGAGCAGGAACGCGGAAATCAGCCAGAACCAATGGTCGAACGGCGGGTAAATCAAAGCCCGCTTATTCAAGACGGGGCGGTTCCGCTGCCAAGCGTCGAATTCGGATTGCGGATTTCGGATTGCGGATTTCGGATTGGGAAGAGACCAACCCCTCGGGCCGCGTTCAGGAATCTTCCAATCCGCAATCCAAAATCCCCAATCCGCAATTCTTCTCATGCCCGCCCGCACCGCCGCCGTGGAAATCGCCCGCCGTCTGACCGACGCCGGATTCGAAGCGCTGTTCGCCGGCGGCTGCGTGCGCGACCGCCTGCTCGGCAAGGAACCGAAGGACTACGACGTCGCCACCTCGGCGACGCCGGACGAGGTGCAGCGCCTGTTTCCCGGCTCGAACGTGGTCGGCGCCCACTTCGGCGTGGTGATCGTCCGCCACGGCGTCTTCCACGTCGAGGTCGCCACCTTCCGCACCGATGGCAGCTACCACGACGGCCGCCGGCCGTCGTCGGTCGAGTTCTCCAACCCGCCGGAGGACGCCAACCGCCGTGATTTCACCATCAACGGCCTGTTCGAAAACCCGTTCACCGGCGAGGTGATCGACCACGTCGGCGGCCTGGCCGATCTGGAAACCCGGACGCTGCGGGCGATCGGCGACCCGGTCGCGCGCTTCGCCGAGGACGCGCTGAGGCTGCTCCGCGCGGTCCGCTTCGCCACCGTGCTCGGCTTCGAAATCGAACCGGCCACCTGGCACGCGATCCTCCACCACGCGCCGGACCTGCGGAAAATCGCCCCCGAGCGCGTCCGCGACGAGTTTTCCAAACTGATCGTCGCCCCGGAGCGAGCCCGCGGGCTCGACCTGCTGGTCACCTCGGGGCTGATCGGCCAGTTCATGCCCGAGGTCCTCGCCCTCATCGGCTGCGAGCAGCCGCCCGAATGGCACCCGGAGGGCGACGTCTACACCCACACCCGCATCATGCTCGAAATGATCGGCCCGGACGCACCGCTGACGCTCTGCCTCGCCGTGCTGCTCCATGACATCGGCAAACCGCCGACCCACCACTTCGACGAAGCCGCCGGGCGGATCCGTTTCAACGGCCACGACAAGGTCGGCGCGGAAATGTCCGTCGCGATCCTCCGCCGCCTGCGCTACCCGAACGACGTGATCGACGCCGTGGAGCCGATGGTCGACCGCCACATGCAGTTCATGAACGTCCAGCGCATGCGCGTGGCCAAGCTCAAGCGCTTCATGGCCGCGCCGAACTTCGACCAGGAGCTCGAACTCCACCGCGTCGACTGCGCCTCGTCGAACGGCTTCACCGACAACTACGACTTCCTCCGCGTCATGCGCGAGGAGTTCGCCAGCGAGCCGCTCATCCCGCCGCCACTCGTCACCGGCCGCGACCTCATCGAGCTCGGCCTCACGCCCGGCCCACGTTTCAAACTACTGCTTGAAACCATTCAGACCGAGCAGCTCGAAGGCCGGCTCCAGGACCGGGAAACGGCGCTCGATTTGCTCAAATCGTTGATTTGAAACGCCGGAGAACAGGCCACCGCCGGCCCGAAGACTCCTTTTTCGTGTGCTTCGGGGCCATTCGTGGTTCCTTTCCGACGTCGTCCTTGCGCCGCTTCCGGTAAAATCGGCGTAGCCACCCCGGCCCACCCGCGTTATCCCAGCCCCACTCATGAGCCACACCGTCCCCGTCGAGCACACCGACCCGACCAACGCCAGGATCCTGGCCGTTTCCGAAGATCTGGTCGCCGGTTTCCACCGGCATCCGTTCCATGTCATCGCGGAAAAATCCGGCGTCGACCTGCCGACCGTGCTCGAACGCATCCGCGCGATGCTGGAGGCCGGCGTGATCCGCCGCGTCCGCCAGACGCTGCTCGCGACCAAGCTCGCCCACGGCGCGCTCGTCGCCTGGCGCCTGCCGGAGGACAAGCTCAACGCCGCCTTCGATTTCATGTCGAAGCAGGACCCGTTCTCCGGCCACGTCGTCATCCGCTCGACCGACACCGAGGTTTCCGGCTCCGGCTACCGCCTGTGGACAACCCTCAAAGTGCCGGTCGGCGAGTCGCTCGACCACCACGCGCAGGTGCTGATGCGCTTGACCGGCGCGGAGGAATACCTGCTCATGCCGGCCAACGGCGTGTTCGCCCTCGGCGTCGGCCACATCCGCCGCCGCGCGATGGAGCCCGGCGAGAAGGCCGACGAGCCCGCCGTGATGATGACCACCACCGCCGTCGACCTCACCGACGAGGAGTGGAAGATCCTGCTCACGCTCAAGGAGGAGCTCGCGCCGGAGGAAATCACCGGCAACCCGTGGCTGGGCCGCGCCGAGCGCGCGGGCGTCAGCCTCGAGCGCTTCTGCGAGGTCGCCGAAGCCCTCAACGCCAAGAAGGTCATCGGCCGTTTCTCCACCTTCCTCGAGCACGTCAAGCCATCCTCCAGCGGCGAGCGCGTCACCCGCTTCAACGGCCTGTTCCACTGGGCCGTGCCGAAAGGCCGCGAGATCGAGGCCGGCGCCGAGGTCGGCCGCCACTACTGCATGACCCACTGCTACTGGCGCGAAGGCGGCCCGCAGTTCGGCAACGTCAACATCATGGGCGTCGTCCACGGTACCGAGAAAGACCGCGTGCTCGCCCACAAGGCCGCCATCGACCGCCACCTCGAATCGGTCGGCATCCCGGTCAGCTACACCAACGTGTTCTGGGGCGGCCGCTCCGAGATCAAGCCGTCGGAAATCTCGCCGATCGTCTACCGCGAGTGGCACGAGAAGTTCGCGGCCGCGCCACAGGCGTAACGCACCGCACCGCCTTTTCCCAAAGCCCGGCGACCGTACGGTTGCCGGGCTTTTTCATTTCACCACCGGATGCTCTCCGGTCGCCGCCTCCCGTTTGAATCCGTCCGCACGGCGGATCGCCTGTCACCTCGCCGGAACAGTTGGAACCCCACAAACCGCCATTCGGCGCGCACAAACAGATGGCGGCCGCACACAAAAAAAGACGTGCTTTGCCACCTGTTCCTTGGTGAATTGTAGAAGCGATGCAGGCATGTCTTTTACCACCCAAAACCCCGGCGCTCTGCGCACCCCTGACCTCGAACCGCCAGCTCGGAGACTGCCCCATCGCCAACATTCCGTTGCGTGAATTGATCTCCGCCGAGCTGATCCGCGCCGGCTTCCAGCTCGTCACTCCCGCCGAAGCCAGCGAGCGCACGCTGCGCATCCCGGTCAACAATTGGATCGAAATCGGCGCCCTGATGATGCTCGGCCGCACGGCCAAAGCCGCACGGCTGTTCGACAACGACGACAACCTGCTGGCGTGGAAAGGCGATCCCGACCCGGAAAAATGCCCGGACAAGCTCGTCACCAGCGCCAATTGCTTCACCATCCGCTACCCGTGGGACCTGCTCCGGCTCAACGAGGAGGTGCTCGCCATGATGGACGAATCCGTGATGCTGGGCGAAGCCGACCGCAGCGTCAGCATCAGCGGGATCGTGCGCGTCGGCAAAGGCACCAAGCTGATGCCGGGCTGCGTGATCGAAGGCCCGGTCCTCATCGGCCCGAACTGCCACATCGGCCCGAACACCTACATCCGCGGTGCCACCACCATCGGCGCCAACTGCTACATCGGCAACGGCGCCGAGGTGAAAAACTCGGTGCTCTACAACAACGCCTACATTTCCCGCCAATGCTACGTCGGCGACTCGATCGTAGGCACCCACGTCACCCTCGGCGCGGGCACCTGCACCGAGAACCACCGCCATGACGGCCGCCACCATCTCTCGGCCATCCAGGGCAAGGAAATCAACACCGGCCGGGTCAAACTCGGGGCCATGATCGGCGACGGCGTGAAAACCGGCGTCAACACCTCGATCGAAGCCGGCGTGAAAATCGGCATCGCCCGCACCATCAAGCCCGGCACCTACGTCGCCAAAGATCTGCTATGACACCGGCGTGACGGATTTGTCACGATCCACCCGCTCGCGGCCCTTCAAGTTACGCGCTACACCCCGATCGCGATGCAAAAGATCCTGATCGTCGAAGACGAGCGCGACATCGCCGACCTGATCGGCTTCAACCTGGAACGCAACGGTTACACCGTCGTCAAATCCTACGACGGCATCAGCGGCACCGAGGTGGCCCTGCGCGAGCGGCCCGATCTGATCATCCTCGATCTCATGCTTCCCGGCCGCGACGGCTACGGCGTGTTCAAGGAACTGCGGCGCGACGCCCGCACCAGCCAGATCCCGGTCATCATGCTCACCGCCCGCGCCCAGACCGAAGACCGGATCCAAGGGCTCGAAGCCGGAGCCGACGACTACCTGACCAAGCCGTTCAGCCCGAAGGAGCTCATGCTGCGCGTCGGTGCCGTGCTCAAGCGCGCCGACGGCCCGCCCGGCACCGTCGAATTCAGCTACGGGCCGTTCCGTTTCGACAAAAACTCGCTGAAATTCTACATTGAGGGCGAACCGGTCGACCTCACCGCCACCGAGTTCAAACTGCTGCTTTACCTCTGCGAGCGAGGCGGCAAACCCCAGGACCGCAACGAGCTGCTGCGCACCGTGTGGGGCTACAGCGACGAAGTCCACAGTCGCACGCTCGACACCCACATGAAGCGCCTGCGCCAGAAACTCGGCTCGCACGGCACACTGGTGGAAACCGTCCGCGGCGTCGGCTACCTCGTCGCCCTGCCGACCGCCGGATGACCACCTTTCTCACCACCCTCTGGCTCGTCACGCTCGCGGTTCTCGCCTTCGTCGCGCTGCGCCTGCGACGCGCCCGCGCGCGCTACAAGGAGGCGGCACGCGCGTGGAAACTGCGCATCGAGCTCGACCTCCAGCAGGCGAGGCTCGAACGCGACCGCCTGCTCGACGCCCTCGGCGACGCCTTCCTGCTGGTCGACGCCGAGGCGAACATCCGTTTCGCCAACCGGGCCGCCCGCGAGCTCTTCGGCGGCCGCGACATCGTCAACCGCCCGGTCGGCGAGACATTCCTCGACCGCCGCCTCGCCCAAGCCCTGATGCAATCGCTGCGGACCGGCCAATCGGTTCAATCCCGCGTCGTCCTACCCCAGCAGACGTCGCCGCGCGGCGATCTGGAAACCCGGGGCGTCAACGCCTGGATCATCGACGCCGCCCCGCTCCGCGATTCCCCCGAAGCCACTCCCCTCACCCGTGTCGTCATCCGCGACGTGACCGCGGAGCACCAGCTCGAACAAATCCGCAAAGACTTCGTCGCCAACGCCTCGCACGAACTCCGCACGCCGCTCGCGATCATCAACGGCTACCTCGAGAACCTGCTCGACGACGGCCTGATCGACGACTCCGGCATGGCGCGCCGCTTCCTCACCGTGATGCGCAAGCACGCCGAGCGCATCTCGCGCATCGTCGAAGACATGCTCGTCATCTCCCGCCTTGAATCCGGCGAGGCCGGATCGCTCAAGCTCGAGCCGTTCCGCTTCCGCTCGTGCATCCATGACGTGCTCGAACGCCTCGAATCGCTGATCCAGCAGAAGCAAACCGAGGTCGTCGTCGTCATGCCGGACGATGAGCTGCGGATCAACGGCGACCGCTTCTACTGGACCCAGGTGCTCTTCAACCTCGTCGAAAACGCCCTCAAGCAGAACCTCCACAAGGGGCTGCGGCTGGAAATCGGCTGCGTACGCGACGGCGACCACGTCCGCATCTGGGTCGCGGACAATGGCGTCGGCATCCCCAGCGCCGACCTGCCCCACATTTTCCGCCGGTTTTACCGTGTCGAGAAACACCACTCGCAGCAGGAGATCAAGGGCACCGGCCTCGGCCTCTCCATCGTCAAACGCGCGATCGAGGCCCACGGCGGTTCGATCCGCGTGACATCCACGCCCGGCCGCGACACCCGCTTCCAGATCGAGCTGCCCGCCGACGTCGAAGCCAGGCCCTGAGGTAGAGCTGGCAACGGCCGGCGAAGCGCGCGATGGTCGGGTATGACCGCCAAACCCAGAAGCCCTTACGACGAAACGTCCGGCATGGCGTGGTTCCCGCGCATGCTCGACAAGATCCGGCTCCACGCGCGGAACGAGCTGCACCCCGACTACCACGCGAACCTCGGCCTCGGTTTCGGCGCCGACGGATTCTGCTGCCGCTTCCTGCGCGTCCCCTACCCCGATCTCGTCAAACGCACGCTCGAAGGCGGCGGCGACGAGGAAATCCTCCAGTGGTGCTTCGTCCACGGCCGCAAGCTCGACGACTGCGACCTCACGATCTGGAACTCATTTATCAAGAAACTCGGCTGGCGCGACAAAGCCACCCCGTTTCTCGACAGGTTGAAGGAAGAATGCGGCCTCGCCGGCCGCGACGACATCCGGACGCTTGTCGATTGCATGGACGTCGACGAAGGCCGGAAGCCGTGACGGAGCCGCGGCCCGGCTCCGGTTTCACTCGCCGAGAAAAACGAATTCCTCCGCCACCCGGTTGAGCGACCGCCGGGCGCACGGCAGTGCCTCGGCCAGCTCGCCAAGCAAGCGACGCGGCGCGTCCGCCGGAGCCTGGCGGTTGTCGGCCGCCTCACGGAACACGCGGCGGGCGAATCCTTCGTAAAATTCCACGCCCGGCGCACCGCGTCGTTCGGCCCGCCGCTCCAGGAATCCGGCATACATCCCGGTCAGCACCAGGAAGCGGTTACCCGCCGCCACCTGTAGGAAAAAACGCATCGCCGCCGGCGCGGTTTCCATCACCGCTTGGAAATCCGCCGCGTAGGCCAGTCCCTCGGCCACCGCCTTCGCCGTGTCGTCCGGCACCGGCGACACCCGCTCCGCCAGCACGCCGGCCACATAGTCGGCCAGCGCTTCGTCGCCGAGCCCGGCCTGCACGAAGGCATGCCGCACCAGCACATAGAAGTAAAACGAGGCGGAAATCTCCAGCTCCCGCGACGCCCCGAGCACCGCCCGCAGCACCTCTTTCAGGTCCAGCATCTCGCGTATCGCCTGCGGGTCGTCCCACAGGCGCGCCAGCGCCTGCCCGCCCTCTCCGGGGGCCAGGACGTCCGACAAAAAGCAAAAATCGGCCGCAGTGAACCGATCCCGACTCGAGGGCACCCAGTTTCCCAGCATGAGGGGGAAATTAGCAAAAATCGGTCCGCATTGGCGAAAGAAAATCGTTCGGCCAACTGAACGAGGCACCCGCAAACCCTGCTGGGAGCACACATTCGCCCACCGTCAAGCGAGGCCTTTTTTCCTTGCCCCATGATCATGTGACACTTACGAAAGCGCCGGCGTGACGGAACCCCGTCACAAGAACCTACACGATGAACCTGACCCGGAAATTCAAGTCCGTGGCCCTGGCAATCGCTGGAGTCATTCTGATGCCGAGCTGCTCGACCAGCACGGCTGCATCGAAACCTCAAACCGCCGAAAACTGGCAGATCGCCTCGACCCAACACGGCAAGGCTTCGTGGTACTCGGTCCGCACCAACCGCGGCACCCGTACCGCGAGCGGCGAGCGTCTCCAGAACCATGAGGCCACCGCCGCCCACAAGACGCTGCCGCTGGGCAGCAAGGTCCGCGTGGTGAACCTTCGCAACGGCAAATCGGAAGTGGTGACCATCACCGACCGGGGCCCGTTCGTCCGCGACCGCGTCATCGACGTGACCCTGGGCGTCGCCCAGCGCCTCGGCTTCGCCTCCAGCGGCGTCGCCCCGGTGATGATCGAAGTGCTCGACGCCAAAAACGGCTGAAAGCGCTCGCCGCAAAATTGAAATTTGAAAGGCAGAGGCCGTCCCACCGGGGGCGGCCTTTGCCGTTTCCTCCGCTCAAATTTCAAATTTCAAATTTCAAATCCCCCTTTATTCAGTCCCCGTGCTTCCCTGGTTCTCTGACGACAAGTTCCCGCTCTACCTCGCGCCGATGGCCGGGGTGACCGACGTGGTGTTCCGGCAAATCTGCAAGGAACTGGGTGCCGATGTGATGGTCACCGAGTTCGTCTCCGCCGAGGGCATCCTCCAGCGCGACGACCGGACCCGGAAATACACCGAGTTCAGCGAGGAGCAGCGCCCCGTCGGCGTCCAGCTGTTCGGAGCCGACGGCGAACGAATGGGCGAGGCGGCGAAAAAGATCCTCGATTGGAAGCAGCCCGATTTCATCGACATCAACTTCGGCTGCCCGGTGAACAAGGTGGTCTCGAAAAACGGCGGCTCGTCGCTGCTCCGCGACTGCCCGCTGCTCACCTCCGTCGCCACCGGCGTGGCCAAGGCCGTGGGCGACCGCGTCCCGGTCACCGCCAAGATCCGCATCGGCTGGGACGAGAAGTCGGTCAACGCCGTGGAAGTGGCGAAAATTCTCGTCGACTGCGGCATGCAGGCGATTGCCGTACACGGCCGCACCCGCGCCCAGGGCTACTCGGGCGAAGCCTGCTGGGACACGATCGACGCCGTCGCTCGCGCCGTTTCCGTGCCGGTCATCGGCAACGGCGACATCTCCTGCGGCGAGGACGTCGCCCGCCGCCGGCGCGAAACCGCCGTCTCCGGCGTGATGATCGGCCGCGCCGCGATGCAGAACCCGTGGGTGTTCCGCGAGGCGAAGCACTACCTCGCCACCGGCGAAATCCTGCCGCCGATCCCGCTCGAAGAACGCTGGGCGATGGTCCTGCGCCACTGCCGGACCGCGGTCGAACTCGGCAAAAACGGTGACGAGCGCCAGACGCTCATCGCCATGCGCTCCCGACTGATGGCCTACTGCAAGGGCTTCCCCGGTGCCAAGGAGCTCCGCCAGCGGCTGTGCAAGGTGCTCACCCTGGCCGAGGTCGAGGACATCGCGCACTATTCGATCGCCCACAAGAACGAGTTCCCCCACGACGAGGAACAGGCCGGCGGAGCCTGACAAAGCGCAACGCGCGGCTTTTCATCCCGACGGAAACTGCTACCTCTCCGCGCATGGAAAGCCACGAGGTGTTGCGGAACGCATTTCAAAAAACGAGTCCGAAGGCCATCGCCGCCGAGCTCGGCGTTTCGCTGTCGCTCGTCTACAAGTGGGCGGAAAAGCAGTCCGAGGACGGCTCCGGCAGCCGCAACCCGCTCGACCGCATTCTCAAGGTGATCGAGCTCAGCGGCGACCCCGGCATCCTCGAATGGCTGTGCCGCCAGAGCGGCGGCTACTTCGTCCAGAATCCCGAAACCGGCCGCTTCAAAAAAGGCATCCTGCCGGCCACCCACGAGATCATCGGCCAGTTCTCCGACCTGCTCAGCCGGATCTCCGACGCCGCGGTCGACCACTCGATCACCCCGGATGAAGCCGCCGACATCCGCGACGGCTGGGACAAGCTCAAGAGCCTGACCGAAAGCTTCGTCCGCTGCTGCGAGGAGGGAAATTTCGAGCGCATCCTGCACCCGGACGCGAAGAAGGCCTGAAAAGCCGGCCTTAGCGCCCGAACCTCGCGCCGGCAGCCTGCTCGTTGCCGCCGAGGGCGAAGGCGAGCGCCCCGGTCGCCCGGCCGCTTTTCACCGCCTCCACCGCCGCCACGCATTGCAAGGCCGCGGCCGCGCCCATCGATTCGCCCAGCAAGGTCCGCGGCGACCAAGTCGGCCCCGACCAATCGCCCCAGGCCTCGCGCTCGGGCCGGTCGAAGCGCGCCACGCCGGTCAGGCTGTCGACCAGCAGGACGGCCGGTTCGTCGCCGGCGGCGAGCGTTTCGCGCAATTGCCTCGCCGCCGCAGCCCGGTCCGCCACGCCGGTGAAGGACACCGGATCGGGCACGTGCAGCAGGCGCACCGGCCCGTCGCCGGCCTCCAGATAAAGCGCGCCCGCGCCTTCCGACGGCACGAACCCGCGCGAGTAATCGTGCAGCGCCTCGGCGCACAGCCAGTCGATTTCTTCCGCGCCGACGACCAAGCACCCGTCGACCTCGCCGCGCGCGAGCCATTCCGCCGCCACTTCGAGGCCGGTGAAAAACTCCGCGCCGTCGCCCAGCAGCGTGTCGTTCGGCGCGGTGCTGCCGAGCATCGCCGAAAGGTGGCTCGACGGCGCGTTGAAGACGGTTTCGGGAAACAGGATCGGGCTGGCGGTCGCCGGATCGGCCAGCACTTCGCCGAAGAACCGGTTCGAATAGTTCACGCAGCCGTTGAACAAGGTGCTGACCACCCCGACCCGCCATTCGCCCGCCTGCACCCGGGCGAGGCGGTCCGGCCCGAGCGCCTCCAGCGCGGCGGCCGCGGCGAACTTGGAAATCGGGCTGGTCCGGCGCAAACGGGCCGACTTCGGCACGGCCGCCGGATCCGCCGGCACCCGCCGCACCGCGGTGACCACGCCCTGGCGCTCCAGCGGCTCGGTCGCCGCCGGTTCGCCCCGGTCGAGCGCCGCCATCAGGGCCGGCACGCCCCAGCCCGCCGGGCTGACCGCGCCCGTTCCGGCGATGACGATCCGCCCGCTCATGCCGCGCCCTCCTTGCGGAAAATCAACGTCGCGTTCGCCCCGCCGAAACCGAACGAATTCGTCAACGCCGTGCGCACCCGCGCGTCCCGCGGCTCGCGTACCAGATCGAACGTGCACACCGGATCGGCCTCCCGCACGTGCAGGCTCGCCGGCAGCCACTGGCCTTCCAGCGCCATCAGGCAGATCACCGCCTCGACCGCGCCCGCGCCGCCGAGCAAGTGGCCGATGCTCGATTTCGTCGAGCTGACCTTCACGCCCGCCGTCGCTTCGCCCGCCCAGCGTTGGATCGCCCGGCCTTCCGCCACGTCGTTGAGCGGCGTGCCGGTGCCGTGCGAGTTGAGATAATCGATTTCCTCCGGCGAAACGCCCGCCATCCGGCAGGCGGCGGTCATCGTCGCCAGCGCCGCGTCCCCTTCGGAATGCGGCTGCGTCAGGTGGTGGATGTCGGTCGCCGCGCCGTAGCCCAGGACCTCGGCGATCACCCGCGCGCCACGGGCGCGGGCCGCCGCCAGCGATTCGACCACCACGAAGCCCGCCCCTTCGCCCAGCGCCAGCCCGTCGCGGGCGGCGTCGAACGGCCGCGGAATGCCCGACGGCGCCAGCGCCTGCAACGCGTCGAACCCGGCGAACACGAGCTGGCACAGCGCGTCGTAGCCGCCGGCCAGCACCCGCTCCGCCTTGCCCGAGCGCACGAGATGGAACGCGTGGCCGATGGCGTTCGCCCCGGACGCGCAGGCGTTGGAAAGGATCCGCAGCGGCCCGGACACCCCGAGGTGGCGCATCAGCCCGTTCATCTGCCACTGCGATTGGTAGGTCTCCACCCGCCGCAGCTGGCCGGCGCGGCGATGCGGCTCGGTGACCGCCCGTTTGTAATACGCCTCGCCGATCGGCATCGCCGCGGCCGACGTACCGATCACCACCGGCATCGCCCCGCCCGAAAGCCCGGCGGACGCCATCGCCTCGCCCGCCGCCAGCCACGCCAGCCGCGTGCCGCGGTCCATCCGGTCCCAGTCGCGCAGGGAAACCCGCGGATCGGGCGAACGCTCCGGCACCTCCGCCTGCCCGGCCGTGCCGACCCGCTGGCGGGAAACATCGAACACCGTGACCGGCCGGAACGCCGACCGACCGGCGCGGAAACCCGCCGCGTTGTCGGCGAATCCCAGCCCCATGGGGCTCACGATCCCCATGCCGGTGATCGCGACGGCGCGCGCTTCGAAGGTCGGACTGGAATCAGCGCGGAAGGCCACGGAGAATCTGGGGGAAAAATTCGGGCTCGTCTAACCGGCCCGCCCGTAGCTAGGCCTGCGTCCACCCCCTGTCAAATGCTCTATCCCCGCTGGTTGGAAATCGCCCGGCTGCACGCCGACCGCCCCGCCGTCATCGACGGCGAAACCGGCCGCTCGTGGACCTTCGCCCGGCTCGCGGAGGAGGTGGACGCCCGGCCGCCCGCGGACGCCCCGCTGGTCGCCCGCACCGGCACGGCCGGGTTTTTCGTCACCGTCCTGCACGCCTGGCGCGACGGCCAGGCGGTCATCCCGGTCGAGCGCGACGCTCCTGAGCCTCGGCTCCACACCGTGCCGCCGCCCGGCATCCGGCTGGTGAAACACACGCCCGGCGCGGCCGGCATCCCGCGCGGAATCTTTTTCGACGACGCCCGCGTGATCGCCGACGGCGACCGGATCGCCGCCGCCATGGGCCTGACGCCCGCCATGCCGAACCTCGCCGTCGTTTCCCTCGCCCACTCCTACGGTTTTTCCAACGTCGTGCTGCCCCTGCTGCTTCACGGCGTGCCGGTCCACCTCGTCGCCGCCCCGTTCCCGCGCGTCGTCGCCGACGCCTGCCGCGCCCACGGAGCGGTCGCCCTGCCGGCCGTCCCCTCGATGTGGCGGGCGTGGCACCGTTCCGGCATCCTGCCCGGCCTGCCGATCGCCCTCGCCGTCTCCGCCGGCGCGCCGCTCGCGTTGGAGCTGGAGCGCGATGTCTTCGCCAGCGCCGGCCTGAAGCTGCACAATTTCTACGGTGCCAGCGAATGCGGCGGCATTTCCTTCGACGCCACCGATCGCCCGCGCGAGTCGGCCGACGACGCCGGCACGCCCTTGCCCGGCGTCAGCATCACCGTCGATCAGAGCGGCCGTTTGCAGGTCGCCAGCGACGCCGTCGCCGCCGGTTACGACGAAGTGCGGGACGCCGATCCGCTCGGCGAGGGCGTTTACCTCACCCATGACCTCGGGCAGCTCGACGAGCGCGGCCGCCTCCGCCTGTTCGGCACCACCGGTGGCGCAATCAACGTCGCCGGCCGCAAAATCAGCCCGGCGAAGGTCGAGGCCGCCCTGCTCGCCACCGGTCTGGTGACGCGCGTCCGGGTTTCCGGCCAGCCGAGCCCCGACCCCGAGCGCGTCGAGGAAATCGCCGCCCGCGTCGAACTCGCCGCCGGCGCCACGCTGCCCCAGCTCAAACAAGCCGCCCTCGACCATCTCGCCAACTGGGAGGTCCCGCGGCACTGGCAGGAAGGGCGCTGAGCCGCGCGGAGGGCGTTGGTGCTCCAGCCGCCCCTCACCTCTGCGGCGTCGCTTCCTTGGGCAGGAATAGATAGATCAGGCTGCCCAAGATGCCGAGAAGCACGATCAGCACGATGCCGATGATCCGGTTGGTATCGGTCAGATATCGATTGGTGATGCAGTGGATCAGCGACCACAACCACAGGCCAAAGATCGCAAGACCGATCAAACACACGAAGATCAATGCGCCGCCCGCCATCATGGAATCCTGACTCATGGTGCCGACGACCTAACAGGCCAACCGGAGGAACGCCAGAACGAACGGATCAAGAGCGCCCGGACTCATCCTGCTTGCCGCCATCCTTCGCCTTCGCCGGCAGCAGCCTTGCCACCACCACGCGGTAGCCGCCCCAGACGAGCGTAGTCGGCCCAAATATGACGGTCAACATCCACGCCACCTCATTCCTCCAAGCGGCGGGTTGATAGGCAAAGGCAAGAGCCGAAAGCAGCTGCCAAAGCAAAAACGCCAGTACCCCAAAAATCGGACGGCTCAAATACTCCCGCAGCCGCCGTTTTTCCTCCCCGAACAAAGGCAGCAGCCACTTCGCCAAAACCAAATAAACGAGCGTCGCGGCGCAAGCCACGGCCAGCCCGCCAATACCGGACACCACCGATGACGGCATCGTGCCAGCCCAAGCCATCGGAACATAGCCATAGAGCGCAAACATCCCGATCACCGACGCCAGGCCGACGAGCCCCTTGAGCGCCGCAAAATCCCTTCGCCGGAAAAAACGGACGCCCCAGACAATCGCCCCCAGCCCGGGAATGGCCATCAGCGGGCCGATCGCGCACACGAAAAACCAATCGAAAAACTCCCGATGACCCGACTCGGGCGGGCAAAACAGCGGCGGCAACATGCGGCCGATCCAAGCGATTCCCGCCACCACGGCCGCCACCGCGACCCATTTTCTCATGCGATCCATCTGCATTATCCGAGCGCCTTCAGCATCCCCCTGAAAACTGAACACTGAAAACTGAAAACTCATCTCCCGCTCAACGTCACCTTCGCGCTGGCGAGCGGGCCGTTCGGACCCTCGATCTCGCCTGCGATCTGGATCAGGCCGCCGAGCCGGCCCTCGACCGTGGCGCGCAACCGCAGCGTTTCGCCCGGCACCGCCGCGCCGAGGATTTTCGCCGCGCGGATCGCGGTGAGCCGCAGGTCGGCCAGCGGCGGCACGACCGGGTCGCTCTGCGCCACCACGCCGCCGAGCTGGGCGATCGCCTCGACCAGCACCACGCCCGGCATCATCGGCGCGCCGGGGAAATGCCCGGCGAGAAACGCCTCGTCGCCCCGGATCCGGTATTCGCCCGCGCCGGATTGGCCCGGATCGAGCTTGGTCAGGCGGTCGACAAAGCGGAATTCCGGACCATGCGGGAGTGAGGCGAGGGCGGCGGTGGATTCGTCGGCGTTCACGGCGTTTCAACTGTCCGCCCGGCCCCGATCTGACAAGTCGCGAAAAATTGCCATCGCCCGCCGCCACCTCCCGCCGCTAGGATTCCACCATCCCACCCCATGCCATCCGCCGAACCCAGCGCCCTCACCCCCGTGCAGGCGGCCCCGCCCGCCGAGCCGACCTGGCTGCGCGCGCCCTGGGACTACTGCGCCATGGCCATCGGGCTCCTCTACTGGGCGGTCTTCGGCCTGCTATTCACCCTGCTCGGCGGCCCGCTGCACCGCCTGCTGCCGCGCCGCACCGGCGAGGCGCTCGGCCGCGGCCTGCTCCACCGGGCGTTCCGCTCGTTCGTCGTCCTGCTCAAGCTCATGCGGCTGGTCGACGCCGACCTGCGCGGGCTCGACCGCCTGAAGTCGTTCGATTTCCCGTTCATCCTCGCGCCGAACCACCTCTCGCTGTGGGACGTCGTGTTCGTCATCGCCCGGCTGCCGCGGGCGGTCTGCGTGATGAAGGAATCGATCCTGAAAAACCCGTTCCTCGGCGGCGGCGCCCGGCTCGCCGGCTACATCCCGAACGGCGCGACCGGCCGCATGGTGCGCGATGCCGCGGACGCCCTGCACGCCGGCGGCCGCCTGCTGCTCTTTCCCGAAGCCACCCGCACCCGCCGCGACGTCCGCTGGATCAACCCGCTGAAGGGCGGCTGCGCGCTGGTCGCCCTCCGCGCCGGCGTGCCGGTGGTCCCCGTGTTCATCCGCAGCAACAGCCACTTCGCCGAAAAAGGCTGGCCGCTGTGGAAACGCCCGCGCTTTCCCATCGCCATGAGCTTCGATCTGGGCGAACCGATCGCTCCCGAACCGGGCGAATCGACCCAATCCTTCACCGCGCGGCTCCAGGCCGTTTACGAATGCGAACTCGCCAAGCCACACCCGTTGCGGCGGATGACAAGCGATTGAACCTTGCCCCCCGGTGCTTCCCTCGGCTAGAGCGGGCGCGCATGTCCCCCACCCGGCCGCTCATTCTCATCCCGAGTTACAACACCGGGGCGATCCTGCGCGCCACCATCACGGAGGTGGCGGACCGCGGCGCGCCGGTCTGGGTGGTGATCGACGGCTCGACCGACGGCTCGGCCGACACGATCCGCTCGTTCGAGCAAAGCCACCCGGAGCGCTTCCGCCTGATCGAGCTGGAGCAGAACCGCGGCAAAGGCGGCGCGGTTCTGCACGGCCTGCGGGAAGCCGTGTCGCAGGGTTTCACCCATGTGCTGACCATGGACGCCGACGGCCAGCACCCGGCGTCGCACATCGGGCGCTTTCTCGAGCTTTCCGGCGCCCACCCGTCAGCCGCCGTGTTCGGCCGCCCGATTTTCGACGATTCCGCGCCAGCCATCCGCGTCAACGGCCGGAAAATCTCCAACTTCTGGGCGAACCTCGAAACGCTCGGCTGGGGCATCGACGACTCGCTCTTCGGCATGCGCCTCTACCCGGCGGCCGAGCTGCTGGAAGTCCTCGAAGCCACCCCCTTCGCCCGCCGCTTCGATTTCGACCCGGAATGCGCCGTTCGCCTCGCCTGGCGCGGCGTGCCGATCCTCAACCTGCCGACCCCCGTCCGCTACCTTTCCAAGGAAGAAGGCGGCGTTTCGCAGTTCCGCTACCTGCGCGACAACCTCCTGCTGACCTGGATGCACACCCGCCTGTTCTGCGGCTTCCTCCTGCGCCTGCCGCTGCTCGCCTGGCGCGGGGAAAATCCGCTCCACCCGCACAATCCCCCGACCGCTTGAGCGCCGCCGTCCACACCCGCATCGCCGGACTTTACCCCGGCCACTGGGACCGCCGCTACGTCCCGGCGAAACTGCAGTCCGACCCGCTCTACGACGCGGTGCACGCCGAACTGAGCGATTCCGCCCTGCCGCTGCTCGACCTCGGCTGCGGCCTCGGCTTGCTCGCGTTCTACCTCCGCGAACACGGCCAGCACGCGCCGGTCCACGGGCTCGATTACGACTCCCGGAAAATCACCGGCGCGCGCCAGGCCGCCGCCCGCGGCGGCTATCAGGACGTCGGCTTCGACCACCACGACGCCCGCCTCGGCCTGCCCGACCACTCGGGTAACGTCACCATTCTCGACATCCTCCAGTTCTTCCAGCCCGCCGAACAGGAAACGCTGCTCCGGTCGGCCGCCGAACGCGTTGCCTCCGGCGGCAAGCTCGTCATCCGCTCCGGCCTGAGCGACGATTCCTGGCGGTTCAAAATCACCGTCGCCGGCGACCTGCTCGCCAAGGCGACCTTCTGGATGAAAGCCGCGCCGACCCACTACCCGACCGCCGGCGACTTCCAGCGCATCCTCTCGCCCTTCGGCCGCGTGCGGATCGCCCCGCTCTGGGGCGGCACACCATTCAACAACCACCTCATCGTCCTGGAGCGGAGCTGAGGCGATCGGAGGGGTCTGGGACCTGGCTCGTTCGGCCGGCCCACCTCCGTTTTTCCTGATCACGTCGTTCTCCGGCATCCCAAAACGGCTGCCGGAATGCTCGACGGCTCTTTCCCGGAGCGATGGAGTTGAGGCTTCAGCCGAGGAAGGGGCGAAGCCGCGGGGGCGGAGTCGGGTGAGTGGTTCCGCTCAAGAAACGGAGGCTCCGCCCCGGAAGACCTTCCTCGGCTAAAGCCTCAACTCCTTCACCCCTTCCAGCACCCGGTGCAGCACCTCCGCCGCCACCGGCGTGCTTTCGTGGACGAGCACGATGTCGCCTGGCCGGACGCCCTCCAAAATCCGCCCGACGATTTTCTCCACGTCGGTCTCGACCGCGTCGAACCCGCGCCGCCGCCATGCGACGACCTCCATCCCGAGTTCGCCCGCGATCGGGTGGGTGAACAGGTTCCGGTGACCGACCGGCGCGCGGAACCAGCGCGGCTTCACGCCGGTTACCTCTTCGATCGCCCGGCTGCCGCCCTCGATCTCCCGCCACGTGCGGGCGATGCCGGCGCACCAGAACGTCGCCTGCGGATGCGTCAGCGTGTGGTTGCCCAGCTCGTGGCCGCGGCGGACGATCTCACGCGCCAGTTCGGGAAACTGCCGGACTTTTTCACCGATCACGAAAAACACCGCCTTCGCCCCGGCGGCATCGAGCAGATCGAGCAACGCCGGCGTGTCCAACGGGTCCGGACCGTCATCGATCGTCACCAGAATTTTCCCGTCCTCCGTATCCGTCCGCACCGGGCCGAGCCACTGCGAGACCGGGTTCAGCACGCTCCAGCAGAACCCCGCGGCGATCACCGCGCCGCCCGCCAGCGCCCAGCCCCAGCCGAACCAGAACCCCGCCGCCAGCGCCGCGGCATGCAGGCCGGCGAACAGAAAAACGCGCCACACCAGCCCCGGCCGGCCGCGCCAGCGCATCGCCCGCCGCCACCCCAGCACGCCCAGCGCCACGCCATTGAGCGCCACCACCGCCAGCCAAAACCACGCCAGCCCGCCGACCACCCCGCCGGCGTCGTGCCGCCAGAACGCCCACAGCGCGAGCACCACCAGCCAGCGCCGGCCGTGCGCCGGAGCCGTGTTTCCACCGATCAAGAACGGCAGCACGTTCAGCGCCAGCAACGCCGCCGGCAGCACCAGCGCGCCGCCCCACCACGAGCCGAGCGCCTTCACCAGCCATTCGCCCGCCGCCAACGCCACGGTCAGCGGCACGGCCGCCGCCAGAAACACCCGCTCGCCGCGGTGCATCCCGCTCGTCTCCGCGCGGATGCCATCCTCCCCGTCCGCATGCCCACCCGCCCCGCCAAACACGCGGAACAAAGCGGAAACGGCCCGGTTTTCGGAAACGGAGATCATCGGATGACAAAGGATCTAGCGACACGCGGGCCCCCGATCAGCCGCAAAAATGCACCAAGGCCGCAAAAATCCCGCCGAGCCCCGCTCACGGCTCTTCCTCCCCGTTTTGAATTGAGAATTCGCCCCCTTTTCCGCCTCCTGCGCCTTTTTGCGGCCAAATCTTATTCCCGGCTTCCGCCGCGCGCCGCCCACCGCCACTCTGCCCCCGATCTCCGCCGCCATGCCCGAAAAACCGTTCCACTATCAGGACCCCTTCCCGCTCGGCCCCGACACCACCGAGTACGAAAAACTGACCTCCGAATTCGTCTCGGCCGGTGAGTTCGAGGGCAAACCGATCCTCAAGATCGCGCCGGAAGGCCTCACCTTCCTCGCCAATGAGGCGTTCAAGGCGATCAATTTCACCCTCCGCCCGTCCCACCTCGCCCAGGTCGCCGCCATCCTCGACGACCCCGAGGCGACCGAAAACGACCGCATGGTCGCCCTCATGCTCCTCAAGAACGCGGAAATCGCCGCCAACGGCATCCTCCCCGCCTGTCAGGACACCGGCACCGCCACCGTCGTCGGCAAAAAAGGCCAGCAGGTGTGGACCGGCGCGGACGACGCCGGATGCCTCTCGCAAGGCATCCACCAGACCTACACCGAGGAAAACCTGCGCTACTCGCAGACCGCGCCGCTCTCGATGTACGAGGAGACCAACACCAAGACCAATCTCCCCGCCCAGATCGACCTCTACGCCACCGAAGGCGACGCCTACAAATTCCTCTTCGTCAGCAAAGGCGGCGGCTCGGCGAACAAGACGTTCCTCTATCAGGAAACCAAGGCCCTGCTGAACCCGAAGCGCCTCAAGGAGTTCTGCATCGAGAAGATGCGCTCGCTCGGCACCGCCGCCTGCCCGCCGTACCACCTCGCCATCGTCATCGGCGGCACCTCGGCGGAAACCTGCCTGAAGACGGTCAAGCTCGCCTCGACCCGCTACTACGACGCCCTCCCGACCGAGGGTAACGAGCACGGCCAGGCGTTCCGCGACACCGCGCTCGAAGCCGAGCTGCTCGAAGCCGCCCGCTCGATCGGCATCGGCGCGCAGTTCGGCGGGAAATACTTCGCCCTCGACGTCCGCGTCGTCCGCCTGCCGCGCCACGGCGCGTCCTGCCCGGTCGGCATCGGCGTCTCGTGCTCGGCCGACCGCCAGGCGAAGGCGAAAATCACCAAGGACGGCATCTTCCTCGAAAAACTCGAAAAGAACCCGGGCCGCTTCATCCCGGAAAAATACCGCGACTGGCAGTTCAAGGGCGTGCCGATCGACCTCGACCAGGGCATGGAGGCCACCCGCGCCACGCTTTCGAAATACCCGGTCACCACCGCCGTCTCGCTCACCGGCACCATCATCGTCGCCCGCGACATCGCCCACGCGAAGCTCGCCGAACACCTCGAGGCCCACGGCGAGCTGCCGGAATACATCAAGAAATACCCAGTCTACTACGCCGGCCCGGCGAAGACGCCCGCCGGCATGCCGTCCGGCTCGTTCGGCCCGACCACCGCCGGTCGCATGGATTCCTACGTCGACCTGTTCCAGCAGCACGGCGGCTCGATGGTGATGCTCGCCAAGGGCAACCGCTCGCAGGCCGTCACCGACGCCTGCAAGAAACACGGCGGCTTCTACCTCGGCTCCGCCGGCGGCCCCGCCGCGCTGCTCGCCAAAGAGCACATCAAGTCGCAGGAAGTCGTCGCCTTCCCCGAGCTCGGCATGGAAGCGGTCTGGAAAATCACCGTGGAGAATTTCCCCGCCTTCATCCTCGTCGACGATAAGGGCAACGACTTCTTCAAGAAGATCAACGAGTGCCCGGTCTGCGCCTGAGCCAGCCGCCGCGCTCCGCCGGAAGCGGCAAGCAGCCACGGATTCCGCCGGTTGAACCGATTTCCCATTCAGGGGGAACCCTCCCCTCTGAATCCTCCGTGAAATCCGGCTCAATCCGCGGCTCCGGCCGGCCGGGCAAAAGGCAATCCTCGGCCCGGCTGTACCGCAGGAATTTCACGCCACCTGTGCCTACCGCGCCCCCGGCGGCATGCCGTAGATTGGCCGCGTCATGGAGGTTTTGAAAAATCTGCTGTTCGTCGCCTTTCTCATCGGGTGGATCGTTCTCGGTCTCTGGCTCATCATCCGCTCGGGCGCGTTGTTCGGTCTGTGCGACGACCACCGCTCGGAAAGCCCGGGCGCCCGCAGCTTTGGCGTGGCCCACATCGTCGCCGTGTGGATCGGCGGCTTCGCGCTCGGGGTGTATTTCCTCGTGAACTGAAGACCGGAAATCGGGTGAATCGGCCGGAGTTTCGCCTGCTTCGAGATGAGAGAACCGTGGATGGAAGAGCAGCGAAATGTCTGTTTCTGAAATCCGTGTTTCTCAGCGTTCATCCGTGGTTCTCTGAAATGAGCCGTTTCCATTCCCGCATCTCCGATCCGTGGGTCTGTGACTGATTCCTTTTCCGCGCCTTTTGCGCCTTCTTGCGGCTGAAGAAATTCCCCCGATCCCGACCGAGGATTGGGGTTGATGCCGGTGGAGCCGCTCCCTTTACTCTCCGGGCCCGCGTCACCGGCGGGCGGCTTTCCGCATGATCGAAAACCTCCGCAAAAACCTCGGCCCGATCGTCATCGGCGTTGTCCTCTCGTTCGTGCTCCTCGGCTTCGTGCTCCAGGACCGCAACTCCCACATGAGCCTGCTCGGCCGGGAACAGGCGGTGATGCGGGTCGACGGCCGCAACTACGACGGCATGGAGTTCCACAAGCTCGGCCGCTCGTCGGTCGAACTGGCGATGGGCCTCGGCATGTATGACTTCCTCAGCGTGATGGGCGGCTT
>Ga0105243_10000250_pt1 | contig 61801 bp, 50 predicted proteins | sample KBSM34metaG_FD_81525 | JGI IMG/M metagenome (GOLD analysis project Ga0105243, IMG submission 81525) | Miscanthus rhizosphere microbial communities from Kellogg Biological Station, Michigan, USA - KBS M3-4 metaG | ecosystem: Host-associated > Plants > Roots > Rhizosphere > Soil | place... | reverse complement strand
GGTCGCCCCGCCGGTGCCGGTGGCGCCGGTGCTGTCGGCGCCAGCCTGCGGCAGCGGCATCGCCGGTTGCACGCGGGTGGCATCGTCCTCGACGGCCGATGGCAGCGGCGCGGCACGGCGCGGCATCACCACGGTGGCGTCGTCGTCGATCGGCGCGGCCACGGGCGCGCTGCCGCCGTCCGCGCGCAAGGCGTCGAGGCGGGTCACCAGCGTGGTCACGGTGACATCGTCGAGCAGGTGCTGCTGGCGCAGCTGCCACAGCGTTTCCACCCCGGCCCGGTAATCGGCCTCGGGCACCGCGCTGCGTTTGGCCAATGCGTCGAGCACGGCCTTCAGGTCCAGCTCGCCGGTGCGCATCGCGGCGACCAGCTCGACGACGGTAGCGGTATCTTCATGCACGTCCTTCACTCCTGCAGGCGGACGACGACGGCGGTGACGTTGTCGCGCGCCGCCCGGCCCATCGCCAATTCGAACAACCGCGTCAGCAGCGCCTGCGGCTCGCCATGCAGGCGGCACTCGGCATCCAGCTCCGGGTCGGGGATTTCCTTGTTGATGCCGTCGCTGCACAGCAGGAACTGCGCGCCGGACGCGCTCGGCGCCAGCACCCAGTCCACGAACAGCGGCTCCTGCGCGCCGACCGCGCGGGTCAGCACGCCGGCGTTGGCGGCCGGCTCGGCGCTGGCGCCGGCCTGTGCGAACTGGGTGGCGTCGTCCTTGACCCCGTGCACGTGGTCGCGGGTGAGCTGGCGCAGCGGCCCCTCGAGGCGGCCGTAGCCGCGGCTGTCGCCGACCCAGCCGTACAGCATGAAATCCGGATCGTGCACCAGCAGCACCACGGTGGAGGCGATCATGTCGACCTGGCGCTGCTCGGCGCAGCGCAGCAACTCGGTGTTGATCTGCGCCAGCGCGTCTTCGATCGCTTCGATGAAATCGCATACGTCGGCCGCGCGCGGCAGCGTCGCCAGGCGCTCGACGATCAAGCCGCTGGCGTAGTCGCCGGCGGCATGCCCGCCGAGGCCGTCGGCGACCACCCACAGCCCGGCGTCGTCGCGCAGCAGCAGCGCGTCCTCGTTGTGGCGACGTACCTTGCCGACTTCGGTATGCCCGGCGGAGCGGTAGTGCAGCGCGGCCATCAGCGCGTGGCCTCCGGCAGCGCGAGCGTGGCCGGCGCCAGCCAGCCCAGGTAGTCGTGCGCGGACAACAGGCCGACGCTGTGCTGCACCACGCCGTCGCCGCTCCACCACAACGCCTGCCCGGCCAACGCGCGCGGCGCATTGGGAATGGCGGTGGCGTCCGGATCCGGCGCCAGCGCCTGCAGCTGCGCGTCGAACGCCTCCACGCCCAGCGTGCGGTCGGCCAGCGCCTGGCCGAGCAGCGTGGCCGCACGCGCGTACCAACTGCGGTCCGGCGCGGCCTGCGCCAGCGGCAGCGCGATCGCCAGCGGGAAGCAGCGGCCGACCCGGTCCTCGCCCGGCCCCAGCACGCCGGCCCAGGCCCCGCCGCCGCACAGGCCGCTGCCGAGCACGAACGCATGCAGGCCGCTGCCGCGGTAGGCCGGCGCCCACTGCGTGCCGAGCTGGTCGCGCGCGCCGGCGATCAGCTGCGAAAAATGCCGGTCCCACGGTTCGACGAACGCCGGCGGCAGCCGCCGCTGCACGAAATCGCCGGCGCTCGGCAGCTTGCCGAAGAATCCGGGCTGCATGGCCTGCGGCATCCTCAACCCCCACACGCGAAACGACGCACGTCGGCGTCGAGGAAGGGATGGCGCAGGTTGCCGGCGCGCAGCGGCAATTGCACCGCATGCCCCCCGACATCGAAATGGGCGACGAAGCGCAGGTCGGACGGGTTCTGCAGGTCGCCGGCCTGCAGGGCGCGGAACAGCGCCCAGTCGCCCTGGTAGTCGAGCCGGCCCAGCGCGGCGCCGTCGGCGCCGAAGGCGGCGATGCTGACGTGACCGGGGGTGGGCCCGGGCCATTTCATCGGCATGCTGTCCACGCCGCCGGCGGTGTAGTCGAAGCGCTGGCCTTCGATGTCCACGGTCAGCCGCGCCACGCCGGCATCCAGGATCGGCGCCAGCACGGTGAAGCCGACCTCCGGCTGCGCCGCACCGCGGAAGTATTTCTGCTTGATGCGCTCGGCCAGCTGCAGCTGCGCCGGCAAGCCCGGCGCGCCGGCCAGCGCATCCGGGCCGCTCTTCCAGCGCCAGTCGCGGCCGCTGGTGTCGAGCAGCTTCTGCAGCGCGTCGCGGTACAGCGCATCGAAGCGCCCGCCCACGCCGAACAGCTCGCCGAAGTTCTGCAGCGGGATCTCCTGCGCGCTGGCCGGATCGAACGGATAGCGGCCCTTGACGAATTCGGCGCAGACCACGCCCACCGCCTGCTGCACCTGCGCGTCCAGCGCGGTCTGCGCACCACGCGTCATCAGCGCGGCGCTGCTGCCGGTCAACGCCTGCAGCCAGCCCGACAGCGGCGGCGGCAGTTGCGCCGCTTCCTGCCGCGCCAGCAGCAATTGCGCATTGGGCTGCGGCGTGGCGGTGGCCGGATCGGTCATGGTCAGCAGGGTCTTGCTGAGCTGGTCGAGCACGCCGAGCAGATGGTCCAGCGGCGTGGCGCCGGGCGCACCGCTGGCGAGCGCGTTGAGCGCGGCGAAATGGCTGGCGATGGCCTCGCCGGGCGGCGCGGCACCGGCATCGCCGGCGTCGCCGCTGGCGGCCAGCGCCGCGGCCATGGCCGCGTTGCCGCCGGGCAGCTTGGCCGCCAGCTTCGCGCCGGCCTTGCCCGCGGCCTTGCTCGCCGCGTCCTGCCCCGGCTTGGGCGGCGGCGCGCGCAGCAATTGCTGGGTGTTGTCGCGGACCACGCCGAGCAGCAGCCGCAGCGGCGAACTGGGCCCGGCCAGCTTGGCCGCGATCGCGCTGGCCTGCTGCAGGTCGGCGGCCGGCTGCAGCTGCAGGTCGGCGAGCAGTCCGTCCCAGTAGCGGATGTAGTCCTGTTCGTAGAGCACGCGCACCTGCTGCGCCAGCCGCGCCTTGCCCAGCGCGTCGATGCGGCGTGGGCCGAACACCCAGTCGTCGCGCACGAACTGTTCGACCGCCTCGCCGATGCCCTGCCCGGCCAGCGCAGCGAACACCGGTTGCGTGTACAGCGCCGGCAACGGTTCGGACAGCGCGGTGCCGCTGTTGCGCTGGAATACGTTGCCGAGCAGGCCCAGCGCCTTGTCCAGCTGCAGCGGCTCGGCGCCGGCCTGCGGTTGCGACAGCTTGAGGTTGCCGTACACCAGCGTGGCCAGGTCGGCCGAACGCAGCGTGTTGCGCGCCTGCTCCAGCAGCGCCGGATCCAGCGACAACGCGCGCAGCCGTCCGGGTTCGTCGAGCAGCGCCTGGAAGTGCCCGGCCAGGGCTTGCTGCAGCACCGTGTCGGCGGGAAACAGCTTGCGCCATTCGATCGCGCTCAGCGCGGTCAGCTGCGGCGCGTCCAGATGCTGCGGCTGGCCCAGCATCAGGTAGCCCTTGAGGTAGTAGTACAGCGCCTGCGGCGCGCCCGCGTTCTCGGCCATGCCCTGGCGCAGGCGCAGCGCCACGCCCGGCACCAGGGTGCCGTTGAGCTGGCGCAGGTAGGCATCGTGCAGTTCCTCGCCGACCGCATCGCCCTGGTACAGTCCCATCCGCATCGACCACGGCGCGCCGTCGCGGTACTGCTGCGCGACCTGCGCCAGCGCGCGGGTGCCTTCCAGTTGCTGCAGCGCCAGCGCGAAGTACTGCGGCGTGGTCGCCGCGCTGTCCGGATCCGGGCTGCGCGGGCGCGCATCCAGCGCCGTGCGCACCTGTTGCAGGTAGGCGCGATTGCCCAGATAGCTGCCGGCAAGTCCGCCCAGCAGCAGCGCGCCGAGCAGCGCGATGCCGGCGTAGCCAGCGACCTGCAGCCAGGCGCGGCGCCGCTCCAGCGCCGGCGCGCGTCCGGCCAGGCCGGATTCGCGCAGCAGCACCTGGCTGAGCAGGCGTTCGACGAAGAAGGTGCGGCGCTGCGCGCCCGGCGCCTGCACGCTGGCCTCGGCCAGGCCGAAGGTGCGCGCCACCGCGCCCATCATGCGGTCGATCGGGGTGCCTTCCTGGGTGCCCGAGGTCAGGTACACGCCGCGCAGCAGCGGCGGCGTGCCGTAGGCGGTGCCGGCGAACACGCCTTCGACAAACTGCCGCGCCGCTTCGCCGAGCGCGGCGAACTGCTGCGGGAACGACAGGATCGCCGCGCGCCGGGCGCGGTCGCGCTCCACGTGCATGCGTTCGAACAGCCGCGCGTTGAGCCGCTCCTGCAGCAGCGCGTACTCGTCGGCGAAGCCGCGCGCGGCGCTGCCGTCGAGGCTGCGCGGCAGCGGGAACGACACGCCCCACACCTGCGCGCGCTGTTCGGGATTGAGATCGTCGAAGAACTCGCCGAAGCCGCCGATCAGGTCGCACTTGGTGAACACCAGGTACACCGGCACGCTCATCTTCAGCTGCTCGCTGAGCTCGTCCAGGCGGCGCCGGATCGCCTGCACGTGCAGGTCGCGCTCGGCATCGTCGAGCAGCAGCAGGTCGGACATGCTCATCGTCACCAGCACGCCGTTGAGCGGACGGCGGCGGCGGTAGCGGCGCAGCAGGCGCAGGAAATCGATCCACGCGCCGGCATCGACCTGGCGGTCGGAATCCTGCGTGGTGTAGCGGCCGGCGGTATCCAGGAACACCGCTTCGTCGGTGAACCACCAGTCGCAGTTGCGGGTGCCGCCGATGCCGCGCAGCGCCTGCTGGCCGAAACGCGCGGCGAGCGGGAAATGCAGCCCGGAATGCTGCAACAAGGTGCTCTTGCCCGAGCCCGGCGGGCCGATCACCACGTACCACGGCAGCGTGTACAGGTCGCCGCCGCCGCGGCGCTTGCGCAGGACCTGCACCGCCTCGTGGAAGCGCGCCTGCAATTGCTCGCGTTCGTCGGCGCCGCGCGCCTGGCGGTCGTCGCCGAGCGCGTCCAGCGCCGACGGCGTGGCCATCTCGGTGGCCAGCTGGCGGCTGTGCCGGCGCGCGCGCAGTTGCTGCCACTGCAGCCAGCCGGCCCACGCGCCGACCAGCAGCAGGATCAGCAGCAGCCGCGGCACCGCGCCGGCCAGCGGCTGGTGTCCGGCGATGCCGATGTAGGGGCCGATCAGCCAGATCAGCAGCGCCGCCAGCAGCAGCCCGACCATGGTCACGACCCAGCCGGATCGCAGCATTCCCAGCAGCTTGCCCACGGCGCTCACTCCCCCGGTTGGAACAGGATTTCGACGCGGCGGTTGCGCGTCCGGTTGGCCGCCAGGTCCGGCGGCACGGCCACCGGCTGCGAATCGCCGGCGCCGGCCGATTCGATCCGCCCCGGCACCGACAGGCGTTGCCCCAGCAACTGCGCCACCGCCTCGGCACGCGCCGCCGACAGCGCGTAGTTGTCCTTGAAGCGCAGCGAACGCAGCGGCTGGTCGTCGGTATGCCCGACCACGATCACCCGCCCCGGCAGTTGTTCCAGCGCCGCGGCGATCTTGCCCAGCAGCGGCAGCTGGTCCGGATCGACCTCGACCCCGCCGGAGGCGAACATCGCGTTGGCGTTGAGCCGCACCCGCGCCTGGCCGTTGGCCTGTTCTTCGACGACGAGCAGGCCGGCGCGCTCCTGCGGCGCCAGCAGCTGCTTGAGCGTGACCCGCGGCGGCGGCGGCCGCAGCGCGTCCGGCGGCGTGCCGCGCTGCAGGCCGATCTGCGCGGCGGCGGCGCTGATCGGCGCCGACAGCGCATTGAGCCGCGCGTTGAACCACGCGAACGCCAGCAGCACGATGCAGGCCATGCCCAACGCGGCCACCCACAGCGGCAGGTAGCGCGCCAGGCGCCGGCGACGGTCGTCCACGCCCTGCCAATGCGGCGCCAGCGTGTCCGCCGCGGCGCCGCGCTGGGCACGGATGCGCCGGTACAGGTCGTCCTGGATCTCCGCCAACCTGGCGCGGCCGCCGGCCTCGATCTGGTAGCGGCCGCAGAAGCCCAGCGCCAGGCACAGGTACATCAGCTCGATCAGGTCGACGTGGCGCGGCACGTCCGCGCACAGGCGTTCGAGGATCTGGAAGAACTTGGCGCCGCCGTAGGACTCGCCATGGAACACCACCAGCAAGGTCTTCTGCGACCAGCCGCTGTGCTCGCCCCACGGCGCATTGAGCACCGCCTCGTCGAGCATCGCGCACAGCACGTAGCGCGCTGCGGTCACCGCTTCCGGTGCCGCGCCGCCATCGCGCGCGCGCTGCTCGAAGCGCCGCACCTGCGCGGTCACCTGCTCGCGCAGGCGGGCTACGTCGGGCAGCGCCACGCTGTGCCGCAGCTGCACCGCCAGCAGCAACAGCGGACTGGCCGCCTGCACCAGCGGGTTGACGCTGCGGCCGAGGAATTCGCTGATGTCGGCATCGCCGGCAGCGGGCGCCGCCGCGCCCGTTGGCGTGGCGAACGGCGCGGCGCCGCGCTGCGGGCGCATGACGGTGGCATCGCTCAACGGATCGACAGGCGGTCGTGCATTCATGCGCTCAGCTCCGGATCGCCCACAACTGCAGGTCCAGCCCGGCGAACTCGCTGCCGAAGTGGAACGCGATGCCGCCGGAGCCCTTCAACGTGCGCCACAGCGGCGACTGCTTGTCGAATTCGAAATACAGATAGCCGGCGTGGTACGGAATCTGCCGCGGCGCCACCGGCATCGGCATCGCCGCGATACCCGGCAGCTGCAGATTGACCAGGTCGCGGATTTTCTCCACCGGGCCGATCTTGGCCTGCAGCGGCAATTGCCGGCGCAGCTCTTCGGCGGGCACGTCGGCCTTGGCCGCGAGCACGAACGCGGCGCTGTCGAACAAGGCCGCATCCGGCACCATCGCCACCCACACGCCGAACTTGCGCGCCTGCACCGGGATCGGCAGCGCGGTCTGTTCGAGCACCGCGCTGAGGCTGCCGCGCAGGCTGGCGATCACCGGCTCGAAGCTCGGCTGCAGCGCGTCGTGGCGATACGCCGGCCATGCCGGCGGGCGCTTGCCCGGCGTGGTGAAGGTGCTCAGTTCGCCGGCCAGCGCGACCAGCGCCACATACAGATCCTGCGGATGCAGCAGCGGCGCCGACGTCCAGTGCGCGACCAGCGGCTGCCACCGGTTGACCACCTGCAGCAGCAGGAAATCGGCGATTTCCGCCGCGCCGCCGCGGTCGCCGACCGACACCCGCGCGGCCAGCGCTTCGCCGCGCTGGTGCAGCAGGCCGAGCAACTCGACCAGGAATGTGGCCAGCCGCGGCGCGGCCTGGCAGGCCAGCGCGGTCGGCACGAACGCCTCGTCCAGCGTCACCTGGCGATCGGCGCGCGATTCGACGATGCGCGCCAGCGGCATCCGGGTCAGCCCGTCCAGCGGCTGCGATTGCGGCAGCAGGCGCGTGCTCATCCCGCCCACTTCCATCAGCACCGCGCCCTGCATGCTGCCGGAGGCGTCGTCGACTTCGGTCTCGCGCACCCGGTAGCGGAACAGTTGGTCCGGCGGCGCCTCGGCGCGGCCCACATCGGCCTGCGCCGCCGCGCGCAGCGGCAGGGTCAGGTACACGGTCTGGTCGCGCCAGTTCGGCTCCACGTCCAGCGCCGGCGGCAGCGGATCGTCGCCCGGCATCGCGAACGGCGTGCCGTCGGGAAACACCCCCCGCGCGCGGCGGATGCCGAGCTTGCCGATCGCCAGCAGATCGGTTTCCAGTTCCAGTTCGGAGAAGCCCCAGGCATGGGGATGCAGGCCGCCGGCGCGCAGCTCCACGTAGCGCTCCAGGTAGCGCTCCTGCTGCTGCAGATGCTGGGGGCGCAGAAACAGCCCCTCGCTCCAGACGACCTTGTTGTTGTGCATGATCCGCCGTGTCCGCTGCTGTCGATGGCGATGCGGCCGCGGCGTTGGACGCAGCAGCCGACCCCAATGTGCGATCCCCTTGCCGACGGCCCGGACGCGGCGCGCGGCGCGCGCAGTCCAGGCTGGCGGGATGCAGTGTGGCCAGCGCGGATGCCGGCTACCCGACAATTCGTCTCAGGGCGGTGGGGACGCCGCGGCGCTGCGCTGCGCTCGAGAAGATCGTCTACGCAACGATGCCGACCGCAGCGCGCGCATTGCAGACCGGCGCCGCCGATGTCCTGGTGTCGTGCGCCGACATGCACCGCGGCGCCGACGCGGTGCGTTGCCGCTGCCGCATATCGCCGATGCCACGGCCGACGCCCTGCAGGCCACCTGCACCACGGCGCCGGCGGCATGCGCCGTGCGTACGTTCCTGTAGCTGCCGCCACGGCGGCTTTTTGCAGGAGCGGCTTCAGCCGCGACACGTGCTGCGGACACTCCCTGTCGCGGCTGAAGCCGCTCCTACAGGGGAGACTTCCCCGCGCGCCGCGCCGACTTCAGCCGCGCCAGCTGCGCCTCGTAGGCGCGGGCGAACTCGTCGCCGAACAGGCGCCGGAAGCATTCGTCCGGGTCCTTGGCCAGGGCCTGGAAGTTGTCGCGGTAGCGTTCCCAGTAGCGGCCCTTGCCGGCGAATGCCAGGCGCTTGCCGCTGGCGTCCACCTCCTGCTCCAGCCGGTCGGGGCTGAAGTGGAACAGCATCGATTCGAACGCGGCGCGCATGCCGGCCAGCATCGCCATCTGGTGGCAGCGGATGTCGTCGAACGCGTCGTCGAACGCGGCCACGCCGGACAGGAACGCCGGACTCGGCGGCGCCAGCAGCTTCTGCAGCGCGTCCTCGGGCGTGGCGGCGAACTTCAGCGGGTTGTTCTCCGAACGCTGGATCACCGTCACCGGCAGGCGGAAGGTGTTCTTGATCTCGGCGCGCGCGCGCAGCACCTCCATCACCCCATCGACGACGATCTCGAAGATCCGCGCCACGTCGTCCGGCATCTGCGCGGATGGCGCGGCCTGCGCCGCGAACGGTGGAGGTGCGGCAGGCGTGGCCGCGGCGCTCGCCACCGGCGGAGCCGCCGGCGCGAAATCGCCGGTGGTCAGATCCCAGTTTTCCGGCAGTTCGAAGCCGCGCGCCGCGGCCGCTGCGGGCGGCGCGGGAACGCGGAAATGGTCGTGGCCCGCATCGCTGTGGTTCCAGCTGTGCGTCGGCTGCGACGGCACCGGCGGTGCCGGCAGCGGATCGAGCAGGCGCAGCGGGTCCAGTTCGCCGGCCGCGCCCGGCACGCCGAGATCGCCGAGCAGCGCATCGTCGTAGGCGCCGCCCGCGGGCGCGGCAGCGCTGCCGAATCCCGGCAGGCCGAAGTCGAAATCGAACGCGCCGGCGGCGCCGGGTGCACTGCTGGCTGGGTGCGGCGGCAGCGGCGCCGGCACCACCTGGGTCAGGTCCGACGCGTCGTCCGGCACTACTACGGCGGGCGGCGGCGGGGCGGCGGGCGCTTCGGCCTTCAGCTGCACCTGGATCTCGAAGCTGTCCATCTGCAGGCGGTCGCCGTCGCCGAGCGCGGCCGGGTCGCCGCGTTGCAGCGCGGCGCCGTTGAGCAGCATGCCGTTGGTGCTGCGGTCCTCGATGAAATACATGCCGTTGAGATAGCGCACCACTGCATGCGTGCGCGACACGCCGGGTGCCGCCAGCACCCAGTCGCTGTCGTCGGCGCGGCCGATGCTGCCGCCGCGCTGCGCGAACGCCATCTGCGCGCGCGCGCCGAACTGGGCGGCGGCCTGGCCGGCGACGGTGAGAGTCAGTTTGGATGGTAGGGACACGTGGCGCTTCCTTCGGATCGGGTGGCGCGGCGCGGCCGCGGACACGCTGGTACGGATCGGCGCGGCATTGCCGCGTGCGCGCGGCGGCGCGGCATGACCGCGCTCATGCCGCCGCTCCGCCGGCCAGCAATTCCAGCGCGTGCAGCGCATAGCCATGGCGGCGCGCCTCGAACTGCGCCGGTTGCTGCGCGGCGAGCAGGTTGATCGCCGCCACCGCCGCGCGCGCGGTCAGGTGCTCGGCCGGCGGTACCGGCGTGTCCTGGGTCGGCGGCGCCAGGCTGCCGCCTGACCAGGCCACCGCCGCCGCCAGCCACGCGCCCAGCGAGGCATAGCCGCCGGCCTGGGCGAAGGCAGACGCGGCGCGGCGATTGGCTTCGTTCGGCTCGCGTACCCATTTCTCCGCCAGCGCCGCGCCGGCGCGGTCTTCCGGCGACAAGGCTTCGCCGCGCGCGCACTGGCACAGCCAGGCGACCACGTAGCGCTTGGGCAGCAACCGCGCCAGCAGCTTCAGCGCATCCTGCGGCTGGCCGCCGTCGAGCAGCACGCGCACCGCGGCCTGCGCCGGCTGCGCGGTGTCCAGCTGCGCGCGCGCCGGCGCCGACAGCTCCATGTCCACGCAGGCCTTCTCGATCGCATTCATCGCCGTGCCCTCAACCGATCATGATCAGCGCGCCGCCGATCTGGTGCAGCGCGTCGGCCTTGAGGCTGAGCATCGGCGCCTTCAGCGTGCCCATCGCCCCGCCCTCCAGCGCCAGCATCGCGTCCGAGTGCACCTTGACGCTGGCGCCGGCGCCCATGTCCACGGTCGCCCCGCCCTTGATCGCCACCTGCACCTTGCCTTCCACGTTCACCGCGTTGTTGCCGGTGACGGTGATGGTCACGCCCTTGATCTCGATTTCGCCGCTGCTCTTCATCACGATGCTCGACGCGCCGGTGACCAGTTCGATCTCGCTGCCCGCACTGAGCTTGAACTTCTGTCCGATCGCGTGCGTGGCGTTGTTGCCGACGTCCAGCGTCTCGTCGTTGTCGACCTTGTGCTTGCGGTCGTGCTTGACGGTGCTGGTCTGGTCGTTGTCGACGGTGGCGAAGTGGTCGTGCTCCACTTCCTCGCGCAGGTCCTTCTGCGCATGCACGAACAGTTCCTCGCTGCCGAGCTTGTCCTCGAAGCGGATCTCGTTGAAGTCCGCGGCGCCGCCGCCGGCGCTGCGGCTGCGCACCCCGCTCTGGGTCTTGTTGTCCGGCAGCGCGAACGGCGGCATGTGATCGGCGTTGTAGACGCTGCCGATCACCAGCGGGCGGTCCGGGTCGCCTTCCAGGAAGCTGACCACCACTTCCTGCCCGACCCGCGGCAGGCTCATCGCGCCCCAGCCCTTGCCGGCCCACGACGAGGCCACCCGCACCGGGCACGACGGCTTGCTGCCGTCGCGTGCCGACGTGTTCCAGTGGAAGGTGACCTGGATGCGCCCGTACTGGTCGACCACGATGTCCTCGTCGGTGTCGCTGCCGGTCACCACCGCGGTCTGCAGGCCGGCGATCAGCGGCTGCCGCGCCCGCGCCGCGTTGCGGAACGGCAGCTTGCTCTCGATCGCCTCGAAGCGGCACGCGAACGGCGCCGCGCCGCTGCCTTCGCCGGAGGCGTAGCCTGGCGTTTCCAGCGCGGTCTGCGCGCCGATCACCAGGTATTCCTGGTTCCATTCCGGGCGCGGGAACGCCTTCAGCGAGAACAGCGCGCCCACCCGCAACCCCACCGCGTCGCTGTCGCCGCGATAGCGCGAACGCTGCACGTTGTGCGCTTCCGCACGCACCTGCGCGTAGCGCTTGCCATCGGCGACCAGCACATGCGCGCCGGGGTAGTCGAAGGCGGTCAAGCCGCTGACCGGATGCAGATCGCCGCCGTGGCCGATGTCCTCGTCCACCGCCAGCGACGCACGCGGGCGCAACGGATCGTAGTCGGTGAGCTGCTGCGCGCTGGTGTGCACGCGGCGCGCCAGCTGCCATTGGCTGATGGTGGCGCCCATCCCGTTGGCATGCTGCCCTGGCGGCACGTACGGCAGGGCCTCGAAACCGCTGCTGCTGGCGTGCGCGCCCAGCGCATCGGCCAGCACCAGCGTGTGCGTGGTCTGGCTGTGGGTGAAGAAGTAATAGATGCCTTCCTGCTCGAGCAGGCGGCTGATGAAATTGAAATCGTCCTCACGGTACTGCACGCAATAGTCGCGCTTGGGATAGGTGCCGCTCAGGCTCAGGGTCACATCGCCGTAGCCGATGCCGTCGAGCACGGCGCGCACGATCTCCGGCACGCTCTGCGCGGTGAAGATGCGGCAGTCGCGGCGCTGGGTCAGCAGCCACGGCTTGGGCACCAGGGTCACCTCCAGCACCGCGTAGCTGAGCCTGTCGACGACATGGAAGCCGGTCTGCGCGACGTGCGCGACGATGCCGTGGTACCAGCGCACATCGCCTTCGCCTGCCCTCAGCTGTACCGCCATCGAGGTGCCGAGCAGCGCACGCAGGTCCGGCCGCGGCTGCGTGCTGAGCGCGGTCAGGCGGTACTCGAACAGCTCGCCCAACGCTTCCGTCGCCTGCATGCGCCAGAACAGCAGCGCATCGCCAAGGTCGGAGTGCAGCGTCATCATCGGCGTGGGCATCGTGGTGTCCGGGAAGTCGAGCGCCGCGCAATGCGGACGTTGGCCGGCGCTCGCGAGCGGTGTTCGCGGTGGGGCGCGCAACGCCTGCACTGGCCCGAACGCCGCCCCGTGCGCTGCCGGCAAGGCGATACTCACACGGCGTCCGCCGCGAAAGCCGACATTTCGTCTCAGCGCTGCAGCCGTCGGCGGGAGCGCATCGCGCTGTCTACCGCGATGCCTGGCGACGCCGCCGAGTGGTGCGCGGCATCCGCCCGCTGTACGAATCCGGTCGCGCCAACCAGCGAAAGTGTGCCCCGTACCGGCGCCACATCGCGCTAGCGGCGTGCCAGCACCACCCAGCCCTGCACCGGCGCGCCGCCTTCCTTGCGCAGCTGGTCGGCGCGCAGTTGCACCCGGGCGAAACCGGCCTGCGCCAGCGCGGTCTGCACGTGCGCGCGGCTGTGCCGGTAGCGCCCGCTCGCGCCGAGCTGCACCCGATCGTCCGCGGCGTCCAGCGCTTCCACGGTGAAGGCCAGCCAGCCGTCGCGGCGCAGTGCCGCGTGCGCGGCCGCGCAGACCTCGCGCAGGTCGCCGAAGTACACCAGCGTGTCGGCCGAGACCACCACGTCCCACGCCTGCGGCTGCGCCTGCAGATACGCGGTCAGTTCGCCGACCACCAGCGCGTCGTAGCCGCCGCGCTGACGCGCCTTGTCGATCATGCCGCCGGACAGGTCCACGCCGGCCAGCCGCCGCGCATGCGGCCGCAGCAGCGGCGCACACAGGCCGGTGCCGCAGCCGGCATCGAGCACGTCCAGCGCGGCGCTCGGCGCATGCAGCACCTGCGCCAGTTCCGTGGCCAGCAGCTGTGGCGCGCGGTACTCGAGATTGTTCAGCAGTTGCTCGTCGAAGCTCTCGGCGAAGCCGTCGAACACTTCGCGCACGTAGGCATCGTCGGCGCGCGGCGGCGCGGCGCTGCCGCCACAGGCGGCCAGCATGTGCCGCGCCACCGCATTGTGCGGATCGCGCGCCAGCCAGTCGCGATACACCGCCACCGCTTCGTCATGGCGGCCGAGCAGATACCAGGCGGTGCCGAGCGCCTCCAACGCGCGCAGGTTGGTCGGGTCCAGCTGCCACGCGGTGCGGAAGCACTCGGCCGATTGTTCCAGGTGCTCATGCTGCTGCGCGTGGTTGCGCAGAAAGAGGCCGAGCAGGTAGTGGCCATGGGCGAACCCGGGCACTTGCTGCAGCAACTGCGCATAGGCCAGGAAGGCCTCGTCCAGCCGCGCCTGCGCTTCCAGCACCACCGCCAGGTTGCTCAGCGCGTTGTGGTGCGACGGCGCGCAGGCCAGCGCGCGGCGGTAGCAGGCTTCGGCCTCGGCCAGGCGCGCGCATTCCTTGTGCACGTTGCCGTGGTTGTTGTGCGCATCCGGATAGGTGGGGATCAACGTCAGTGCACGCTCGATCAGTTGCAGCGCTTCGTCGCTGCGCCCGCGCTGGTGGCACAGCACGCCGAGGAAGTGCAGCGCGTCGGCGTGCGCGGACTGCTGCGCAAGCAGGTCGCGATAGCCGCGCTCGGCCGCGTCCAGGTTCCCCGCCTGGTGCAGGGCGATCGTCTGCGCCAGCATCGGCGCGGCCGGCATCCCCATGCCGACCGCCACCGCTTCCGCTTCCGCTTCCCCATGCCGCGCCAGCGCGGCCCCCGCCTGCTGCATCGCCCCGCTCCCCTTATCCGATCAAGACGGTGAAACACCCCAGCACGATCGCCCCGCCGTGCGCGGTGCTGTCGCCCAGCCGCGCCGCAGGCATGCCCGCGATCAGCACGGTCGGTGCGCCGGACACGATGCTGTCCGGCGGCCCCACGCACACCGCCATGTCGCCGATCCGCGCCGCCGGCAGCCCGCCGATCAGCACCGCCGGCGCACCGGGCGCCGTGATCGGCCCACCCACGTGCGGCACCACGCCGGTGACCATCGGGCAGACGTGCAGATCGGTGAGGCGGGCGGCAGGTTGCATGCGGAGCCGATAGCGCAGTGGCCAGGCGTCCAGCTTGGCGCGCGCGGCGGCGCGCGACCCGTCATTTCGTCTCAGCCACCACTGCCGAGCGCGGCGCATCCGGCGCGTCCAGCTTGGCCAGCGTCTCGCGCACCTGCGCCAGCGGCCCGGGCGCATCGCCGTACAGCCCGACCAGGATGTCGCGCGTGCGTTCGGCATGCGCGCGCGCCTGTGCGCGCTGCCCCAGGGCGATCTCCGCCTCGGCTAGGCCGCGCAGGATTTCCGCGGTCACCTCGTGCTTGTCGCCGAGGACACGCTCGGCATCGGCCAGGGCCGCCCGCTGCTCGGCGGCGGCGGCCTGCGCCTGGCCGTCGTCGAGCAACCAGAACGCATGGTTGGTGCGCGCCATGATGGTGGTGGGATGGTCCTCGGGGTAGCGCGCGCGCGCACTGTCCAGCGCCTTGCGGTAGTAGGGTCCGGATTCGGCGACCTTGCCCTGCTGGCGCAGCGCCCCGGCCAGGTTGTTGTAGATCATCTGGGTATCCCAGCCGTTCTCCCCGTACAGGCGGATCATGATCGGCTGCAAGGCCCTCAGTTCGCGCTCGGCGGCGGGGTAGTCGCGCTTCATCAGCAGATAGACCGCCAGGCTGTTGCGCATCGACAGGGTCAGGGGATGGTCCGCACCCAGGCGCGCGCTACGGCGCGCGATCAGGTCACGGATCAGGGCGATCGCCTGGTCGTAGTCGCCGCCGTCGGCCAGCGTGGCGGCGTAGCGATCGCCCGCGCTCAGCACGCTCTGGTCGTCGGCCGGCAATACCCGCAGGATGCCCGTGTAGGCCTGCCGGCTCTCGCGCAACGCCGCCTTGGCCTCGCCCTGCGCGCGCAGCGCCCAACTCAGCCGCGACTGCATGTCGTAACCCAGCGACGCGTCGGCGCCAAGGCGCAGGCGCACCTGCGCGATGCCCTCGCGCAGGATGGCTTCCGCGCGCTTCGGCGCGCCCACGTTCACCAGCGCCTCGCCGAGCAGCCGCATGATCTGCAGCTCGTCTTCGCTGTAGGCGCCCGAGTGCGCCTGTGCATGGCGCCGCGCCGCCTCGAGCTGGGTCACCGCGCGCTTGTACTCGCCCAGCGCGATCAGACTGGTGCCGATGGTCAGTTCCACCTCCACCAGGGCCTGCGGCTGGCTTGCCAGTTCGCGCGTGGCGCGCTGCGAGGCCTGGTCCATCACCTGCAACAGCAGGGTCTTGTCCTTGTCCTGGGCGACCGACGGATCAACGCTGGACAGCAGCGAGCCAAGGAAGTCCGCCGTCACCTGCGCCCGCTGCGCCTCGCGCTGCGCATTGCGCAACGACCACAGCGTGCTGGCCAGCCCGCCGAACAACGCGGTCAACACCAGCAGCGAGGCCAACACCGCACCGCGGTTGCGCTGTACGAACTTGCGCGCGTCGCGGCGCAAAGAGCGGGGCAGCGCGCGCGGCGGATAGTCGCCGAGCCAGCGACGCAGGTCGTCGAGCAACGAGGACACCGACGCGTAACGCGCCGCACGATCCGGCGCCATCGCCTGCAGCACGATCGCGTCCAGGCCGTCGTGCAGTCCGCGCAGCAACTGCGCCAGCGACACCCCGCGTTGTTGCGCCAGCTCGCGCTGCTGCGGCAGCGGCTGCGCCTGGATCCAGCGCGAGGGCGCTTCCGGCACGCCCGCCTCGAACAGCTCCGGGCGTACCCCGCAGATCAGCTCGTAGAGCAGCGCGCCCAGCGAATACACATCGCTGCGCGCATCCACTCCGCCATCGTCGCCCTGCGCCTGCTCCGGACTCATGTAGCCAGGCGTCCCGCTGGCGCCGGCCGGATTGCGCGACGGCTGCGCGGTCTCCACGGCGATGCCGAAATCGATGATGCTCGGTGCCGGGCGCCCATCCACCTCGCCGACCAGCACATTGTTCGGCTTGAGATCGCGATGGATCACGCCCTTCTGGTGCGCGTGCTGCACGCCCTCGCCGACCCGCACCAACAGCTCGATCCGCGCGCGCAGCGACAGCCCCCGCTGCGCGCACCAGCGGGTCAACGGCTCGCCGCGGATGTATTCCATCACCAGGTACGGCCGCCCCTGCGCATCGGTGCCGGCGTCGTGGATCTGCGCGATCGCCGGATGCTGCATCTGCGCCAGCAGACGGCATTCGAACTCGAACACCGCCCGCTGCTGCGCATCCAGCCCCGTCGCGGCGATCAGCTTGATCGCCACCTCGCGCGCGTAGGCGCCATCGGCGCGATGCCCCAGATAGACCTGGCCCATGCCGCCGCGGCCGATCAGCCGGTCGATCGCCCACGGGCCGAAACGGGTCCCGGGCGGCAGCTCGGCGGCATTGCCATCGCCGCCGAGCAAGGTGCCGAGCAGTCCCGGGCGCGGCAACTCGGTGGCGCGCAGGTCGGCCTCGAGCAGGCCGAGCAACTCGTGCAGCAATGCCGGATCGTCGCCGGCCTGCGCCCGCGCGAAGGCGGCACGCTGCGACTCGGGCAGCGCGCAGGCCTGGTGGAACAGCGCCTGCAGGCGCTGCCAGGTGGCGGGGTTCAGCGGCATGGGCGCGCGATCCGCTGCATGGTGCCGAGCGAGGCCGTGCCTGCGCCATGTCCCGCACGGCGCGGCACGCGCATCGCCAGGCGACCCCGGCCGGCTGGCGAAAGCGGACTGATCGGGGCGTCGGGCATGGCCAGCCGGCGGAAGCGGGGAGAGTCCGCCAAGTATCGCGCATAAACGGTGACAGGACTCACATTCCCCCGCGGGATCCCCGGCGACGCGACGCCTAGCTCAAACCGCGTCCCGCAAGCCGCCCTGCCGCGATCCTCGCTCCCTGGCCGCCGGGGTCATGCACACAGATGCTTGGCCGCGGTCTGCCAAGCCTTGACCTCGCCCGGATGGTCGAAGGAGTAGTAGATTTCCTGCCCGGGCTGCAGCAGGTTGTCCAGCGCACTCTGGCATTTCGTGCAAGGCGACATCTCGATGTACATCGCCAGTATCGTGGGAATGGAAGGCTCGTCGGCGATCGCGTTCCACAGGGCGGTGAGTTCGCCATGCGCGCACGCGTTCGCGATCTCGATCCCATTGACCTTGAACGGGATGCGGATGCGGCTGTTGCCGAACACGTTGTCGACGTCTCCTCCGTTCGTCATGTACGACACGAAAGAACAGCACGAGCCCGCGCCGATACCGGTGATGCCTCCGTCGTCCTTCGACTGGACGACTTCGCGCTTCTTCCTCAGGCAGGCCTGGACCACGCCGTTGGCGCTGTTGATGTCGTAGGGAACCTTGATCAGGACTGGCATCGTCAACCCCTCCATTATCATCAAGTGTTTGAATGTTTTCTCAGGAACGGCTCCGAACCTGTATCCGGTCGGCGCCATCGGTTGTCGCAACCGATGCGGGGAAGCAGGACGTCATCCGCAGTACCAGGAGTAGTACATGCCGACCGCCATATGCAGACACTTCCTCTCGGCCAGCTTGTCCACACCATCCCGCGGCTGGACATGCCATGCCGGGTCAATATGCAGCAATCAGCTTCACCAGATGCGCAAGCAATTCGTCCGCGTTCTCCATGCCGCCTTGGGCATTCACTTCCAGCGCTTCCTTCTCGCGCCTCCAGCGATTGGTGAATTCGATCTTTTCGCGACTCGCCTTGGATGAAATATCGAAGGTGACGCTGTTCTCGAGATCCGTTATCAGACTGTAGAGACTAGGCACGTCCTGTGCGCCATCGATCAAATCGACGAGGTCCTTGTTGATCTCCTGAACCGCCCTGGTGATGTCCGTGGACGCCCCGGCGATAATCAACGTGAGCTTGGCATTGAGCTTCAACCGCCCCATGGCCGTGTGGTAGTTCTTTGTATCCATCTCGCAAAAGATCTTTTGCACCTCCGGATCCGTCGACCACTGGTACCTCAACTTGCGCAGGCTTCCGCGCACGATCTCGATGGCCTTGTTGATCGAGGCATCGTCGGGAACGAGGTTGACGACCGAGCTGTTTACTTCGTTGATCAGCCGATTGAAGATGGCCGCATCGTTGTTTGGCAAGCGTACACAACCGAGCGAGGCCAGCGCACTCTTGACGAGACCGCCAGCGGCGGCGCCATGCTTGGCGGAGAACTTGGTCAGCGCCAGCGTTCCGAATGGCCGGATCTCTTCGTCGTAGTGAATCAAATGGCGACGATCCAGATCCTGGCCCTTCTGCGCTTTGCCTATCAGCTTCTGTGCCCGGCTATTGAACTTGGGCCTGCCGACGATCGTGGCGGCTCCATTCGCATCGATAACGACACGGAATTTCTTGGCTCTGCGTTTTTTCTTCCGATTGATCGTGGCCCTCTTGATCGGGCTTGTTTTTTTTGTCTTTACTTTCACCATTTTCTGACTCCTCGGCGTCGGTGGATTGACCGGATAGATGCTCATCTGAAACGCCATGGCGGAATTGGACATCCAAGCCCGTGCAGAGCTCGTTTTCCGACCGCCTCTGCGACCGGCGGCCCAGCTACGGGTCTATTGGCTCGCCGCCGCCAACCAGCTCGCGTTGATCGCCGCTGCGCTGGTCGGCAATTCGCTGTTGGGAATCGTGCGTCGTGCCAAAGGATGGCGCCATCCCATCAGCGGCTTGGTGCCCAATGTATCGTCGCCGCGCACGATGCCCAGTTGCCCCATCAGCGCGTGGCAACACCAGCATGCCTTTTGCGACGCATAGATCGCTCGTCCCCGCAATGCATCCTGTGCGGCTTGAACGGTCGAATTCTGTTCAACCATCGCTTTTGCGATCCAGGCACGGATGATCAGCACCTCGGCATGGACGCCCGACGCCTCGCTCTTCTTCCATGCGGGAAGTCCTTCGACCTTGCGGAACGCCCAGTCCCTGGCGTCCTCGATCACTCCGGCGCTGCCGAACTTCGTCGCCAGCTGGACGATGCCATTGAGGGTGGGATCCCAATTGCCGTTCTGCGTTGCGGCCATGTACGGGGCCCAGCCGAACGCCGAGGTCTTCTGATTGTCGTCGTAGAGTTGGTAGAAACTCTCTGCCGTCATGCTCATAAAACGATAGCTCCTGTGTTGTCCGCCCGTGGCGCCGCATCCATTCGTTCAAGTGGTATAGGCAGCGGTACCGGTCGTCGCTGGAAACAGCAGCCAGGTATTGCCTGGCAGCCCGTCGTACTTCTTGTCGAAATAGATCAAGATCGTGATGCTCTTGCTGGCCGCCAGTGCGCGAAACCGCGCGCAGCACGTCAGGCATGGCCTCGTCGTCTGGCCGATCGCCAACAGTGCGACGCCGCTCAGGCTGCCGGCAATGCCCTTCCACAAGCCACGCTCAGCGCACTGCGAGGCGGTTTTGTTGATCGCATAGGGTGTATTCGAGGCCAACTCCGTCTTGTTCAAGACCTTCGCCGTGTCGTCGTAGACGGCAGTGAACGCATTGAAGTAGATGGCGTTGTGATCGCTGCCGCCAGAGGGAATCGCGACAGCGCCGTACATGGCATTGAGACACTCGGCGCTAGGCAGACCGTGCTGGCCGCCCAGCGTAGTCAGGGTGTTGTTGACTACCAGATTCGCCGTCGACATCGCCGTCGTCGTCGCATTGTCCCATTCGGGCACATCGGAAGTGTCCCTCCTCTCGACGATCGCGTCGACGACCGCGTCCCATCCATTGCCCGACTTGCGGCACGCCGGGCAAGCTCTGGGCTTGCTGGCGCTTTCGACGATGGCGCTGCAATTTTTGCACTTGTAAGCCATATCCCCTCCTTCAGAGATGTTCGCCCAGCGTTTCGATCTCGCATTCCCGTCGACTGACGCTCCTCACGGATCCGTCGGCCATCGGCCAAGGATGCGTAAGCGGCAGATCAGAATGCGTAAACGAATTCCCCACCCGCTGCACCGACCCGCGCGCGCGTGATCGGATCGCCCTCGATCATCCGATTCAGGAACTCCCGCGAAATCTCCGGCAACATCGAATTGGTCAAAATCGCATCGATCATCCGCCCGCCCGATTCGCTCTCGGTGCAACGGCCGACCACCAGCTTCACCACGTCCTCGTCGAAGTCGAACGGGATCTTGTAGCGGGCTTCCACGCGCTGCTTGATCCGGTTCAACTGCAGCTTGACGATCTGCCCCAGCATCGCGTCGCTCAGCGGGTAGTACGGGATGGTGACCAGGCGGCCCAAAAGCGCCGGCGGGAAGATCTTCAGCAACGGCTCGCGCAGGGCCTTGGCCATGCCCTCCGGATCCGGCATCAGCTCCGGGTCCTTGCACAGGCTGGCGATCAGCTCGGTGCCGGCGTTGGTGGTGAGGATGATCAAGGTGTTGCGGAAATCGATGCGGCGGCCTTCGCCGTCCTCCATCACGCCCTTGTCGAACACCTGGAAGAACAGTTCGTGCACGTCCGGGTGCGCCTTCTCCACTTCGTCCAGCAGCACCACCGAATACGGCTTGCGCCGCACCGCCTCGGTCAGCACGCCGCCTTCGCCGTAGCCGACGTAGCCGGGAGGCGCGCCCTTGAGCGAGGACACCGTGTGCGCCTCCTGGTACTCGCTCATGTTGATGGTGATCAGGTTCTGCTCGCCGCCGTACAGCGCCTCGGCCAGGGCCAGCGCGGTCTCGGTCTTGCCGACGCCGGAGGTGCCGGCGAGCATGAACACGCCGATCGGCTTGTGCGGGTTGTCCAGGCCGGCGCGGGTGGTCTGGATGCGCTTGGCGATCATCTCCATGCCGTGGTCCTGGCCGATCACGCGTTTGGCCAACAGTTGCGGCAGGCGCAGCACGGTGTCGATCTCGTTGCGCGCCATGCGCCCGACCGGGATGCCGGTCCAGTCGGCGACCACCGCGGCCACTGCCTGGTAGTCCACGGTCGGCAGGATCAGCGGGCTCTCGCCCTGCAATGCGCTCAGTTCCGCCTGCACCTGGCGCAACCGGGCCAGCAGCGCATCGCGCTCGTTGCCCGAAGGCATCTGCGCCGGCACGTCCTGCATCTGCTGCGCCGGTTCCTGCTGCGCGAGCGTCTGCGCCGCCGCTTCCAGCGGGCTGCCGGTGCCTTCGATCAGGGCGGCGCCGGCGCGCAGCTGCGCGCGCAGCGCCAGCAGTTCGTCGACCAGCGCCTTCTCCTCGCTCCAGCGCTGTTCCAGTTCGGCCAGGCGCGCCTGTTCGGCGTCGAGCAGCGCGCGGCAGGCGACATCGCGTTCGTCGACGGCGATGCCGATCGCGCGTTCGCGTTCGATGATGCCGCGTTCGGTCTGCAGCGATTCGATGCGGCGACGGCTGTCGTCGACGTCTGCCGGGGTGGCGTGCAGGCTCACCGCCACCCGCGCGCAGGCGGTGTCGAGCAGGCTCACCGACTTGTCCGGCAGCTGCCGCGCCGGGATGTAGCGGTGGCTGAGCCTGACCGCGGCCTCCAGCGCCTCGTCCAGGATCTGCACCTTGTGGTGCTGCTCCATGGTGCTGGCCACGCCGCGCATCATCAGCACCGCCTTGACCTCGTCCGGCTCGTCCACCTGCACCGCCTGGAAGCGGCGGGTCAGCGCCGGATCCTTCTCGATGTATTTCTTGTACTCGGCCCAGGTGGTGGCGCCGACCGTGCGCAGGGTGCCGCGCGCCAGCGCCGGCTTGAGCAGGTTGGCCGCATCGCCGGTGCCGGCCGCGCCGCCGGCGCCGACCAGGGTGTGGGTCTCGTCGACGAACAGGATGATCGGCTTGGCGCTGGCCTGCACTTCGTCGATCACCGCACGCAGGCGCTGTTCGAACTCGCCCTTCATGCTGGCGCCAGCCTGCAGCAGGCCCACGTCCAGCGTGCGCAGCTCCACCTCCTTCAGCGCCGGCGGCGCGTCGCCGCGGGCGATGCGCTGGGCCAGGCCCTCGACCACCGCGGTCTTGCCGACGCCGGCCTCGCCGACCAGGATCGGATTGTTCTGGCGGCGGCGCATCAGGATGTCCACCACCTGGCGGATCTCGTCGTCGCGGCCGATGATCGGGTCGAGCTTGCCCTCGCGCGCCTGCGCGGTCAGGTCGGTGGTGAATTTCTTCAGCGCCTCCTGCTTGCCCAGCGCCGCCGGCGCGATCGCGCCGCTGGCCTCGCCCGGCGCGCCGGCCTGGCCCAACTGGAAGCCGTCGCTGGGCAGCAGTCCGTCTTCCGGCGAGCCGGCGACGATCTCGGCGAAGCGCTCGCTCAGCGCTTCCGGCTTGATCTTCTCGAATTCCTTGGAGATGCCGAGCAGCGCATTGCGCAAGGTGCGCACGCTGAGCACGCCGACGACCAGGTAGCCGGTGCGCACCTGCGCTTCGCCGAAGCTGAGCGAGGCGTACACCCAGCCGCGCTCGACCGCTTCCTCGACGTTGCCGGACAGGTCGGTGACGCCGCCGGCGCCGCGCGGCAGCCGGTCCAGCGCCTCGGTCACGTCGCGCGCCAGGTTCGACGGGTTGAGCTCGAAGCGCTTGACGATGCGGTGCAGGTCAGAGTCGGGCAGCTGCAGGATCTGGTGCAGCCAATGCACCAGTTCCACGTACGGGTTGCCGCGCAACTTGCAGAACACGGTGGCGCTTTCGATGCCGCGGTAGGCGAGCTTGTTGAGCTTGCCGAACAAGGCGCTGCGACTGATCTCGGCCATGACGGTGATTCCTTGTGCGAATGCGGAAAGAAGAAAAAGTGGAAAGCGGCACTCAGCCGGACGGCCGCAGCACCACGTCGTCGGCGTCGGCGATCTCCCAGCTGCGCTGGCCGAGCCAGGTGTCCAGGCCCAGGCGCCCGCCGCGCGCCAGCGTGGTCGCCGGCACTTCGTCGGACTGCAGCAGCAGCTGCAGATCCCAGCCCTTTTCGTCGCCGACGTAGCTGCGCACCGCCGCGGCCAGCTGGCGCAAGGCCTCGCCGCCGGGCAGGAAGCGCTGGAACGCGCTGCGCGACAGCGGCCCCAGGCGCAGCCGGAAACGCTGCTGTGCGCCGCGCGCATGCGCGCCGAGCACGGTGCTGTGGCCGAGCGTGGCGACCTCGGGCGAGGCCCCCAGCCGCAACCGCGCATCGTCGGGCAGGCGCATCCATTCGGCGACGAACTCGAGCACCTGCACCGGCACCGCGAACAGCTGTTCGAGCAGGCCGCGCAGGCCTTCGGCATTGCGCGCCACCGGCAGCAGGCGCCCGGCGAAATGGCGGCGGGCGTCGTCGGGCAGCGCGTCGCGCCCGCGCAGGTGCGGCGAGGCGATGCCGCTGAGCGCATCCAGGTAGCCGCGGAAGCGGTCCTCGTGCGGGCGGTCGGCCTGCACGGTCGGCTGCGCATCGGCCCAGGCGCGGTAGAACAGGCTCAGCATGCGGTGGTGGAACAGGTCGGCGAAGGCGGCCAGGGTCGGGTCCCTGGCCTGCGCCTGGCGCTCGATCGCGTACTCGGTGAGGTGCAGCGGCAGCGGCGCGTTCGGGCCGAACAGGCCCAGGAACAGCCCGTACAGCTTGCCCGGCTGGGTGCCGGCGGCGGCCACATAGCGGTCGATCGAGCGCGGCGCGAACGCCAGCGACGGCGTATGCCGCAGCCGCACCGGGTCGTCGGACGGGCGCGTGGAGCGGCCCAGTCGCGGGCGCTGCGGATGCGCGCGTTCCAGCGCGCGCAGCGCGGCGAAGAACTCGAAGTCCTGCGGCCGCTCGCGCAGCGCCCGCTCCAGGGCGGCCAGATCGGCGGCGCTCACAGCAGCGCCCGTTTGCCGAGCTGCGCCGGCCAGCGGGCGATCTCGTTGCGCTCGCTGGTGCGCAGCACGGTCTCGGTGAAGGAATTGACCGACACGTAGCGGGCGAAGAAGTGCTGCAGCACCGCGCCGAGCAGGAACGCGCCGCTGCCTTCGAAGGCGCTGTCCTCGCAGGTGAGGGTGATCTCCAGGCCGCGACCGAAGGTGATCGGGCCCGGCGCCGGGATGCGGCGCACGATCGGCTGCGCGCGCACCTGTTTGATGCCTTCGATCTGGCGCAACGCTGCGGCGTCGAACGGATCGCAGTAGAGCGTCAGCATCTCGCGCAGCGCGGCGGCACCGTCCTGGCCGTCCTCGAACAGCGACAGGTAGTTCAGCTGCAGGTGGCTGAGCAGGCGCCACGCGGTGGCGCCGTCGCTCAGCGCCGGGCGCGGCTTGGTCGGTCCGGCCACGCAGCGCACGCTGTGCACCGGCGCGCCGGCGTCCATGGTGAAATCGGTGGCGCCCTTGCCCACCGGCATGTGCAACGGCAGGTCGCGGTTGCTGCACAGCAGCTGCAGGCCGAGCTGGCGCAGGGAGGTGGCGTAGGCGCCGTCGTCGGCATCGACCAGGCTCACGTAGACCTCGCTGCCGACGTAGCTGGAGCGCGCGCCCTGGCGGCGCTGGCGTGCCGACAGCAGGCGCGGCTCGCGGCGCATGGTGTAGAACGCGCCGTGGCGCGCGTGCCAGGTATGTGCGTCGCCGCCGTAGAACGGCAGGAAGCGCTGCTCCGGTTCCTGGCGGTCGCCGAAGCCTTCGACGTCGCTCAGGCTGTGGATCTCGAAATCCATCGGCCGGGTGCGGTCGGCGAGCACGTGGTATTCGGTCTTGCCCGGCGCCAGGTGCAGGCGGTCGGCGCGGCGCGGGAACAGGTTGATCGCGGGCGTGCAGAACAGGCGGAAGTTGTCCGCGCTCACCGCCTGCGCCAGGCTGGGCACGCTGCGCTCCAGCAGCACCACGATCTCGAAACCGGTGCCGTGCAGCCGCCGCAGCGCCGCGCGCAATCCGCCCAGTTCGGCGAACAGGAAGCGCTGCGGGCAGGCGAAGTATTCCTGCAGCAGGCGGTAGCCGCTGAACGCGCGGCCGTCGTACGGCACCAGCGCCTCGTCGTCGGCGAAGCCGCGCGCGCGCAGGTCGCTGCGGCCACGCTGCAGCTCCACGCTCGCGCCGGCCGCGTCCTGGCCGCGGACCACGAAGCCGGCGGCGTGGCCGAGCAGTTGTTCGTACAGGCGCGTGGGCAGGTCGTCGGTGCCGGCCAGGAACAGCGGCAGCGCGTCCAGCGCCAGCATGTTCGCCTGCACCCCGGCCAGCGTTTCGAAGCGCAGGCGCAATGCGGCGCGCACCGGCTTGGCCGCGGCCTGCACTGGCGGCAGGCCGATCCCGGCCGCGGCGATCGCCGCCGGCGTGTCCAGGTACTTGGCCTCGCGCAGCGCCAGTGGCCACAGCGTCAGCGCGTGCGCGGTGCGGTATTCGCAGGCGGTGCGCTCGCCGCCGGCGACCAGGCTGCGCAGCGCGGTGTGGCGCGGCACGGTATGGCCGGCGGCCAACGCGCTTTCCTTCAGCTCCGGCTGCAGCTGCACCACCGCCATCGACGGCATCGGCGTCAGGTAGTGCGGGTACACCATCTGCAACAGGTGCTGGGTGAACACCGGATACTGCGCATCGAGCTTTAGCTGCACGCGCGCGGCCATGAACGCGAAGCCTTCCAGCAGGCGCTCCACGTACGGGTCGGCGCACTCGAAGCCTTCCAGGCCCAGGCGTCCGGCGATCTTCGGGAACTCGCGCGCGAATTCGCCGCCCATCTCGCGCACGTGCTGCAGTTCGCGGTTGTAGTAGCCGAGCAGGCGCGGATCCATCAGGCGTAGCCCTCGCTGACGTCCAGGCGCCCGGTCTCCAGGTCCAGCTCGGTCTTCAGGTACAGGTTCAGCGGCAGCGGCTGCGCCCACATCTCCGATTCGATGAAGAACACCAGCGAGCGCCGGTCCATGCGCCGTGCGTCGGCCTGCACGGTGACACGCAGGGTGTCGGCGATCAGCCGCGGCTCGAACGCCAGGATCGCCTCGCGCAGGCGCAGCTGCAGCGCCGCCGCGTCGATGCCGGACATGGCCACGCCGGCCAGGTCTGGGATGCCGAAATTGAGCACCGAACGGCGCACTTCCGGATACGCGTCCAGCGGCTGGTCGGTGGCCAGGTTGACGCAGTTCAGCAGCCACGACAGGTCGCGCATCACGCACTCGCGCAGGCGCGCGGCGGAGATCACCCGCTTGTCGCGGCTCTCCTCCTGGCGCAGCGGCTCGTCGTCGCTGAGCCGGTCCAGCAGCGAGGGCTGCAGGCGTTCCTGGGTGGTGAGTTCGGCCATCGCAGCGCTGCGCTCAGGCCGGGTCGAACAGGATCTGGCGCACGTCGAGCAGCGCGTGTTCGCCGGCATCGGTGGCCCACACGCGCTGGCCCAGGCCGACGTCGCCGTCGCGGCCGCTCCAGTCGGTGCGCCGCGCCAGCAGCAGCTGGCCGTCGTCGCTGCGTTCGGTGCCGGGGTAGCGCACCGGCACGAAGCCGAACGCTTCGCCGCCGTTGCGCCAGGTCACCGCCACCGGCGCCCACAGCATGTCGCGCAGATCGGCCGGCGCCTCGAAGCGCAACGCCTGGATCTGCGCGAACGGCACCCAGGCGTAGCCGCCGTTGACCACCAGGTCCAGGCACGGGCCGAAGCGCGGATCGGCATCGGCAATCCACGCGAAACGCGTATCGTCGAGCTCGCCGGCGCTGGTCGGGGCCTGCTCGAACGCCTGCGCGCGCAGTTCGGCGGCCTGCGCGGTAGCGCCTTCGGCCGACAGCCGCAGCGCCTGCAGCAGCAGCGCCAGCCACGGCTCGGGCGCGCCGAGCACGGTCGGCAAGGCCTGCCCGGCGAACACCGCCGCGCGCTGGCGCTCGGCCTGCACGGTGATCGCATAGGTGGCGGCGAGCGCCGCATTGTCGGCATCGAGTTCGCGACAGGCGTCGAGCTGGGCGCGGGCGCGGTCCCATTGGCCGAGCACCGCCAGCAGCTGGAACAGGAACACGCGCTGGCGCGCGTCGGCCGGATGCTGGCGCACGCGTTGGGTCAGCAGTTTCAGCGCTTCGTCCGGACGCCCGTGACGCAGCAGCAGTTCGGGAGTGGTGTCCATGGCCTGTCCGCACGAAGGGAATGTGCGGCGCCGTCGCGACGACGGCGCCGGGGTGCGAGGCGGCCGCAGCCGCCGCCGCGGTCAGGCCTTGGCCACGCCCTGGATGTCGTAGGTGAATTCCTTCGCCCCGCCCTGCGCCGTGCCCTTGTCGTCCTGCGGCTGGAAGCTGTACTTAAACTTGCCGAAGTGCAGGGTCAGGTTCTCGGTCAGGCGATCCTCGCCGCCCGAGCCGCCGGTGGACAGCGAGGTGACCAGCACGCCTTCGCTCAGTTCCAGGGTCAGGAAGTCGGTCTGCTCGCCGGTGGCGTTGGTCACGTACAGCCACGCATTCTCCACGCGCGCGCCGGTGCACACGGCATCCAGCAACGCGTTGGAGCAGCCGTCGACGTACTTGGTGATGGAGATGTCCTGGATGTGCGCCTTGCCGCCGCTGGCCGAACCGCCACCGGTGTGCAGGTCGCCGGAATTGCTCGCGCCCCACGACCAGGCCAGGATCGGCACCTCGCCCTTGTGCTTCTTGTGGTTGGACGCGCCTTCGATCTTGACCTTGCCGCTGCCGAACTTGATATGCATGTCGAACGCCATGGAACTGCTCCTCTAGTGAAAAACGGACAACGATGGGTCGGCGCGCGGCGCGCATCGCCTGCGCGCCGGAGCCGTGGCACGGTGGCGCCGGGTCAGGCCTTGGCCGCCGACGGCAGCCGCGACACCAGTCGCAGCGACACGGTCAGCCCTTCCAGCTGGTAATGCGGTTTCAGGAAGAACTTGGAGGTGTAGTAGCCGGGCGCGCCCTCCACTTCCTCCACCACCACCTCGGCCGCGGCCAGCGGCTTGCGCGCCTTGGTGTCTTCGCTGGAGTTGGACGGATCGCCGTCGATGTACTGGGTGATCCAGCGGGTCAGCCACGCCTGCATCTGCTCGCGATCGCTGAACGAGCCGATCTTGTCGCGCACGATGCACTTCAGGTAATGCGCGAAGCGGCAGCAGGCAAACATGTACGGCAGGCGCGCGCCCAGTGCGGCGTTGGCGGTGGCATCCGGATCGTCGTACTCGTCGGGCTTGTTCAGCGACTGCGCGCTGATGAAGGCGGCCATGTCCGAGTTCTTGCGATGCACCAGCGGCATCAGCCCCATCTTGTCCAGTTCGGCCGAGCGGCGGTCGGTGATCGCCACCTCGGTCGGGCACTTCATGTCCACGCCGCCGTCGTCGGTGGGGAAGGTGTGCGTGGGCAGGCCCTCGACCGCGCCGCCGGACTCGATGCCGCGGATCCGCGAACACCAGCCGTACTGCTTGAACGAGCGGTTGATGTTCACCGCCATCGCATAGGCCGCGTTCTGCCAGGTGTACTTGGCCGAATCGGCGCCGGTGGTCTCTTCCTCGAAATCGAACTCTTCCACCGGATTGGTCGATGCGCCGTACGGCAGCCGCGACAGCGTGCGCGGCATCGCCAGGCCGATGTACTTGGAATCCTCCGACTCGCGCAGCGAACGCCATGCGGCGTAATCGGGCGTGGAGAAGATCTTGGCCAGGTCGCGCGGGTTGGACAGCTCGTTCCAGTTGTCCATGCCCATCAGCTTGGGCGCGGCCGCGGAGATGAACGGCGCGTGCGCGGCGGCGGCGACCTGGGCGATGCCGTTGAGCAATTCCACGTCCGGCGGGCTGTTGTCGAAGTAGTAGTCGCCGACCAGGCAGCCGTACGGCTCGCCGCCGAGCTGGCCGTATTCCTGCTCGTAGACCTTCTTGAAGATCGGGCTCTGGTCCCAGGCGGTGCCCTTGTAGCGCTTGAGCACCTTGCCCAACTCCTTCTTGGAGATGTTGAGCACGCGGATCTTCAGCTGCTGGTCGCTCTCGGTGTTGTTGACCAGGTAGTGCAGGCCGCGCCAGGCGCCCTCCAGCTGCTGCATGTCGGCGTGGTGCAGGATGTGGTTGAGCTGCTCGCTGAGCTTGCGGTCGATCTCGGCGATGTAGGCCTTGATCGTCTGCGACACGTCCTCGCTGACCACGTCGCTGCGGCTGAGCACCTGCTCGGCCAGCGTGCGCACCGCGGACTCCACTTCTTCCTTGGCGCGTTCGCTCTTGGGCTTGAACTCGCGGTTCAGCAGCGCGGCGAAATCGCCCGCTTCCAGAACCTGGGTACCGCTGCCGGCTTCGGCCAGTTGTTCGCTCGCCATGGCTCAGCCCTCCTTCGGATCGGCGGGCTTGGCCGCCGAGACCAGCGACTGCAGCAGCGCCGGATCGCGCAGCGCCTGCGCGATCAGGTTCTCGGCGCCGGCCTTGCCGTCCATGTAGGTGTCCAGGTTGGCGAGCTGGGTACGCGCCTCCAGCAGCTTGGCCAGCGGCTCGACCTTGCGCGCGATCGCCGCCGGCGAGAAGTCGTCCATGCTCTCGAAGGTGATGTCCACCGCCAGCTCGCCTTCGCCGGTCAGCGTGTTGGGCACCTTGAAGGTGGCGCGCGGGCGCATCGACTGCAGGCGGCTGTCGAAGTTGTCCACGTCGATCTCCAGCGCCTTGCGTTCCTCCAGCGACGGCAGCTCGCCGGCATTGGCGCCGGACAGGTCCGACATCACTCCCATCACGAACGGGATCTGCACTTTCTTCTGCGCGCCGTAGACCTCCACGTCGTACTCGATCTGTACCCGTGGCGCCCGATTGCGCGCGATGAACTTCTGACTGTTTGCCATTGCCTCGTCTCCGATTGAGCCTTTCGACCCGGCCCGCCGGCAACGCCGCGCAGGCCGGCCGCGCACCTGCCGCCGGTTGATCCCCGGGACGCCGACGCGAAACGCCGGCGGCGCTCCCCCATCGCGCGCTCGCCGCCGTTCCGCCTCCACGTTCCCCTTGCGCCGTCGGCGCGCGGGCAGATCGCCGCACACCGGGCATCGCATGCCATGCGTGGCGCCGATCCCCTCGGCGCATCCCGCTGCACGGCGCTTTTCAGCGATGCGGCGAGTCTAGGAACGGCCCCGGCGGACCACCCGACATTTCGTCTCAGCGAAGGCCGCGTCTACGCCTGTGCACAAAGTGTGACGACGGTGATGGCTTTGCCCCGCTTCTTCCGGTTGTACCGATGACAGGCCCCGGGGTGGGCCGCGACCGCCGCAGATGACCACGATCCGTCGCATCACCGTACCGGCGCGCATGCCAACGCGCGCGCACCTCGCCGACGCCGGCGAACCGCTGTTGATCGACCTGCTGGCCTACATCGAGGAGAACATCGGCGAACCGGAGTTGGGCGGCGAGATGCTGCTGGCCGCGTTCCCGCTGTCGCGCGCCACCTTGTACCGGCTGTTCCAGGCGCGCGGCGGCGTGGCCAGCTACATCCGCGAGCAGCGCCTGCGCACCGCGCACCGCTACCTGCAGCTGCACCCGCAGTGCAGCCTGACCTGGTTGTTGTACGAAATGGGCTTCGCCTCGGAACGGCAGTTCCAGCGCGCGTTCCAGGCCCGCTTCGGCATGTCGCCGGCGCAATGGCGCAAGGCGTGCCGCGCGGCGCCGTGCCAGCCCAGGGAGGAGCGTCGCGGCCCCTACATCCCGATGTGGCGGATCATCCGCGAACTGTGCCGCACCTCGATGGTGGACGATGCGCCGGTGTACGCGCCGACGGAGCCGGCGACGGCGCAATAGCCGCCGCCGCGCCGCGTTCCCTGTAGGAGCGGCTTCAGCCGCGACCGACACCGTCCCCGCGCGACCGTTCCCGGCAAGATCCTGTCGCGGCTGAAGCCGCTCCTACAGGAGGCGCCGCCGCCGGCGCGTGTCCCGCCTCAGCGGATGACCAGCACCGGCACCTGGCTGCGCGCCAGCACCTCGGCGGTCTGGCTGCCGAGCAGCACCCGGCTCATGCCGCGGCGGCCATGCGAGGTCATCACGATCAGATCGCAGCGGTGCGAAGTGGCGATATCGATGATGCCCTCGGCCGGATAGCGATCGAGCACATGGCAGCCGTGCGCGATCACGCCGGTGGCCTCGGCGGCGGCCAACGCCGGCGCCAGGATCTTCTGCGCGCCTTCCTCCCGGTCCTGCCGGTATTCGGGCGTGGCCTCGTAGCCCACGCTCCAGCCCATCGCGTCGTACATGCCCATCGCCCAGGGCTCGGACACGGTGACCACATCCACTTCCGCACCGAGCCTGGCGGCCAGCGCAAGGCCCTGCTGCAGCCCCTTGGCGGACAACTCGGAACCATCGATCGCAATCAGAATGCGCTGGTACATCTGCGTGCTCCGGTAACGCCGCTCGCAGCGGCATGGGTCCCATTGGACACCCGGCGTGGACGCCGCGCCTTGACCCGGATCAATTTCCGGGCGATCGCGCCGCCAGCGCGCGTGCCGGATTGCCGGCCACGCGCGCGCCGGCAGGCACGTCGCGGGTGACCACGCTGCCCGCACCGATCACCGCATCGTCGCCGATCGTCACCCCGGGCAGCACGATCGCCCCGCCGCCGATCCACACGTTGCGGCCGATCGTCAGCGGCCGGCCGAATTCCAGCCCGGCCGCACGCTGCGCCGCATCGCGCGGATGGTCGGCCGCATACAGCTGCACCGCCGGCCCGATCTGCGTGCCGGCGCCGATGCTGACCTTGCACACGTCCAGGATCACGCAATTGAAGTTGAGGAACACGTCCTCGCCGAGGAAGACGTTGTAGCCGTAGTCGCAATGGAACGGCGGCCGCACCACCGCCCCGCGCCCGACCGCGCCCAACCGCTCGGCCAGCAACGCACGCCGCGTCGCCGGCGGTTCGGCCAGCGCCGCGTTGTAGCGCACCATCCACGCCTTGGCCGCGGCCTGGTCGGCCTGCAACTGCGCATCGCCGGGCCGGTACGGCTCGCCGGCCAGCATCTTGTCTTTCTCGCTAAGCATCCTGTCCTCCCAGGCGGTGTGGAGGGCGCATGATCGCATCGACCGCGACACCTGCGTTGTGATGCCCTCGCCGCATGGGCAATACTTTCTGCACTGCAGCCGGCCGGCGACCTGATCGTCATTGGGTGATCGCATGAAACTTCGCCTTTTCTGCCTGGCCACCCTCCTCGCGATGTTGTTCGGCACGCCGGTCCATGCCACGTCGACGCTTGCGTTCGAAGGCGGCGGCTACAGCATGACGTTCGAGATCGGCCACACCGATCGTCCGGTGATCGCCAGTATCCATTTCTACGAACCGGGCGACACCAAGGGTGTCGTATTGCGCGAGAGTTTCCAGGTGAGGACCTTCGACACCAAGCGCAAAGCGCTGCGGCTCGTCTACAGCGGCCGCGACCAGCGCGTGCCTCCCTTCACGCTGGTGGTGCATGCCAATACGTCGACACTGTCGATCGGAGGCAAACGCATCGCGTCCACCTTCAGCTGGGAGATGTAGCGTGGCGAAGCGACCGCGCTAGGCACCGGCCACGATCGCGCGCTGCCGCACAGGGCCGTCCCCACCGGTGCTAATGTCCCGCGCTTGACTCACCCCAATCCAGATCCCGGAGCCCCGCCATGCCCGCCGCTATCCTTCCCGTCCCCCGCCGCGCGTGCCTGGCGCTGGCCCTGGGCCTTTCCCTGGCGCTGGCTGGTGCGGCAGGCGCGCAGACCGTACGCGCGCCGGATGTGCCGCCGCCGCAGGACACGCCGTATCCGGGCAGCATCGCGCTGCAGGTGGATGCCGGCGACGTGCGCCAGGGCATCTACCGGGTGCGCGAGACCATTCCGGTCGCGGCCGGGCGGCTGACGCTGCAGTATCCGCAGTGGATCCCCGGCGACCATTCGCCGAGCGGGCCGGTGGCGATGCTGGCCGGGCTGACGCTCACCGCCAACGGCGCGCCGCTGGCGTGGCGGCGCGATACCTTCGATGTCTATACCTTCCACGTGGACGTGCCGCAGGGCGTGTCCGCGATCGAGGCCAGCTTCCAGTACCTGTCGCCGCGCGACGACGGCTTCGAGATGACCGACAGGATGCTGCAGCTGGAATGGAACAAGCTGGCGTTGTATCCAGCCGGCCACTACAGCCGTGGCATCACCGTGGTGCCCAGCGTGACCCTGCCGGCAGGCTGGCAGTTCGGCACGGCGCTGGAGACCGCCACGCAGTCCGGCGCCACCACCACGTTCAAGCCGGTCGATTTCGAAACCCTGGTCGATTCGCCGATCTACGCCGGCCGCTATTTCAAGCGCGTGGACCTGACCCCGCCGGGCAGCGCGCCGGTGCATCTGGATGTCATTGCCGATACGCCGGCATCGCTGGAGATCACGCCCACGCAGTTGCAGGCGCACCGCAACCTGGCCGTGCAGGCGCTGAAGCTGTTCGGCTCGCATCACTACGACCACTACGACTTCCTGTTCTCGCTGTCCGACGTGCTGGGCGGCAACGGCCTGGAGCACCACCAGTCCAGCGAGAACGGGCTTGAGGCGGACTACTTCAGCGCCTGGGCCGACAACGCGCCCGACCGCGATCTGCTGGCGCACGAGTACACCCACTCCTGGAACGGCAAGTTCCGCCGTCCGGCCGATCTGTGGACGCTCACCTTCAACGTGCCGATGGGCGACTCGCTGCTGTGGGTCTACGAAGGGCAGACCCAGTATTGGGGCTATGTGCTCACCGCGCGCGCCGGGATGTGGACGCCGGAACAGTTCCGCGATGCGCTGGCGATGACCGCGGCCAACTACGACCGCAACCGCGAGGGCTTCCAATGGCGTTCGCTGGAAGACACCACCAACGATCCCACCGCCGCGCATCGCGCGCCGCTGCCCTACCGCAGCTGGCAGATGAGCGAGGAGTACTACAGCGGCGGGCAGATGCTGTGGCTGGCGGTGGATGCCAAGCTGCGCGCGCTCAGCCACGGCCGCAAATCGCTGGACGATTTCGCCAAGGCCTTCTTCGGCGTGGACGACGGCAGCCACGCGGTCAGGACCTACACTTTCGACGACGTGGTGGCCGCGCTCAATGGCGTGGCCGCGTTCGACTGGGCCGGCTACCTCGCCCCGCGCGTGGATGCGGTGAACCCGCCGCTGCTGGAAGGGCTGCAGGCCAGCGGCTGGAAACTGGTCTATACCGACCAGCCGAGCGCGTTCGAGAAGCAGTACGACAGCCGCCACCAGTCGGCGCGCCACCGCTACAACTTCGCCTGGTCGCTGGGCCTGGTGATGAACGACGATGCCAGCATCAACGACGTGGTGTGGGACGGCCCCGCGTTCAAGGCCGGCGTCAGCACCGGCGCCACGGTGCTGGCGGTCAATGGCCAGGGCTACACGCGCGAGGTACTCAAGCAGGCCATCGCCGACGCCAAGGGCGGCACCGCGCCGATCGTGCTGACGCTGAAGTTCCAGGGCGGCGTGCGCAGCGTGGAGGTGAACTACCACGACGGCCTGCAGTACCCGCACCTGGTGCGGGTGGACGGCACGCCGGACAGCTTGAGCCAGGTCATCGCCGCGCGACGCTGACGCGACGGGCGGCCGGGTCCGTACCGGCCGCCACTGCGCGGGCAGGCCACGCGAAGGCAAACGGGCCTGGCGCCGCCATTGGGAAGCGCCGCGCATCGGGCACCCGGCGCGGACGCGGTCCATGCCGCCTCCCGGTCCGCCGCCAGCCGGGGTGGCCGGATCGTCGCCGGCCAAGGCGGCGCGGCGCTGGTCGCAGCGCGAGCGCGGCTGCCTTTCCCGCGAAAAACTGTGGCAGAATTCTCACAATAAGCGTGCTGGGGAGCACGGAGACGCCTCGGACTATGGTGGTTTCTGCGCCATTGCCGCCTGGCGACCGCCGCACTTCGATGCCCTGCCGAGTTCAGCGCGCGCCCCTCCGGATCTGGTGAGCACATGGACTTCCGCACTTCGTTCGACCTGGCCTCGCCGCGCATGAAGCTCGTCCGCCGCGGCGTCCTGCTGGCGCTGGCGGCGCTGGCGTTGAGCGGCTGCCAGCCGCGCCAGACCGGCATGTTCTCCACCCTGGAACTGGACAAGGACGGCCTGCTGTACGGCTACGAGATCTTCATCGTCAAGGCCGATCGCGACGCGGGCGCGGGCCAGGACTACTACGCGATCGTGCAGTGCGCCGACGGCAAGGCCGGGCCGCCGGCGATCGGCCAGGTGACGATGACCGCCGATCAGGTGCGCATCGCGCTGCCGTCGCACGCGACGCCGGGCTGCCCCTCCTCCACCTTCGTCGGCACGGTGGGGTTCAAGGAACTGGCCGGGCATTTCGCCGGCGGCGAGCAACTGGCGCTGGCCCGCAAGTACAGCTTCTGGGAATGAACGCCCTCGCCTGACCCCGGCCGCGCTTGTTGGAAGACGGGCGGCAATGCTAGCGTCGCAGCGCACGCCTCCACAGGACGACTCCATGAACGCGCAGGGAGTACGCCCGTTCCGATGGACGCAGCGTGCTGCCGCCGAGTCGCCGTTGGCGTGTTGTCCATTGCAGCCGGAACATTCCTGGGAGGTCGCATGAAGATGCTGTGTGCCGTCGTGTTGGCGGCGGTCTTGATACCGGGCGCGTCCGCGCATGCCGATTCGCCGAAGTCCTCGCCCTTGCTCGGCAGCTGGGCCGTGGACGTGTCACGGTTGCCGAAGCCGCCGCAGGAACGGCCGCAGAGCGTCACCCTGACGTTCGGCGAAGCCGGCGGCGGCAAGTGGGCCGCCAAGGTCGACATCGTCGAACAAGGCGGCGGGAAGATGCATGCCGAAGGCGTCGCCGCCCTCGATGGCCGGGCCACGCCGGTGAAGAACAATTTCGAAGCGGACACCTTCGCCCTGCAGCAGCCTGCACCCAACGTGCTGGTGATGATGCTGGCCAAGGACAGAAGCGTGGCCTCGACCCGCATCTACACCGTCGCCGCGGATGGCCGTTCGATGACCGAAACCGTCGCCGCGTTCGCGCCCGACGGCAGCCCGACGATGCGCACCAACTATTTCACCCGCGTCCCGTCGCCACCACGCCGCTGAGTCCGGCGGCATTCGACGAGCCGGCATCGCGTCGCGGCGCAAGTTCGTCCACTCTGCTCGAAGGCGCAGGCCATGCGCCTTCGGCACCCACCCGTTCCCGGAGGTTGCAATGAAGCGAGTCACCGGCATTGGCGGCATCTTCTTCAAGGCCAACGACGCGGCGGCGTTGCAGGCCTGGTACAAGCGGCATCTGGGCATCGATGTGCAGGCGTGGGGCGGCACGGCGTTTCCCTGGACCGACGCTGCCGGCACGCCGGTCGCCGGCAGCACCATCTGGTCGATCGGCGCGGCGCAGGGCGATCAGTTCGCGCCCAGCACGGCGCCTTTCATGATCAATTACCGGGTGGACGACCTGCACGCGCTGGTCGCGGCATTGCGCGAGGAAGGCTGCAACGTGCTCGACCGGGTGGACGAGTCCGAATACGGGAAGTTCGCCTGGGTCATCGATCCGGAAGGCAACAAGGTGGAGCTTTGGCAACCTCCTGCGGGGCAGTGAGCGCGTCCCGATCTATGTCCATGCGTTCCCAATGGCAGGTGTCGATTGCGATCGTATTGTTGAGCGCGCTATGCGCATGCGGTTCATCAACACCGCCGCTACAGGTATCGGGTACCGATAAGGCCCGAGTCTGGACCGGGCTTTCCTGTTCGTCTGCGACACGGGAAGAAGACCGTCTCCTGGTTTCATCGACCCCGCATGGCGCGAAGACGACCTGCGTGGATCGTGGCGCGGCCCATATTGACTACCGAAAAGATACGCTTCGCATCCTTCCCTATAGAGCCGGCATCACTGCGCTACAACTGCGTTGCGTCTCCAAGCAACAAGCCAATTCCTTCTTTCGGGAAGCACAGGATCGGCTAGCGATCCTGGTGGCGGGCGAAAACGCGATCGCGACTTACCGTGTCGGGCCACCGACGATGGGATGCGGATGGCATGGTGCGAGCGATCTGCTGCAGGCCGTCGCGCAGTGCGAGCGCATCGCCGACGCATGGTCCATGCCCAGCAAGCGCTGTTCGACACTGTGCGACCAGACGAGAGACGCTAACGCCAGCAGCATCTGTGTTGCCAACACGCGCACGCGCTGAACGGGGCTTCGATCGCACTGTCGCCTAGTTTGCGCGGCGCGTCCAGCGAGGCGCTGCGCGAGACCTGCACCTTCGGCCGCACTTCGTGCAACAGCTCGCGCTGGATCTCGCGCAGGAAGCGCGAAAGCACGGATGGCATCTTCTTCAAGGCCAACGACGCGGCGGCGTTGCAGGCCTGGTACAAGCGCCATCTGGGCATCAATGTGCACGAATGGGGAGGCACGGCATTCGCCGGGACTGCAGCGCTGCCGTGCGAACGCGGGCAACCCAGGAACCTGCAACGGCGCTAAAGTAGCGGCCCGATTGCCGGACATGCCCTCCGTGACGCCCAAGTTCTGGCTGCTGCAAGCGTTCGGCTGGTCGCTGTTCCTGTCGATCGCCTACGCCGCCCGCCCGAGCGAAGCCGCGGTCGCCGACGGGCTGCAGTTCATGGCGATGTGCGCATTGAGTGCGACCGGGCTGGCGGGAAGCCTGGTGCTGCGCTGGATCTACCGGCGGTTGCAGGCCGATGGCTATGGCGACGTGCGCTGGCTGGGCATCCTGTTTGCCGCAAGCGTGCTGGCGGCCGTGGCGATCGACCTGTTGTTCCACGCCGCGCTGTCCCTGGGCGCAGGCCTGGCCCCGGCCCTGGCGGCGCTGCGGGAAGCGCAGCCGGCGATGTCGCGCGCGCCGCTGCTGGCCGTGGCCTATATCGCCTGGAGCCTGCTGTACCTGGCCATCAGCCGGCAGACCCGGCTGCAGCAGGCGGCGCGCACCCAACGCGATCTGCAACTGGCGTTGAAGGACGCGCAATTGCAGCGCCTGCTGGGCCAGCTCAGCCCGCATTTCACCTTCAATACGCTCAACAACATCCGCGCGTTGATCCTCAAGGACCCGGAAGCCGCGCGCGAGCAACTGACGCGCTTTGCCGCCACGCTGCGCTACCAGTTCTCCGGCGGCGACGACGCGCTGGTGTCGGTGCGCGAAGAGCTCGAGGTGGTGCGCGACTACCTGGGCCTGGTCGACCTGCAGCTGGGCGCGCGGCTGCGCTACCAGGAACGGGTGGACCCGCAGGCGCTGGCGATGCGCGTCCCGCGCTTCTGCCTGCAGCTGCTGGTGGAGAATGCGATCAAGCATGGCCTGGGGCCGAGCAGCAGCGGCGGCGAACTGCTGGTCTGCGTGGCCATGCAGCGCGGCGGCCTGCACCTGGAGGTGCGCAATACCGGCCGGCTGCGCAGCGACGACGGGCAAGGCACCGGCTTGAACAACCTGCGCCAGCGCCTGCTGCTGTCGTTCGGGCCCGGCGCCGGCTTGCGCCTGGTCCAGGAAGAGGAGTGCGTGGTGGCCAGCGTGTGGATAGGAGCGGCGGCGTGATCGAAGCGGTGATCGTGGAGGATTCGGAACTGGCCCGTTTCGAGTTGCAGCATCAACTCAAGGCCTATCCGCAGGTGAGCGTGGTCGGCCACGCGGCCGACGTGGAGGGGGCGGTCGCGCTGATCGAAGCGGTCGCGCCCGATGTGGTGTTCCTGGATATCGACCTGCCCGGCGGCAATGCCTTCGACGTGCTCGAACGCCTGGCGCAGGTGCCGCGCATCGTCTTCACCACCGCCTTCGATGCCTATGCGCTGAAGGCCTTCGCGTTCAACACCGTGGACTACCTGCTCAAGCCGATCGAACCGCAGCGGCTCGCGCAGGCGATCCAGAAGCTGTCCGAGTCGATGCCCGCGAGCGCGGCACGGCGTTCGATGGACAGCGCCATCTTCATCAAGGACGGCGAGCACTGCTTCCTGGTCAAGCCGCGCGACGTACGCGTCATCGAGGCGGTCGGGAACTACAGCCGCGTCCACTTCCAGCAGCATGCGCCGCTGCTGTATCGCCCGCTCGGCGCGATCGAGGCGCAGCTGGCGCCGGAGAAGTTCTTCCGCGCCAGCCGCAAGTACATCGTCAATCTCGACTACGTGGAGCAGGTGGCGCCCTGGAGCAACGGCGGCCTGCTGCTCACGCTGCGCGGCGGGCTGGAGGTGGAGGTGTCGCGGCGGCAGAGCGCGCGCTTCAGGGAACTGTTGAGCCTGTAGCCGCATCCGCCTCGCGCACGCCGCTGCTGTCGCCCAGCAGCCGGTCGTGCAAGGTCATCGTGGGCCGGCCATCGCGGTCCTGGCCGAGGCTCAACGCATCCAGTCCCCCGTCCAGATAGTAGCGGCCGTCCGCATGCGCCTGCAGCGGCAGCGGATCCTCGCCGTCGCGCTGCAGTTGCAGGCGGCCATCCACTTGCGCAAGCACGCGGACGCCGTCGGCGAAGCGGTACTGCCCGGTGCGGCCTGGCGGCAGCGCATGCGCCGGGTCCGTGCCCGGATACGGCCGCCCAGCCGCCATCGCCGCCAGGCGCACGGCCAGCGTGGTGGGATCCAGGAACTCGGCATTGGTGAGCACCGCCACGAACACGTCCGGCTCGCCGATGCGCACCACATAGCTGTTGAAGCCGTTGATGAAGCCGCCGTGCTCCACGTCCGGCAATCCGTTCGCCTGGCCGATGATCCAGCCGAACCCATAGGGCGACAGGGTGCCGTCGGCGAGCCTGGTCTTGGCCATGGCCTGGGCGAGCACCGCGGCTGGCAGCAGCGTGGCGTCGCGCAGCGCGCGGTGCCAGATCGCCAGGTCGTCCACGCTGCTGATCAGGCCGCCGGCGCCCTGCGGCTGCGACATGCCGATGAAGTCCGCGTTCTGCAGCGTCTGCCCGGCACGGCGGTAGCCATGGGCGCGGTGCGGGATCAGCGCCAGGTGATCGTCGTAACGCGTGTGGGTCATGCCCAGCGGCTGGAAGATCGCCTGCTGCATATAGGCCGCATAGGGCTGGCCGGCGAGGCGTTCGATCAGGTGGGTCAGCACGATGTAGTTGGAATTGCTGTAGCGGAACCGCGTGCCCGGCGCGAACTCCAGCGGCAGGTCCTGGAAGTACCCGATCAGGCGCATGGCGTCGGTGTCCTCGCGGCGCGCGGCGCGCGAGGCGGGGATGCTGCTGACGTTCTTGATGCCCGAGGTATGCGTCAGCAGCTGGCGGACCGTCACGTTCGCCAACGGGCCGTGCAATGCCGGATCCAGCGACAGCAGCGTCGCCTCCAGGTCCAGCTTGCCGGCCTGGACCAGCTGCAGCACCGCCACCGCCGTGAACTGCTTGGTGACCGATGCCAGGCGCAATGCCGATTCCGGCTGCATCGGCACGCCGTTCTCCATATCGGACATGCCATAGGCCTGGCGCAGCAGCACCCGATCGCCACGGGTCACCAGCACCACGCCCCCCGGCCCGGCATCCTTGAAGAAGTCCGTGGCCGCCTGGGCCAGGCCCGCCTCCGCTGGGGCCGCGACCGCCCCCGTCGCGGCATGCGCGGTGCCGGCCATGGCCAGGACCGCTGCCAGCAACCACGTCAAACGATGTGTCATGCGCCTTCCCCTTGGTGATGTGGGGCAAGGCTGGCGCGCGCGGGCGCCGCACTCCAGCGACCTATGACGGACGGGCGGCACGCCGCGTGAGCGGTCGTCGGCACGGATGAGTGGAGCGGCGGGCACGGGATCTGCGCGCCGACCGCGGCCAGTGCAGCGCCGGCTGTCGGCGGGACCTGCGCATGCGCCAGCGGGGAACGCCGCCGCCGCGCAGCGCCTGCGTACCCTCAAGGCCACTCGCCAAGCGCCGCTCCAAGCGGCTCGACGGCGAAGAGCGGACCAGGGCGTGTGGTCGATTCCCGAGCAAGCCGCTCGGGAATGGATGCGGCGGCCTGGGACCTGCTAATGCGATCGGGACCCGGCATCGTGGCCTATCCCGATCGCGTCGATGGCCTAGATCACCGTCAGATTCGCGTACGCCATCACCAGCCACTTCGCGCCGACCTCGTCGAACTGCACCTGCACGCGCGCGTGCGCGCCGTTGCCTTCGTAGTCGATGACCACGCCGCCGCCGAACTTGGGGTGCTGCACGTTGGCGCCCAGCTTGATCGCCGGCGCCTCGATGGCGCTGTGGCCGAGGTTACGCGGCGCGCCCAGCGAGGCGTTGCGCGACACCTGCACCTTCGGCCGCACTTCGTGCAGCAGCTCGCGCGGGATCTCGCGCAGGAAGCGCGAGGGCACGTTGTAGTTGTCCTGGCCGTGGATGCGCCGCGACTCGGCGTAGCTGAGCACCAGCTTGTGGCGCGCGCGGGTGATGCCGACGTAGGCCAGGCGCCGCTCTTCCTCCAGGCGCCCGCTCTCCTCCAGCGAACGCGCGCTGGGGAACAGGCCATCCTCCATGCCGACCAGGAACACCAGCGGGAACTCCAGGCCCTTGGCCGAATGCAGCGTCATCAGCTGCACGCCCTCTTCGCCGGCCTGGGCCTGGCCTTCGCCGGCCTCCAGCGAGGCGTAGGCCAGGAACGCGACCAGCTCGGTCATCGCCTGGCGGCCTTCGTCGGCGTCCTCGTCGTTGTCGGCGCGGACGAAGCGCGAGGCGACCGAGACCAGTTCGTCGAGGTTGTCGGTGCGCGATTCCGAATCCAGCCCGCCGCGGCTTTCCTTGCTCCAGTGCTCGCGCAGCGCCGAGCGCGCCAGCACCTGGTCGATCTGCTCGGGCAGCGGCAGGCCGGCCACCTCGGCGGACAGCTGCTCGATCAGGCCCAGGAACTGCGCCAGCGCATTGCGCGCCCGCGCCGCCAGGTCGCCGCCCTGCTGCGCGGCCTGTTGCGCGGCGGCCCACAGCGACAGCGACTGCGCGCGCGCCAGGCGCCGCACTTCGTCCAGGGTGCGGTCGCCGATGCCGCGCGTGGGCGTGTTCACCGCGCGCTCGAACGCCGCGTCGTCGGCGCGATTGGCGACCATGCGCAGGTAGGCCAGGGTGTCCTTGATTTCGGCGCGCTCGAAGAAGCGCATGCCGCCGTAGACGCGGTACGGCACCTGTTCGGCGATCAGCGATTCTTCGAACGCGCGCGACTGCGCGTTGCTGCGGTAGAGCACCGCCGCCTCGCTGTAGCTGCCGCCGTCGCGCACCCATTGGCGCACGCGCTCGACCACGTAGCGCGCCTCGTCGATCTCGTTGTAGGCCGCGTACAGGTCGATCGGGTCGCCGTCGCCCGAATCGGTCCACAGCTGCTTGCCGATGCGGTCCGGGTTGTGCGCGATCACCGCGTTGGCGGCGTTGAGGATGTTGGCGCTGGAACGGTAGTTCTGCTCCAGGCGGATGGTCTGCGCGTTCGGGAAATCCTTCAGGAAGCGCTGCACGTTCTCGACCTTGGCGCCGCGCCAGCCGTAGATCGCCTGGTCGTCGTCGCCGACCACGAACACGCGCCCGGTCTCGCCGGCGAGCACGCGCACGAACGCGTACTGGATCGCGTTGGTGTCCTGGAACTCGTCGACCAGGATCTCGCTGAAGCGGCTGCGGTAATGCGCCAGCAAGGCCGGGTTGTCGCGCAGCAGTTCGTGCGCGCGCAGCAGCAGCTCGGCGAAATCGACCAGGCCGGCGCGGTCGCAACGCTCCTGGTACAGCGCGTAGGCGCTGCGCAAGGTGGTGGTCCACTCGTCGCGCGGCTCGGGCTGGATGTGCTGCGCGCGCCGGCCCTCGTCCTTCTGCTGGTTGATCCACCACACGATCTGCTTGGGCGGGAACTTGCCCTCGTCCAGTTCCAGCTGCTGCACGACCCGCTTGACCAGCCGCAGCTGGTCGTCCGAATCCAGCACCTGGAAGCTTTCCGGCAGCTTGGCGTCGGTCCAGTGCAGGCGCAACAGGCGGTGCGCCAGGCCGTGGAAGGTGCCGATCCACATGCCGCGGCTGCCGTTGCGCAGCTGCAGGTCGGTGCGGTGGCGCATCTCGCCGGCCGCCTTGTTGGTGAAGGTGACCGCAAAGATGCCGTGCACCGGCACGCCATGGACTTCGTTGAGCCAGGCGATGCGGTGGGTGAGCACGCGCGTCTTGCCGGATCCGGCGCCGGCCAGGACCAGGTAATGGCCGGACGGGGCGGAGACGGCCTCGCGCTGGGCGGGGTTCAGATCATCGAGCAAATGGGAGACATCCACCCGGGTATTTTACCGGTTGCGGCGGCGCACCGGCTGCGACCGGGCAGCCCGATCGCGAAAAAGGCCGCGACGGCGTGTCACGCCGACCCGGCTACAGTCCGCTACCGCGCGCTTCTGTCCACATACGGCCGCGACTGCAGGATCAGCACCTCGTCGCCGACCACGGCCCATTCGATGTCCTGGTCCGCGCCGCCCAGCGCCTGCTTGGTGGATGCGCCGACCCTGGCCAGCCGCGCGATCAGCGCATCGGTCAGTACCTGGCGCGAACCGGTGATGGGCACTTCGCGGACGCCGCCGCCCGCGTCGGCCACCAGCTGCGTGTCTTCCGCCGACCGGCTCAGCACCTGCACCGCCTTGGACCAGGTCGAATACATCACCTGTTCGGCCTGGCGCTTGCCTTCGACCACGCGGATACCGAGTCCGCGCTTGGCCGAGATGTAAGTGATGTGGCGGCGGGCGGCATCGAACGGATCGCGGGTGATCATCACCCCCGAACTGTCCGAGGGCGCGGCACGCTGCACCAGCACCGCCATGGCCACCGCATCCTGGCGCAGCCCCGCGGCCGTGCGCGCCTCGTAGGCCTCGAAGTTGTAGACCGACGCCCACACCGTCTGCACGGCCTTGGCCAAGGCATCGGCGCGGGTCACATTGGGCACGGTGGTGTACAGGCCGGCACCGCTGAAGCCCGGCAGATCCTCGGAGTTGGACGAACTGCGCACGAATACCGCATCGCCGTGCAGTTGATCCCGCCATCGCTCGTCGAGCGCGCGAACGAAGGCGGGGTCGGGCGCCGCGTCGGCGATCTCGGCACGCAGCGTGGCCAGCGCCTCGCGACGGACGTTCGCGTCGGTAGCGAACCCCGGGCGACGCTGCAGGTCCTGCAGGCGCTGCGGAATCTGCAGCCGCTGCATCGCCGCCTGGTAGTGCGAGAACGGGATGCAGAAGCCGTCCGGCACGCGCGCGGCCGGCGGCAGCGCCGCCTTCAGCGTGCCGAGGTTGGCGGCCTTGACGCCGCAGTGGCCGCTGTCGCGCGCACGCAGGGCCGCCAGGGGCTTGAGCGCGACCACCGTCAGGTCCGGGCGCGGCAGGTTGCGCGCCGCCGGGCGGGCGGCTGCGGCCGATGGCGTCCTTGGCGGGCGCGTCAGTGGCGTCACCCGGTAGTCGTTGTGGGTGACGTCCAGCGCCACCCAGCGGCCGTCGTACTGGCGCAGGGCGTTCTGCGCATCGCGTACATAGACATTGGGAATGCCCCAACCCTTGGCCAGCAGGTTCACGTGGGACAGCAGGGTGGACGGACGCTGCGTCACCAGGCCGGCGACCGGCGCCAAGGCGATGGGCACCTCGTCCAGGACCGGGATGTCGCGCGGCGACAGCGTGCGCAGCTGTTCCTCGGAGCGCACGATGCGCAGCCGCCCCTCGGCGCGGCCCGTGTTCAACGGCAGGAACCGCTGCTCGCGCAGCAACGCCTCCTGGCTGACGTAGGGCAGCCCCATGGAACTGGCCAGTTGCTCGTGCTGGGTGGAGTTGGTCTTGAAGCGGATCGGCTCGCGGAACGAGGCGCGCACCACCTCGTCGGTCTGCCGCAGCAAGGCCGCGGTGAGCGTGTCGCCCTCCCAGAACTCGTAGGTATAGTCCGGCAGGTCCCGCTGCCAGCTGATGGTGCCGAACAGGAAGCGCCGCTGCGGGTCGCGGTACTGCGCGTTGCGCGTCGCCTTGTCCATGGCAGGCACCAGCCGCTGGCGTTGCACGAACTGCTCGTGCAACGCATGACGCGGCGTATTGATGTAGTAGATGCGCGCGGCATTCTGCCGGTCGATCACGAAGATCAGGTGCGGCATCTCCAGCGCGGTCCCGGCGTTGTACACACGGGCGAGCTGCATGAACTGCGCGCGGGTATCGATGCGCGGCAGATAATCCGGCCCCTGCGTCGGCTGCAGCGGGTTCGCATCGCTGCCCTGGCGGTATTCGTAGGGCGACGGTTTGCGCGCGGTCTGCGCCGTCGCGGGCGCGGTACACCACGCCAGCAGCGTGAGCGCGGCGGCCCAGGCGAACAGGCGCTGGCGCCGGGCAGGGTGCGTGCGGGATCGGTCCATGATGCCGGTGCGGGAATCGAGAGTGCGGATCTTAAGCCAGTCCAGGCGGCTTTGGACGCGGTGAGGGCGCTATCGGACGCGCGGCATCGGTGCCGTGCGCATCGGCTATGCGCCGGCGACCGCCGGCCGCACTTCGCCCAGCAACGCCTGCGCCTGCTGCTGCGCCTGCACGCGCAACTCCGGGATCGCCAAGCTTTCCCACAGGCTGCCGATGCGCAGGCTGCCGAGCACGCGCAGGCGCGGATCGGCATGGCCGTCGGCGTCGAGCAGCGCGCCGTCGGGCGCGGTGGCGACGCCGATGCCGTGTGGGCCGGGCGCGGCGTGGCCGCAGCCCAGCAGTTGGTGCAGCAGCGGATTGCGCATGGTCTGCGCGCGCAGCTCCACGCCGGTGGCGTTGACCAGGTAGTGCGCGTCCAGTTGCAGCGCCAGCCCGTCGGGACCGACCGCGTTGACCTGCACGCAGGCGCCGACCGGGAACACCGTGTCCAACCGCGCGCGGTGCACGCGCAGCTGGCCGATCCGGCGCATCGCCTGCAGCTGCGCGAACACCGGCGCGGCGATGCGGTGCCGGTGCGCGTCCCAGTAGCGCACGGCATGGCGCAGGAAGCGCCGCTGGTCGCTGGCCGACAGCGACTGCCACAGCGCCTGGCCCAGCGGCCGCAGCCGCTCCATCACGCCCTGCCAGGGCAGGCCGCGCGCCTGCGCCGCGGCCGCATGCCGGCGCAGCGCGCGCAGGCGCTGGCGCAACGGCAGCGCCAGCAACGGCTGCGGGTCGAAGTCGGCCGCGGCGTGGCCGGCATGCTCGGCATGCGGCAGCGGCAATACCGCGTGCCGCGAGATCACGTGCACCGGGCCGCGGTGCGCATTGGCGAGCAGGGTCAGCACGCTGTCGGCCATGCTCAGGCCGGCGCCGACGATGCACACCGTGGACTCGCGCGGGATCGCGCGCAGCTGTTCGTAGTTCCAGGCGTCCACGCGCACATGCGCGGGCAGGCTGGCCGCGCCGCGCGCCGGCAGCGGGCGCAGGCTGTTGCCCAGCGCCAGCACCGTCGCCTGCGCGCGCAGCGTCGCCCCATCCTGCAGATGCAACGCCTGGCCGCGCACGTCCCGGTCCAATGCCACCACCCGCTGCTGCCGCCACTGCAAGTGCGCCAGGCTTGCGGCCTGCGCCTGCGCCAGCCGCGCGCGCAGGTAGTCGGCGTAATGGCGGCGCTGCACGTAGGCCTGCGCCAGCGCGTCGCGTTGCAGTGCCGGATACAGCGCCTGCTGCTGCAGCCAGTCGAGGAAGTCGTCGGGCAGCTCGGCGAAGGCGCTCATGCGCCCGGCCGGCACGTTCAGCAGGTGCTCCGCGCACGGCGTCGCATAGGCCACGCCCTGCGCCAGCGCCGCCTGCGGTTCGATCAGCTGCAGCCGCAGCGCCTGCGTGGTCTGCCGCAGCAGGTGCAGCGCCACCAGCGTGCCGGCCGCGCCGCCGCCGACGATGGCGATATCGCAGTCGCAGTCGCCATCGGATGCGGTGGGCAAGAGGTCGCTCATGCCGGCGATTGTAAGGGATGCCCCCGCCGGCTCCGCCCGCGGCTAAGAACCATCGCTCATGTCGGCGCGAACATCGCGCATGGCGGCGACATCATGCTGTCATGTACGTGCGCACTCACATCAACGCATCGGCCAGGCGGGCGATGCCTTCGCGGCTGCGCCGCCAGGTGGGCCGCTTGCGCCAGGCCTCCAGCGACAGCGCGCGCGCATCCGCCAGATAATCGGCCTCCACCGCGCGCAGCCGCTGCACCACCTCGGCGCAGTAGCACAGCACGCCGATCTCGGCGTTCAGCGCGAAGGAGCGGATGTCCAGGTTGATCGAACCGACCAGGGCGATGCCCTCGTCCACGCTCAGGTGCTTGGCATGCAGGAAGCACGGCCGGTACAGCGCGATCTTGACCCCGCTGCGCAGCAGTTCGTCGTAGTAGGCCTCCTGCGCCCAGGCGGTGAGCCGCTGGTTGCTGCTCTCCGACAGGATCAGCTGCACGTCCACGCCGGACAGCGCGGCGATGCGCAGCGCGCTGAGCGTGGCCTCGTCGGGCACGAAGTACGGCGTGACCATCACGATCCGCCGCCGCGCCAGGTGGATCAGCGCGTTGACCGCATCGCGCGCGTTCTCGAACGGATACGCCGGGCCGCTGGGCAGCAGTTGCGTGGCGGTGTCGGCGCCGTGCACCGCGGTACCTTCGGCCACGCGCAGGCGCTGCCCGGTCTCGATGAACCAGTCGCTGGCGAACACCGCCTCCAGGTGCCCGACCACCGGCCCCTGCAGGCGCACCACCAGTTCGCGGTTGGGATGGCCGCGCACGAATTCGGCCGCGGCCAGGTTCTGCGAACCGGTGTAGCCGACGCGGTTGTCGATGACCGCGATCTTGCGGTGGTTGCGCAGGTCCATGCGCCCGCTGCGGCGCCAGCGCAGGCCGCCCGGCAGCAGCGCCTGCACCTCGACGCCGGCCGCGCGCAGGCGCTTGCGGTAGCGGCGCAGCCCGCGCTTGCCGCCGCGCGCATCGAGCAGCAGGCGGCAGCGCACGCCGCGCGCGGCGGCGCGCAACAGCGCCGCCACGACCGCGTCGCCGACCGCATCGTCGAACATCAGGTAGTACAGCAGGTGCACGCGCTCCACCGCCGCGTCGATGTCGTCGATCAGCGCCTGCAGCGAGTCCGCATAGCGATCGAGCAATTCCACCGTATTGCCATGGGTGGGCATGAAGTCGCCCTGGCGCTCGATCAGCGGCACCACTTCGGCGATCGCGGTGTCGGCGGGCGGGGTCCAGCGCAGCGCGGTCAACGGCACCTGCTGCTCGCGGATCACCTGCGAGGCCTGCGCCTGGCGCTGGATGCGCTCGCGCGACAGCCACGGGTGGCCCAGCAGCAGGTACAGCGGCAGGCCAAGCACCGGCACGAACCCGACCAGCAGCAGCCAGCTGCGCGCCGCGCCGGGCGTGGTGCGCGCCGGAATCCACAGCAACGCCACCAGCCGGATCAGCCAGTCCAGCGCCAGCAGCCAGGTGCCTTCCAACCAGAACGGCAGCATCGCGACCCTTTCGCACGCCAAGTCGCCCGATTCTGCGGGCTGCGGCGGCAAACGCAAGCATTCTCAGCGCGACGGGGCCGGATGTCGGAACGGCCAGGCGGCCAGCGCCGGCGATGCCTCGCGTTCGGCGCACACTGCGCGGAAGGTGGCCACGAACGCGGACTGCAGCCGCGTCGGATACCAGTCGGCGCGCGTGGTCATGCCGATCCGGCGGCGCACGCTCGGGCCCGCCGTGCCGATCTCGCACAGCAAGCCGGCGCGGCGCTCGAACAGGAACTGGTCGCGCGACATCAGCGTCAGCCAGTCGTCCTCCAGCAACAGGCCGCGGATGATCAGCACCGAGCCGCACTCGATGCGCAAGCGCGGCGGTTCCAGCGCCTGCTCGCGGAACATGCGCTCCCAGCGCGCACGCACCGGCGCGCCGGTGGCAGCCACCACCCACGGAAACTCCAGCAGCCGGGCGAAGCCGAAATCGCGTCCGGCCAGCGGATGTCCGGCGCGGCCGACGATGACCGGGTCGTCGTCGAACAGGCCTTCCTGCACCACGTCGCGCACCGGCAGCCGGTCGCGCAGCGCGCCGATCAGCAGATCCAACCCACCTTCGCGCAGATGACCGAGCAACTCCGCGTACGGACCCTCGACGACGTTGACGGTGGCGCCAGGGTGCGCGCGCGAGAATCGCGCCAGCACCTGCGGCAACAGGATCGCCCGCGCCAGCGGCATCGCGCCGAGGGTCACACGGCCAGCATCCTTGGAACGCAGCCCGGCCAAGTCCTCCAGGCCGGCGCCCAGTTCCGACAGCGCCAGCCGCACCAGCCGCAGCATGCGCGTGGCCGCCGGGGTCGGCTGCACGGTCCTGCCGCGGCGCACCGTCAACGGCACTTCGATCGACTCGGATAGCTCGTGCACCGCACGGTAGATCGCCGGCTGCGACACGCCCGAGCGCTCCGCCGCCAGCGAATAGCTACCGGCGGTGTCGACCGCGGCCAGCGCGCGCAACTGGCCCAGGCTCACCCGCCGCTCCACCGCCGCGATCGCCGGCAAGCGTTGCGAACGTCTGGCCAATTGAACGCCGCGGGCGATGTAGCCCAACGCGCGCTCGATCCGCGGCACCAGCAACTGCGCGGCCTCGGTGGCCGCCATGCCGCCGGGCTGGCGATCGAACAGAGCCAGGCCGAACTGGCCCTCCAGCCGCGCAATGGCCTGGGTCAATGCTGGCTGCGAGAGATTGACCAGCGGCGCGGCCGCGCTGATGCCGCCGACGTGGCGCACCACAGCCAGCGCGTGCAGGTGCCGCAGGTTGAGTTCGGATTTCGCCTCCACATCCCAACTATAACTAAAGCCAATGGCTATATCGCAAAACGATCTTGAGCTGCTCGAGCTTCCGCACACAGACTTCGTCATCCCTAACGAAGGATGGATGGATGTCCAAGGTCGTCACCCAGATCGAGCGCACCGCCCCGGCACTGCTCCATGGCCTGGCCCAGGCCGGCGTCGCCACCGTGCACGAGGCGCAGGGTCGCAGCGGCCTGCTGCACCACCGGCTGCGTCCCATCTACGCCGGCGCACGCATCGCCGGCAGCGCGGTCACCGTGTCAGTGCCGCCGGGCGACAACTGGATGATGCACGTGGCGATCGAACAGCTGCGCGATGGCGACGTGCTGGTGGTGGCACCGACCAGCGACTGCTGCGACGGCTACTTCGGCGACCTGCTCGCCACCTCTGCGCAGGCGCGCGGCTGCCGCGGCCTGATCATCGATGCCGGGGTGCGCGACGTGCGCGATCTCACCACGATGCGCTTCCCGGTCTGGAGCCGCGCGATCTGCGCGCAGGGCACGGTCAAGGAGACGCTGGGCTCGGTCAACCTGCCGCTGGTATGCGCCGGCGCGCTGATCCAGCCAGGCGACGTGCTGGTGGCCGACGACGACGGGGTCTGCGTGGTACCGCGCGCCGATGCCGCGCGCGTGCTGGCAGAGGCGCAGGCACGCGAGGTGCGCGAGCAGGCCAAGCGCGAGCGCCTGGCCAACGGCGAGCTCGGCCTGGACATCTATGCCATGCGCGAGCGCCTGGCCGCCAAGGGCCTGACCTATGTCGGATGATCCGGTTCGCGCAGCGACGCCGGCGGCCGCCGCGGACGTCCGCAGCCGGCCCAGGCACGGCGTGCGCGCGATGTGGATGCGCGGCGGCACCTCCAAGGGCGGGTTCTTTCTGGCCGATGCGCTGCCGGCAGACCGCGCCGCGCGCGATGCCTTCCTGCTGCGCACCTACGGCTCGCCGGATGTGCGCCAGATCGACGGCATGGGCGGCGCCGATCCGCTGACCTCCAAGGTCGCGGTGGTGTCGCGCTCCAGCCGCGACGATGCCGATGTCGACTACCTGTTTCTGCAGGTCCATGTCGACCAGGCCTTGGTCAGCGATGCGCAGAACTGCGGCAACATGCTGGCCGCGGTCGGCCCGTTCGCGCTCGAGCGCGGCCTGGTCGCCGCCAGCGGCGAGCGGACCGAAGTACGCATCTTCATGCGCAACACCGGCAAGCTCGCCACCGCCACGGTGCAGACGCCGGACGGCTACGTCCGCTACGACGGCGATGCGCGCATCGACGGCGTGCCCGGAACCGCCGCGCCGATCCCGCTGGCGTTCGCCGACATCTCCGGCTCGTCCTGCGGCGCGCTGCTGCCCAGCGGCAACGCGGTGGACGAGATCGACGGCATCGCGGTGACGCTGATCGACAACGGCATGCCGTGCGTGGTGCTGCGCGCCAGCGACGTGGGCATCGGCGGCTACGAGGACCGCGACACGCTCGACGCCGATGCCGCGCTGAAGGCACGGCTGGAGGCGATCCGCCTGCAGGCCGGGCCGCGCATGCGCCTGGGCGAGGTCGCCGACCAGACCGTGCCGAAGATGATGATGGTCGCCGCGCCGCGCGACGGCGGCACGATCTGCGTCCGCTCGTTCATCCCGCACCGCTGCCACGCCTCGATCGGCGTGCTCGGCGCGATCAGCGTCGCCACCGCCTGCCTGCTGCCGCAATCTCCGGCGCACGCGCTGGCGCAGCTGCCCGGTGGGCGCAGCCAACACCTCCAGGTCGAACACCCCAGCGGCGCCACCGGCTGCGTGATCGATCTCGATGCACACGGTGCGGTGGTCCGGGCCGCAGTCCTGCGTACCGCCCGCAAGCTCTTCGACGGATACCTGTTCGACTGAACCGGCACCGGCGTTCACCATCAATTGCCTGGGAGGGTAGTTATGACAGTTGTGGAGAAGCGGCCGCGCCGCTTCGGAATCTTCGGACAACTCTGGTTTCAGGTGCTGATCGGCACCCTGATCGGCGTGCTTCTGGGCTGGCTGGCGCCAGCGACGGGTACCGCGATGAAACCCTTCGGCGATGCCTTCATCAAGCTGATCCGGATGATGATCGGGCCGATCATCTTCGTCACCGTGGTGCACGGCATCGCCGGCATGCGCGACATGCGCAGCGTGGGCCGGCTGGCGCTGAAATCGCTGATCTATTTCGAGGCGATCACCATCCTGGCGCTGATCGTCGGCCTGGTCGCAGTCGACCTGTGGCAGCCCGGCACCGGCATGAACATCGACCCGGCCAGCCTGGACGGCAACAGCATCAAGAACTACGTCAATACCGCGCACGACCAGTCGATCAGCGCCTACCTGATGAACATCATCCCCACCACGCTGGTCAGCGCCTTCACCGAAGCCCACGTGTTGCAGGTGCTGTTCGTGTCGGTGCTGTTCGGGGTCGGCCTGGCGGCGATCGGCGAGCGCGGCGAGCCGGTGATGCGGGTGATCGAAGCCACGTCGCAGACGCTGTTCCGGGTCATCGGTTACGTCATGTACTTCGCCCCGATCGGCGCGTTCGGCGCGATCGCCTTCACCGTCGGCCAGTTCGGCGCCGATTCGCTGATGGCGCTGGGCGAACTGATCATCGAGTTCTTCATGGTCTGCGCACTGTTCACCGTGCTCGTGCTCGGCACGGTGTGCTGGTGGTGCGGGGTCAGCCTGTGGCGGTTGCTGATGTACATCCGCGACGAGATCGTCATCGTCGCCGCCACCACCTCCACCGAGACGGTGCTGCCGCGGCTGATCGAGAAGATGAAGAAGCTCGGCTGCGAGGAGGGTGTGGTCGGCTTCGTGATCCCCGCCGGCTATTCGTTCAACCTCGACGGCACCTGCCTGTACCTGACTACGGTGGCGGTGTTCCTGGCGCAGGCCACCAATACGCCACTGACCGTCTGGCACGAGCTGGGCCTGATCGCGGTACTGCTGCTCACCTCAAAGGGCGCAGCCGGCGTGGCCGGGGCGGCGTTCGTGGTGCTGGCGGCGACGCTGTCCACCACCGGCACCATCCCGGTGGCGAGCATCGCGCTTATCCTGGGCATCCACCGCATCCTGGCCGAGGGCCTGACCTTCGTGAACCTGGTCGGCAACTCGGTGGCCACCATCGTGATCGCCAAGTGGGAAGACAAGCTCGACCACGCCGTGCTCGCCGAGTACGTCGGCAACCGCGCGCTGCGCCGCCGTCACCCTGTCGCCGTCACGCAATCCTGATCGCCTGCCCCGGCTGCGCTGGGGCGCCCCCCGCTTACGCCATTCCGGCCGCGAGGCCGGACAGGAGGCGCTGTGTCTCGCATCACACCTTCCATGCTGGCCCTGCTGCTCTGCGGACTCGCCGGCGGCGCCATCGCACCGGCGCTGGCGCAGGCCGCGCTGCCATCCACGCCCACCGCCAAGGCCGGCAAGGCGCCCGACGGCGTCGACCTGACCGTCGACTTCGTCGGCAACGTGGCCGGCAATCCCGTCGGCGGCGCCGACCAAGGCACCGCCGCCTCGTACTGGTTCATGGCCCAGTCCAGGTTCGACCTGGACACGCTGTTCGGCGTGCGCAATACCGAGGTCGACTTGCAGGCCGCATGGTTTGCCGGTGACAACCTGGCGCGCGAGGAAATCGGCAGTTCGATCAGCCTGCAGCAGACCTGGCGCCCGGTCGCCGGCGGGCGCCTGACCCGGCTCACCGTCAAGCACCGCTTCGACAATGGCCTAAGCGTCACCCTTGGCCGCGCGCCGCTGAACAGCTACTTCAACAACTCGCCGCTCAACTGCGCGTTCATGAGCAACGCGATCTGCCTGACTCCATTCGGCCCCATCACCGACATCGGCATTACCGCCTACCCCAACGCGTCGTGGGCGGCGATGCTGCGTTACGACTTCGATGCGCGCTGGTACGCGCAGGCCGGCGTGTTCGACTACGACAACGCGCTCAATGCCGCCGGCAAGAACGGCCTGGACTTCTCCCTGGGCGAAGGCAGCGGCACCCTCAGCGCCGGCGAGATCGGCTACCAAACCAGCTTCGCCAACGCACGCCTGCCGCTCACCGTACGCATCGGCGCCTATCGCAACAGCGACGGCGGCAAGAGTCCGTACTTCGACGTCAACGGCAATTCCGCTGGGCTCACCGGCAAGGCCTTCGCCAGCCTGGACGGCGCCCGCACCGGCGCCTATGCGATGGCCGACCAGACCGTATGGCGCGGCGCGGGCAAGCGCAACCTGGCGCTGTTCGGGCGCTACTTCGTCAACACCGGCAACGTCGCCGCGGTGCAGTACTTCGCCGCCGCCGGGCTGGTGAAGGCCGGTACCTTCGCCGGCCGCGACCAGGACACCTTCGCGATGTTCGTCTCCGACACTCACTTCGACCCCGAGCAGATGGCCTACCTGCGCGACCGCCGCATCCGCCACGGCGGCAGCGGCACGCCGCACAACGACGAGATCCTGGGCGAGATCAGCTACGGCTACGCGCTGCGGCCCGGCATCGTGCTGATGCCCAACCTCCAGTACGTGATCAATCCCGATCCGATCTACGCCCCCACCCGCATCACCGACATCCCCGATGCGCTGGTCCTGGGACTGCGCGTGGACGTGCATTTCGCCCAGCTGTTCGGCTGGTGATTCCTTCCCTCCCCCACCGAGGCTTGCCATGATCATCGACTGCCACGGCCACTACACCACCGCGCCGGCCGCGCACGACGCCTTTCGCAAGGCGCAGGTCGCGCATTTCGACGACCCAACGCAACCGGCACCGGACTATCCGCGCATCTCCGACGACGCGATCCGCGACAGCGTCGAGCAACACCAGCTGCGGCTGCTGCGCGAACGCGGTGCCGACATGACCATCTTCTCGCCGCGCGCCAGCAGCATGGCCCACCACATCGGCGACGAGGCGGTGAGCCAGGTCTGGACCCGGCGCTGCAACGACCTGATCGCGCGCGTGGTGCAGCTGTACCCGGACAGTTTCATCGGCGTGTGCCAGTTGCCGCAGTCGCCGAACGTGCCGATCGCGCATTCGATCGCCGAGCTGGAGCGCTGCGTGAACGAGCTCGGCTTCGTCGGCTGCAACCTCAACCCGGATCCGTCCGGCGGCCACTGGACCGGCCTGCCGCTGACCGACAAGGCCTGGTATCCGTTCTTCGAGAAGATGGTCGAACTCGACGTACCGGCGATGGTGCACGTGTCCGGCAGCTGCAACGCCAACTTCCACGCCACAGGCGCGCACTACCTCAACGCCGACACCACCGCGTTCATGCAGCTCCTGCAAGGCGACCTGTTCCGCGACCTCCCCGAGCTGCGCTTCGTCATTCCACACGGCGGCGGCGCGGTGCCCTACCACTGGGGCCGCTTCCGCGGCCTGGCCGACATGCTCGGCAAGCCGCCATTGGCCGAGCACGTGATGAAGAACGTGTTCTTCGACACCTGCGTCTACCATCAGCCCGGCATCGACCTGCTGTTCGAGGTGATCGACATCGGCAATATCCTGTTCGGCTCGGAGATGGTGGGCGCGGTGCGCGGCATCGATCCGCACACCGGCCACTACTTCGACGACACCAAGCGCTACATCGATGCCTTGGCGATCTGCGATGCCGACAAGCGCAAGGTGTTCGAAGGCAACGCGCGGCGCGTGTATCCGCGCCTGGATGCGCAGCTGACGGCGAGGGGCCTGTGATGGGAACGCTTGTGACGCGCACGTTCCGCAAGGATGCCGATTGGCTGGATTTCGATCCGGCCCCGAGCAAGCCGCGCTTCGTGCCACCGGCGGGCGCGGTGGACGCGCACTGCCACGTGTTCGGCCCGGGCGAGGTGTTCCCGTATGCGCCCGAGCGCAAGTACACGCCGTGCGACGCCGGCAAGGAGCGGCTGTTCGCGCTGCGCGATTTCCTCGGCTTCGAACGCAATGTGATCGTACAGGCCACCTGCCACGGCGCCGACAACCGCGCCCTGGTCGATGCGCTGCGCGCCGCCGGCGCGCGTGCGCGCGGCATCGCCACAGTGCGCGACAGCGTCGGCGACGCGGAGCTGCAGGAACTGCACGATGCCGGCGTGCGCGGGGTGCGCTTCAATTTCGTACGCCGCCTGGTCGATCCCAAGCCCGATGCCTACTACCGCCGCATCATCGACCGCATCGCCGCGCTCGGCTGGCAGGTGGTGGTGTATTTCGAGGCGGCCGACCTGGAGGAGCGCTGGGATTTCTTCACCTCGCTGCCGACCACGGTGGTGGTCGACCACATGGGCCGGCCGGATGTGAGCAAGCCGGTGGACGGGCCGGAATTCCAGCGCTTTGTGCGCCTGTTGGCCGAGCACGACAACATCTGGAGCAAGGTCAGCTGCCCGGAACGGCTGTCGCGCTTCGGACCGCCCGGCTACGACGACGTGGTGCCGTTCGCGAAGCACCTGGTCGAGCGCTTCCCCGAGCGCGTGCTGTGGGGCACCGACTGGCCGCACCCGAACATGAAACAGCACATGCCCGACGACGGCATGCTGGTCGACTTCATCCCGCGCATCGCAGCGACCGCCGAACTGCAGCGCAAGCTGCTGGTGGACAATCCGATGCGCTTGTATTGGTGAGGCCGGGATTGGGGATTCGGGATTGGCGGAAGCCGAGCGGCCATTCGCTGCCTCGGCGTCATGCCCGGCGTCGCCGGGTCCGATCGCCACGCCGCAGCGGATGGGCTGGCCCGACCGCAGCGGGCGAAGCTGCCTGAGTCGATCGCAGCGAGGCCGCGCGCCACAAAGACGAAACCCGCCTTGCGGCGGGTTCCGTGTCGACCTCGAAAGGCGATCCAGCGATCAGTCGATCACTTGATCTTGCCTTCCTTGTACAGCACGTGCTTACGCACGACCGGGTCGTACTTCATCATTTCCATCTTCCCCGGGGTGTTCTTCTTGTTCTTGTCCGTGGTGTAGAAGTGGCCGGTGGCGGCCGAGGAAATCATACGGATCTTGTCACGCTTGCCTGCCATGATTGTTTACTCCTCAGACCTTTTCGCCGCGCGCGCGCAGCTCTTTCAGAACGGCATCGATCCCGTTCTTGTCGATGGTGCGCAACGCATGCGCGGAAACACGGAGCTTGATCCAGCGGTTCTCGCTGGCGACCCAGAAGCGGCGCTCGTGCAGGTTGGGCAGGAAGCGACGACGGGTTCTGTTGTTGGCGTGGGAGACGTTGTTACCCGTCTGCACACGCTTGCCGGACACTTGGCATACGCGGGACATTACGCACCTCGATAAATAGTTTGAGTCGCCCATAGCCTGGGAGACGGCGGCCCCGGCAGCCTTGCGGCCACCACGCGACGTGGGAAATCAAGCAGTTACGCTGGGAGAGGCCGGCCGGAAATCGCGTGTCCGGCCGCCGGCCCGACAGCAGTCGGGCACAGCGAGCCGCGCATTATGCATGCCTTTCCCTTGTGTCGCAAGCACTTACCGCCGCCGCGCGGGCCTGGCGCAGTTCCGCCCAGGCGCGCCGCGCCACCTGCCAGGCCGAGCGCAGGAACAGCAGCAGCAGCGCCGCGGCGATCAGCAGGTCCGGCCAGCCGGCGCCGAACGCCCACACCGCGATGCTGGCCAGGATGACCGCGCCGCCCTCGTAGACGTCGTTGAGCGAGCACGCCCAGGCCGAGGCCAGGTTGATGTCGCCACGGCGGTACGGCCACAGCAGGCGCAGGCACAGCAGGTTCGCCGCCAGGTTCAGCGCCGCGGCCACGCCCATGCTCTCGAACAGCGGCAGCTGCGGGTGCAGCAGCTTCCAGCCGATGCCGGCGGCCACCGCCAGCGCCGCGGCCAGGATCAGCGCGGCCTTGAGCAGCGCCACCCGCGCCTTCGCCGCCAGGCTGGCGCCGACCACGGCCAGGCTCAGCGCATAGGTCAGCGCATCGCCGAGGTTGTCCAGGCTGCCGGACAGCAGCGAGGCCGAGCCGCTGTGCCAGGCGCTGCCCAGCAGCATCGCGAAGGTGCCGGCGTTGATCGCCAGCACCCACGACAGCACCCGCCGCTGGCGCGCCTGCATCGCCGCCACATCCAGGGTCTTGCCGCAACCGCAGCAGCTGTCGGCCATCGCTCACCTCGCCAAGGTCGGAGCATCCGCCGGGGCGGACGCCGATGCGGCATTGTCGCGCCGGTGCAGCCAGCGGTACAGCACCGGCAGCACCAGCAGGGTCAGCAGCGTGGACGAGACGATGCCGCCGATCACCACCGTGGCCAGCGGCCGCTGCACCTCCGCGCCGGCGCCGACGTTGAACGCCATCGGCACGAAGCCCAGCGCCGCCACCAGCGCGGTCATCAGCACCGGCCGCAACCGCGCCAGCGCGCCGTCGCGCAAGGCCTGCGCCAGCGGCAGGCCGTCCTCGCGCAGCTTGCGCACGAAGGCGATCATCACCAGCCCGTTCAACACCGCCACCCCGGACAGCGCGATGAAGCCGACGCCGGCGGAGATCGACAGCGGGATGCCGCGCAGCGCCAGCGCGACCACGCCGCCGGTCAGCGCCAGCGGTACGCCGCTGAACACGATCGCCGCGTCGCGCAGCGAGCCGAACGACCAGTACAGCAGCGCGAAGATCAGCAGCAGCGTGGCCGGCACCACCCAGGCCAGGCGCTGCCCGGCCGAGATCAGCTGCTCGAAGGTGCCGCCGTAGCCGATCCAGTAGCCGCTGGGCAGTTCCACGTCGGCCTGCACGCGGCGCTGCAGTTCGGCGACGAAGCCGCCGAGGTCGCGGTCGCGCACGTTGGCGGTGACCACGATGCGGCGCTTGCCGTCCTCGCGGTTGATCTGGTTCGGCCCCAGCACGGTGTCCACCTTGGCCACCTCGCGCAGCGGCACGGTGATCGGCGTGCCGCTGCGCCAGCCGGGCGCGCGGCTGGACTCGTCGGCGTCGCCACGCTCGCCGTCGCCGCGCAGCGGGATCGGCAGGTCGGCCAGTGCCGCCGGATCCTGGCGCAACCCTTCGGGCAGGCGCACCACGATGGCGAAGCGGCGGTCGCCCTCGAACAGCTGCCCGGCGTCCTGCCCGCCTACCGCGGCCGCCACCGTGTCCTGCACCACGCCGGGATTGAGTCCATAGCCGGCCAGCGCGGTGCGGTCCGGGACCACGGTCAGCATCGGCAGGCCGGTGGCCTGCTCGAGCTTGACGTCGGCCGCGCCGGGTACGGTCCTGGCCACCTCCTCGATGCGCCGGCCGACCTCCACCAGCGTGTCCAGGTCGTCGCCGTAGAGCTTGATCGCCACGTCCGCGCGCACGCCGGAGATCAGCTCGTTCATGCGCATCTGGATCGGCTGGGTGAACTCGTAGTTGTTGCCGGGCAACTGCTGCACCGCCGCCTCGATCTCGGCCAGCAACTGCGCCTTGGGCTTGCGCGGATCGGGCCATTGCGCGCGCGGCTTCATGATCAGGAAGGTGTCGGCCACCGACGGCGGCATCGGGTCGGTGGCGACCTCGGCGGTGCCGAGCTTGCCGAACACGTGCGCCACTTCCGGGAACTGCTTGATCCGCCGCTCCAGCGTGGACTGCATGGCGATCGCCTGTTCCAGGCTGGTGCCGGGAATGCGCAGCGCATGCAGGGCGATATCGCCTTCGTCGAGGTTGGGGATGAACTCGGTGCCCAGCCGCGTGGCCAGCACGCCGCACAGCAGCACCAGCGCCAACGCGCCGGCGCCGATCCAGCGCGCGTGGCGCAGCGCGCCGTCCAGCAGCGGCGCATACGCCTGCCGCGCCCAGCGCATCGCGCGGTTCTCGTGCTCGGCCACCTTGCCGCCCAGGGTCAGCGCGATCGCCGCCGGCACGAACGTCAGCGACAGCAGCATCGCCCCGGTCAGCGCCAGCACCACGGTGATCGCCATCGGGTGGAACATCTTGCCTTCGATGCCGGTCAGCGCGAACACCGGCAGGTACACCGCGGCGATGATGCCCACGCCGAACAGGCTGGGGCGGATCACCTCGGCGGTGGCCTGCGCGGTCAGCTCGAAGCGCTCGGCGGCGCTGAGCACGCGGCCCAGGCGCTGCTGCGCCTGGCCGAAGCGGCTCAGGCAGTTCTCCGCGATGATCACCGCGCCATCGACGATCAGCCCGAAATCCAGTGCGCCCAGGCTCATCAGGTTGCCGGACACGCCGCCGCGGACCATGCCGGTGAGGGTGAACAGCATCGCCAGCGGAATCACCGCCGCAGTGATCAACGCGGCGCGGAAATTGCCCAGTAGCAGGAACAGCACCGCGATCACCAGCAGCGCGCCCTCGACCAGGTTCCTGGCCACGGTGGCGATGGTGCGGTCGACCAGCGCGGTGCGGTCGTACACCGGCACCGCCTGCACGCCCGGCGGCAGGCTGCGATTGGCCTGTTCGAGCCGGGCCGCCGAGGCCTGCGCCACCGCGCGGCTGTTGGCGCCGACCAGCATGAACACCGTGCCCAGCACCACCTCGCTGCCGTCCTGGGTGGCGGCGCCGGTGCGCAGTTCCGGCCCTTCGCCGACCTGGGCCACGTCGCGCACCCGGATCGGCACGCCTTCGCGCCGGTCCAGCACGATCGCGCCGATCTCGGCGATGCCGCTGACCTGCCCCGGTACCCGCACCAGGAACTGCTGGCCATTGCGTTCGATGTAGCCGGCGCCGACGTTGCGGTTGTTGGCCTCGACCGCGCGCGCCACGTCGTCCAGGGTGAATCCCAGCGCGACCAGCCGCGCCGGATCCGGGGTGATGTGGATCTGCCGCGCATAGCCGCCGATGGTGTTGACCTCGGTCACGCCGGGCACGTTGCGCAGCTGCGGCCGCACCACCCAGTCCTGCAGCGTGCGCAGGTCGGTGGCGGTCCAGGCGCTGCCGTCGGGCTTGCGCGCGTTCGGCTTGGCCTCGACCGTGTACATGAAGATCTCGCCCAGGCCGGTGGCGATCGGCCCCAGTTGCGGCTCCAGTTCCGGCGGCAGCTGCGACTTCACCTGCTGCAGGCGCTCGGCCACCTGCTGCCGCGCGAAGTACAGATCGGTGCCGTCGGCGAACACCACCGTGACCTGCGACAGCCCGTAGCGCGACAGCGAGCGCGTGGATTCCAGCCCCGGCAAGCCGGCCAGCACCGTCTCCAGCGGGAAGGTGACGCGCTGCTCGGCCTCCAGCGGCGAATAGCCGGGCGCGGCGGTGTTGACCTGCACCTGCACGTTGGTGATGTCGGGCGTGGCGTCGATCGGCAGGCGCGAGAAACTCCACGCGCCGATCGCGATCAGCACCCCGGTCAGCGCCAGCATCAGCCAGCGCTGCGCGATGGCGAAGCGGATCAGGTTAGCGAGCATGGCGGCGGCCTCCGTGCGCGACACCCGACATGCCGCTTTTCTGTAGGAGCGGCTTCAGCCGCGACAGAAATCCAAACGTAAGCGGCATACCGGCAGTTCTGTCGCGGCTGAAGCCGCTCCTACAGAAGCACCACCGCGGTCGATGCGGCGACATACGCAGCTCAATGATCATGCGACGCCCCCGATTTCTCGATGTCCGCCTTGACCAGGTAGCTCTGCTCCACCACCACCTGGTCGCCGGCCTTCAGCCCGGACAGCACCTGCACCTGGCGCGCATCGCGTGCGCCGAGTTGCAGCGGCCGCGCTTCGTAGATGTCGCCCACGCGCACGAACGCCACGTCCCAGTCGCGGAAGGTCTGCAAGGCGGTCACCGGCACCACCAGGTCGGCCGGCTGCTGCGCCACCGTGACCCGCGCCTTCACCGCCGAGCCCGGCCGCCACAACCCGTCCTCGTTGCGCAGCACCGCGCGCGCCACCGTACTCTGGCTGGCGGTGGCGGTGCCCGGCAATACGCGTTCCAGCGTGGTCTGCGCGACCGTGCCGTCGCTGATCCGGGTCACCGTCACCGGCGCGCCGGCGGCGATGTGGCCGGCGTCGGCGCCGAAGATGTGCAGGTCCACCCACAGCGTGGACAGGTCGGCGATCTCGAACAGCGCCTGGCCCTCGGCGGCGCTGCTGCCGACGCTGGCAGTGCGCGCCAGCACGGTGCCGGCGATCGGCGCGCTGATCGTGTAGGTGGTCAGGCTCAGGTTGCTCTCCACCGTGGCCAGCGCCTGCCCGGCGCGCACGCGGTCGC